>Ga0209573_1000369_pt1 | contig 100656 bp, 93 predicted proteins | sample TNRBio252014_DNA_FD_185870 | JGI IMG/M metagenome (GOLD analysis project Ga0209573, IMG submission 185870) | Wastewater treatment Type I Accumulibacter community from EBPR Bioreactor in Madison, WI, USA - TNR Reactor_6/25/2014_ DNA (SPAdes)... | ecosystem: Engineered > Bioreactor > EBPR >...
TCTTCCAGATCCGCAAACAGCTCCGCGAAATCCTCCATGGCACCGCCTCCCTGACCGTCGGTGCCCCTCCGTAGAATCCCTCCGCCACCCCCCGCGCAAGCTCATTTTTCCAAATGCGATTCCCCTGAGGCGGCGCCTTCACGGCGCGGCGCCGCAGTCGCTCCGCGGCCACACGCTGTTCCCGTGGCGTGAACCGCCGCCGGAAAGGCTCGGGCGCCGCTTGCGCGAGGCGCTCGCGGGTCAACATCGAACCTTGGCGCGGGGCGGCGGAGCCGTTAGTGTCCCGCCTCCGCCACAAGGTTCGCGCCGCTCAGGGGAGGGATGGATGGTCCGTCGATTGCTCTCGGTCATCGCCGCGCTCGTGATGCTCGCTGCCACCGCGCCGGCCATGACGGCGGAGGAACCGGTCGTGCGCGTGCTGAACTGGTCGGACTACATCGACGACGCGGTGCTCAGCGACTTCACCCGCGAGACCGGCATCAAGGTCGTCTACGACGTGTTCGATTCCAACGACGTGCTGGAGACCAAGCTCCTGGCCGGCGGCACCGGCTACGACCTGGTGTTTCCCAGCGCGAACTTTCTCGCCCGGCAGATCCGCGCCGGCGTGTTCGCCGAAATCGATCAGGGCAAGATCCCCAACTGGAAGAACCTCGATCCGGAGATGATGCGGCAGGTCGCCCGCTTCGATCCCGGCAACGAGCACGCCGCCATCTACCTGTGGGGCACGACGGGGCTCGCCTACAACGTCGAGATGATCAAGGAGCGCATGCCGGACGCGCCGGTCGACTCCTGGCGGCTGATCTTCGACCCCGAGGTGGTCAAGCGCTTCGCCGACTGCGGCGTCTACATGCTAGACGCGCCGGACGAGATGGTGCCGGCGGCGCTGAACTTCATCGGCGAGGACCCGGACTCTAAGGATCCGGACGTGATCGCCAAGGCCGAGCCGATCCTGGCGGCGGTCAGGCCTTACATTCGCAAGTTCCACTCGTCGGAGAACATCAACGCGCTGGCCAACGGCGACATCTGCCTCGCCGTCATCTGGTCCGGAGACGCCGGCATCGCCGCCACCCGGGCGGAGGAGGCGGGCAAGGACTTCGAGGTTCGCTACGTGATCCCCAAGGAGGGCTCGCAGACGTTCTTCGACATGATGGCCATCCCCAAGGACGCGCCGCATCCCGGCAACGCCCATGCCTTCATCGACTTCGTCCTGCGCCCGGAGATGATCGCCAAGATCACCAACTACGTGACCTACCCCAACGCCGTGCCGGCCTCGATGCCGCTGATCGACCCCGAGATTGCCGACAACCCAATGATCTTCCCGCCGCCCGAGGTGCGCGAGAAGCTGTTCCTCGTCACCCCCCACGAGCAGCGGACGCAGCGGGTGCTGACCCGGCTGTGGCAACGCGTGCTCACCGGCTCCTGATCCCGCACCGCGTAGCGAGCGAGGGCGAGAGCGAGAGCATGGCCGAGCCTCAGGCCGCCGAGGCGGTCAAGCCGCCGGAGCCGTGGAACGACCCGAACGCGGTGCCGCTGATCCGGATCCGCGACGTCATCAAGAAGTTCGACAACTTCGTCGCCCTCGACGACGTCTGGATCGACATCTACCGGCGTGAGTTCTTCTCGCTGCTGGGCCCCTCGGGCTGCGGCAAGACGACGCTGCTCCGCCTGCTCGCCGGCTTCGAGAAGCCCACGTCCGGGACCATCGAGATCGACGGCGTCGACATGTCGGACGTGCCGCCGTACCGCCGGCCGGTCAACATGATGTTCCAGTCGTATGCGCTGTTTCCGCATATGAACGTCCAGGACAACATCGGCTTCGGCCTGCGCCAGGAGCGGGTGTCGCGCCGGCAGATCGCCGAGCGGGTCGACGAGATGCTGCGCCTCGTGCAGATGACCGAGTTCGCCAGGCGCAAGCCGCACCAGCTTTCCGGCGGCCAGCGCCAGCGCGTCGCGCTGGCCAGGGCGCTGATCAAGAGGCCCAAGGTCCTGCTCCTCGACGAGCCGCTGGGCGCGCTCGACCGCAGGCTGCGCGAGCAAACCCAGTTCGAGCTGGTCAACATCCAGGAGCAGCTCGGGCTGACCTTCGTCATCGTCACCCACGACCAGGACGAGGCGATGACGGTCTCCACCCGCATCGCGGTGATGGACCGCGGCCGGACCGTTCAGGTCGGCACGCCCGGCGAGGTCTACGAGTACCCGAGCTCGCTCTACGTCGCCGAGTTCATCGGCGAGGTGAACGTGTTCGAAGGCCGCATTGTCGAGGCGGCGAAGGACCACACGACCATGCGCTCGCCCGAAAGCGGCTGCGACATCACCGCCGAGCGCGGCGTCGACGCGGCGCCGGGGCAGGTGGTCTGGGCGGCGATCCGCCCGGAGAAGATCGAGATCAGCAAGACGGAGCCGGCCGACACCGCGGTGAACTGCATGACCGGCACGGTCTACGACATCGGCTATCTCGGCAGCATCTCCGTCTATCACGTGAAGCTCGACAACGGCGAGAAGGTCAAGGTGACCTCCGCCAACCGCACCCGGCTGGTGGAGCGGCCGATCACCTGGGAGGACCGGGTCTGGCTGTCCTGGTCGCCCTCGGCCAGCGTGATCCTGCTGTCATGAGCGACGACCAGGGGCGCTCGCCGCCGCCGGAGATGATTTCGCCGGGGCCGCAGACCAGGGCGCTCGAGCTCCTCGACCGCAGCCTGCCGCCGCTGTCGCCCTGGGGCATCGCCGCGAGGATCGGCGGCTGGCTGGAGCGCCACGGCCGGACGCTCGTGATCGGCACGCCCTACCTCTGGTTCGCGCTGTTCTTTCTCGCGCCCTTCCTCATCACCCTCAAGCTCAGCTTCTCGGAAGCCGTGCTGGCGCAGCCCCCGTACGCGCCGCTGTTCGAGTGGGTGCGCGAGGACGGCATGTCGGTCCTCAACATCCGCCTCAACCTCAGCAACTACGCGTTGCTGTTCGGCGACAGCCTGTACCTGACGGCCTACGCCAACTCGCTGAAGATCGCTGCCGTGGCGACCCTGCTGACGCTGGCCGTCGGCCTGCCGCTCGCCTACGGCATCGCCCGGGCGCCGGAGCGTTGGCGCCTCGCCCTGGTGATGCTGGTGATCCTGCCGTTCTGGACATCGTTCCTGATCCGGGTCTACGCCTGGATCGGCATCCTCAAGAACGAGGGGCTGCTCAACGCCCTGCTGCTCGCGATCGGCATCATCGACCAGCCGCTGACGATCCTGAACACCCCCACCGCCGTCTACATCGGCATCGTCTATTCCTACCTGCCGTTCATGGTCCTGCCGATCTACGCCAGCTTCGACAAGATGGACGAAAGCCTGGTGGAGGCCGCGGTCGACCTGGGCTGCCGGCCGGTCAAGGCGTTCTGGCTGGTCACGGCGCCGATCGCGCTGCCCGGCATCGTCGCCGGCTGCCTGCTGGTGTTCATCCCGGCGGTCGGCGAGTTCGTCATTCCCGACCTGCTCGGCGGGTCGGGTACGGTGATGATCGGCCGGACGTTGTGGCTGGAGTTCTTCAACAACCGCGACTGGCCGCTGGCGAGCGCCGTCGCCGTGCTGATGCTGATCGGGCTGGTGCTGCCGATCATGCTGTTCCAGCGCTACCAGGCGCGCGCCACCGCCGGGCCCGAACTCTGATGAAGCCGGGCTTCACCCCCGTCACCATCATCGCCCTGACGCTGGGCTTCGCCTTCCTCTACCTGCCGATCCTGCTGCTCGTGGTCTTCTCCTTCAACGAGTCGCGGCTGGTGACCGTCTGGGGCGGCTTTTCGCTGAAGTGGTACGGAGAGCTTCTCTCCAACCGCCAGCTCCTCGACGCCGCCTGGGTCACGCTCAGGATCGCCTTCGTCTCGGCGACGCTGTCGCTGCTGATCGGGACCCTCGCCGGGGTGAGCCTCGCCCGCTTCACCCGCTTCCGCGGCCGCACCCCGTTCGCGGCGATGATCTACGCGCCGCTGGTGATGCCCGAGGTGATCACCGGTCTGTCGCTGCTGCTGCTGTTCGTGACCATCGACCTCAACCGCGGCTTCTGGACGGTGACGCTGGCCCACGCCACCTTCGCCGCGGCCTACGTCGCCGTCGTCGTTCAGTCCAGGCTGCTGACCTTCGACGCGGTGCTGGAGGAGGCGGCCATGGACCTGGGCGCGCCGCCGGCGAAGACCTTCTTCGTCATCACCCTGCCGGTCATCGCCCCGGCGCTGGTCTCCGGCTGGCTGCTCGCCTTCACCCTGTCGCTGGACGACTTGGTGGTGGCGAGCTTCACCACCGGTCCGGGTGCCACGACCCTGCCGATGCGCATCTACAGCCAGGTCCGCATGGGCGTCACGCCTGAGATCAACGCCATCTCAACCGTGCTGATCGCCATCGTCGCGACCGGGGTGATCGTCGCCTCGCTGATCCAGAAGCGGCAGCTGGCGCGGGCGCGGGCAGGTGGGGCGGGGGCGGGGGCATAACGCAGAAGCCTCATACTGCAGTCTTCCATAACCTGGGTGTTGCTGCGTATTGTAGACGCCGACGGTGTTGCGGGCGGGGTAAGCGAAGATGGGGTCGATCCGGTGGTCCGAGGCGATGAGCGTCGGCGTGGCGCGTCTCGACCGCGACCATCAGATCCTGGTCGGGCTGATCAACCGCATCGACGAGGCCGGCGAGGACGACGCCACCCGCAACCGCGTCCTGCCCGAAGTCCTGGCGATCCTCATCGCCTACACCGTGTTCCATTTCGAGCGCGAAGAGAAGGTGATGCGGGCCTGCGGCTACCCCAACATCGGCACCCACCACGAGGAGCACCGGGCCCTGACCCGCGAGGTGCAGGACCTGCAACGGCGCTTTCGCCGCGGTGACCCGGAACTCGGCCGCGAGCAGATCCTCACCTTCCTCACCGGCTGGCTGAACCACCACATCCTGCTGCAGGACATGGACTACCGCTCGTTCGCGGAAGGCAGCAAGGTCGCCGAGGAGGCCGCCGAGGCGCACGGCGAGTTCGACCTCTCGACGCTGCTCAAGTTCCGCGCGCCCAAGGAAGACGAACCGGCGTAAAGCCTGTCCTTAATGTGCCCGCGGTTGCCTCAGCGTTTCCCGCGCGTGCAACCACGGCGTCAACACGCGGATTCTGCCCTCACCCCGACCCTCTCCCACTTGCGCGTTGCCGCGCGCGGGAGAGGGAGCCGCGCGCCAAAGGTTGCGGCTTTGCGCAACCGGGCACATGGGTAACGGTTTTATTCATCGACATGGGTAACAGGTTTCTCAACGCGCGCGGCCGGGCCGCCCCCCCGAGCGTCATTGCCCGCCGTTGGGTCGAGGTCGAGATTTGCGGAACCCTCCGCAAAGCGATCATGACCAGGGGCGTGGGGCCGGTGGGGTGGCAATTGCGCACCGTTCGAAGGATGGGCGTTGTGGAAGGCGTCCCCGAGTGTGCGGGACAGCCGGGGCGGCGCCGGGCGGCCTCGATCCTCCGGTGCGTTCGAGGCGATATCCCAGCCGGAGGCCGGCCGGCGCGGGCGCGCCGCGGGGTCTACAAGCCCCCGGACCCGGTTCTTCTATTAGTTGATCGACTTGGGAGCACGAGCTGGCGGAGGGGGTGGGATTCGAACCCACGGTACCCGGCAAAGGGTACAACGGTTTTCGAGACCGTCCCGATCGGCCGCTCCGGCACCCCTCCGTTCAGCGACGGCGGCAAGCCGGGCGCTGGAGCGCGACCCTACCCAATGCCCCGCATCCCCGCAAGGGCATGGGCGGAGCCTTTCGAAGCGGCGTCTCAGTCGTAGCCCAGTTCCTGCGCCAGGTCGCCGTGGCGGTCGTGGAAGCGGCGGGCGATCTCGCCGTCGAAGTGGTTTTGCCAGTCTCCCGGCACGCCCTTCCGGTACTTGTGGTGCCTGTCCTCCTGCCCCGGCTTCCGGCCGCCGGAGATGCGCTGGAAGGAGTAGGTGTCGAGCACCTTGCGCAGCACCTCCCTCGGGACGAGCACGTCGCAGCCGGCGAGCAGGTCGAGCCAGGCGGGGAGGGCGTCGGCACCCGTCAGGTCCTCGTAGCGGACCATCCGGATGCCCGGATCGCGATCGGCCGCCGCACGCCAGGAGCGCAGCATGCCGGCGATCTCGTCGAAGCAATCGACGGTCGCGGCGATCCCGTCGCGCTCGGACAGGGCGCTCAGAACCCGGCGGTGGCTGCCTACCGTTCCCATCGGCACGTGCGAGTACCTGTTGGAGTAGTACCAGGAGACGAGGATGTCGCGCGGGTCGCGCTGGACGAAGAAGACCGCGTGCGGCTCGGGCTTGCGGATCTGCGCGAAGTGGTCGTAGGCGCAATAGAGGTTGGGCACGATCCGGTCGCGCGGGACCTGCAGCGCGCCGGGGTCCGGCCACCAGGCGTCGGTCGCCGGGCCGATGTGGACCTTCAGGCCGCAGTACATGTAGAGCCGCGGGTCGGTCAGGACGACGCGAACCCACTGGCTGGCCGTCTTCCAGACGCAGGTGTGGAAAATCGCCCTGTTGCGGGAGCGGTGGCGGACCGGCACGAACGAAGCGCAGGCGTTGCGCAGATCGTATTCCGTCTGCACCGAGACGAATTGGCGAAGCTTGCGTAGCTGGTTCATCCCCGTCGCGTCTTGTTTTGAAGCCGCCGGCAACCCGCGCGCGGCGAGGCAACCAGCAAAAACCCGCATATTTATGACGCGCACCGGGAATAGGGCAAGGAATGGTTCGCGTGATCTGGAGGTTGTCGGGGCTGCTATTCCTCATCTACGGTAGGAAATTACCCAACTACAGCAGGAACTGTTCCTTGATGATCCGTTCCTCGAGATTGTGTTCGGGGTCGAACAGCAGGGTGAGGACGACGCTGCGGTCTTCGCGGATGAGGACGCGGACGACGTCGCGAACCTCGGTGTAGTCCGCGACGGCGCTCACCGGCCGGCTCGCCGGCGACAGCACGGTGACGCTGACCGTGACGTCGTGCGGCAGAATCGCCCCGCGCCACTGCCTGGGGCGGAACACGCTGATCGGGGTGAGCGCCAGGACGTGGGCGCCGAGCGGCAGGATCGGCCCGTCGAGGGAGACGTTGTAGGCGGTGCTGCCGGCGGGCGTGGCCAGCAGCACGCCGTCGCAGATCATCTCCGGCATCCGGACGACGCCGTCGACCTCGATCCTGAGCTTCGCCGCGAACCGGGTCTCGCGCAGCAGCGAAACCTCGTTGATGGCCAGCGCCTCGTGGCTTTCGCCGTGGACGTCGATGGCCGTCATCCGCAGCGGGTTGACGCCATAGGGCTCGGCCTTCGCCACCCTGGCGATGAGGTCGTCCTCGGCGAAGGTGTTCATCAGGAACCCGACCGAGCCGCGGTTCATCCCGAAGATCGGGACCTTCCGGTCCATGTAGCGGTGCAGGGTCTCCAGCATGAAGCCGTCGCCGCCGAGGGCGACGATGACGTCGGCCTCCTCCGGCCCGACGGAGGGGTAGGCGCGGCGCAGCCGCTCCAGGGCGCGCTGGGCCTCGTCGTGCCCGGAGGCGACGATGGCGACGGCCGGCTCGGAGGCGGGGGCGGTCATGGGCGGTCTCGGCGGGATGGGCTCTACAGAGAGTCAGAGGGGGCGAGGCAGCGGCCGACAGCGGCGGCAGTATAGCCGACCGGGTTGCCGCCGCCAGAGGCAAGGCTCGGCGCTTATCCTGTTCGTCCCCCTGCCCGTCGCGGCCTCGCGGCGGTACCGGCGATCATGCGCATACAACAGGTGGGCGAAAACGCCGGCGAGCGCGGCGGTTGCCGCGGCTCTTACGGTTGCGGCCCACAAGATTTTGTAGTAGCCATTGCAGCGCCCGCAGCCCGCGCGGCGAATACTGCCACTCCCAAGACAAGAGGGGGGTTTCTGGGTTGAACAGGAACGAACTGGTTGAGACCGTTGCCGAAGACACCGGCCTGCCGAGGAAGGACGTGGCCAGGGCGATCGACGGCGTCTTCGAGGCGATCACCAAGGCTCTGAAGGACGGCGACGAGGTCAGGCTCGTCGGCTTCGGCACCTTCTCGGTCGCCGATCGTGCGGCCTCGGAGGGCCGCAACCCACGCACCGGTGAGACCATTCAGATCGGCGCGGCGCGTGTGCCGAAATTCAAGGCCGGCAAGGGCCTCAAGGATTCCCTGAACTAGATCCCGGTTCGGTCGCGCCGGCGACCGGCGCGCGTACGACGCAGAATGAAAGGCGTCGATAGCGTGAGACTTCGCGGGGCGAACCGGCTCGAGGAACGGCCGTTCGCCTTCGCCCTACATGATTTCCCAGCGGTGGGCGGTTAGCTCAGCCGGTAGAGCGCCACGTTTACACCGTGGATGTCGGCGGTTCGATCCCGTCACCGCCCACCAGCTCCCGCATCGGCCCGCTTCGGGCCTCCCCTCGGCGTGCACAAACCCTTTGTTAATGCGCTGATCTGCGCTGACATTACGGTCACGCCTCGCCATCCGTTCCTCCTTCCTACCGCGGGACAATCACAAATGGCCGAGACCAAGCTCCGAGTATGGCCTGGGGATCAGTATCCCCTGGGCGCGACGTGGGACGGTAAGGGCGTCAACTTCGCCCTGTTCACCGAAAACGCAACGAAGGTCGAGCTTTGCCTGTTCGACGAGAAGGGCAGGCGCGAGATCGAACGGGTAGTCCTGCCCGAATACACCAACGAGATCTGGCACGGCTATCTTCCGGACCTTCGCCCGAACCAGCTCTACGGCTATCGCGTCCACGGGCCCTACGAGCCGCTCGCCGGCCACAGGTTCAACGCCAACAAGCTGCTGATCGACCCGTACGCGAAGTCGCTGATCGGCGGCCTGCAGTGGCACGACGCCAACTTCGGCTACAAGATCGGCCATCCCGACAAGGACCTGAGCTTCGACACCCGGGACAACGCCCGCTACATGCCGAAGTGCAGGGTGGTCGACACCGCCTTCACCTGGGGCGACGACCGGGCGCCGAAGGTCGATTGGCACGAGAGCATCGTCTACGAGATGCACGTCAAGGGCTTCACCGTCCGCCTGCCGGAGGTGCCCGAAGGCCTGCGCGGCAGCTTCGAGGGCCTGTCGGCGCAGGCGGCGGTGGATTACCTGAAGGCGCTCGGGGTGACCGCGGTCGAGCTCCTGCCGGTGCAGGCCTTTCTCGACGACCGTCACCTGATCGAGAAGGGGCTCACCAACTACTGGGGCTACAACACGCTGGCCTTCTTCGCCCCAGATCCGCGGTACCTGGTGTCGGAGCGGCTGGGCGAGTTCAAGACCTTCGTCCAGGTCATGCACAGCGCTGGGATCGAGGTGATCCTGGACGTGGTCTACAACCACACCGCCGAGGGCAGCGAGATGGGCCCGACGCTGACGTTCCGCGGCGTCGACAACGCCTCCTACTACCACCTCGTGCCCGGCAACCAGCGCTACTACATGGACTTCACCGGCTGCGGCAACGTCTTCGACCTGCGCCACCCGCGCGTCCTCCAGCTGGTGATGGACTCGCTGCGCTACTGGGTCGAGGAGATGCACGTCGACGGCTTCCGCTTCGACTTGGCGACGACCCTGGCCCGCGAGGAGCACGGCGGCTTCGACCACCACTCCGGCTTCCTCGACGCCATTCGGCAGGATCCGACGCTGTCCAGGGTGAAGCTGATCGCCGAGCCTTGGGACGTCGGCGATGGTGGCTACCGCCTGGGCGGCTTCCCGGCCGGCTGGGCCGAGTGGAACGACCGTTACCGGGACACCGTCCGCGGCTTCTGGAAGGGCGACGGCGGGGTGATGCCGGACTTCGCCACCCGCATCACCGGCTCCAGCGACATCTTCAACACCCATGGCCGGCGGCCCTGGGCGACCGTCAACTTCGTCACCGCCCACGACGGTTTCACCCTCGCCGACACCGTCAGCTACAACGACAAGCACAACGAGGCCAACCTCGAGGACAACCGCGACGGGACCAACAACAACAACTCCTGGAATTGCGGCGCCGAGGGCGAAACCGACGATCCGGAGGTCAAGGCGCTGAGATTGCGGCAGCGGCGGAACATGCTGGCGACGCTGCTGGTGTCCCAGGGGCTGCCGATGCTGGTCGCCGGCGACGAGTTCGGCCGCAGCCAGGGCGGCAACAACAACGCCTATTGCCAGGACAACGAGATCAGCTGGCTCGACTGGGACATCGACGAGGAGAACCAGAAGTTCCTGGAGTTCTCCCGGCGGCTGATCCAGCTCCGGCGCGAGCACATCGTCTTTCACCGCAACCGCTTCTTTCATCGCCGTTTCATCCCTGGCACGGAAATCCAGGACATCCTCTGGCTCAACCCGGACGGGACGCACATGGGCGAGGACGACTGGGGCGATCCCGGCCGCAGCTGGCTCAGTTTCCTGATCCGCGGCGAAGCCGGCGAGTACCACTTGACCGCCGCGGGCGAGCAGCAGCCGGACGACAGCTTCCTGGTGATGATGAACGCCAACCACGAGGACAAGGCGTGGACCGTGCCCGAACTCGAGGTCGGCACCCGCTGGCAGGTCCTGATCGACACCAGCAGCGACGACGGCTTCTCCGACACGACCTACTGCGCCGACGACGAGAGCTACCCGGTGAAGTCCCGGTCGTTCGTGCTCATGCTCCGGTCCCACTCCGGCGAAGATGAAAGGGCTTGATATGACACGGTTCAGCCATCGCATGCCCTTCGGGGCGGAGATCGTCCAGGGCGGCGTGCGCTTCCGCCTGTGGGCGCCGGACGCGAAATCGGTGGCCCTGTGCGTCGGCGCGGACGCCGACGAGCGGGTGCTGCCGCTGGAGCAGGACGCCTCGGGCTGGTGCGAGACCACGGTAGAGGGCATCGGCGCAGGCACCCGCTACCGCTTCCAGATCGACGGCGAGCTGAAGGTGCCGGATCCGGTGTCGCGGTTCCAGCCGGACGACGTCCACGGCGCCAGCGAGGTCGTCGATCCGAACGCCTACACGTGGAAGCACCCCGGCTGGACCGGGCGGCCGTGGGAAGACGCCGTCTTCTACGAGCTGCACGTCGGCACCTTCTCGCCCGAGGGCACCTACCAGGGCGTCGTCGACCGGCTCAGCTACCTCAAGGACCTCGGCGTCACCGCCGTCGAGCTGATGCCGGTCGCGGACTTCCCCGGGGCGTGGAACTGGGGTTACGACGGCGTCGCCATTTTCGCTCCCGACGCCGTCTATGGCCGGCCGGAGGAGCTGAAGGCGCTGGTCGACGCCGCCCACGAGCTGGAGATGATGATCTTCCTCGACGTGGTCTATAACCACTTCGGCCCCGAGGGGAACTATCTCCACGCCTTCGCCAAGCGCTTCTTCAATCCGGACCGGCACACGCCTTGGGGCGCCGCCATCAACTTCGATGGCAAAGACAGCTGGCCGGTGCGCGACTTCTTCATCAACAACGCCCTCTACTGGCTGGAGGAGTACCGCTTCGACGGCCTGCGCTTCGATGCCGTCCATGCCATCGAGGACACGTCCGAGCCGGACATCCTGACGGAGCTGGCCGAGACCGTTCATTCCCGCGTCGACGACCGGCGCCACGTGCACCTGGTGCTCGAGAACGACAAGAACGAATCGCGTTACCTGGGGCGCGACGGCGCGCTGCGGCCGCGACACTACGTCGCCCAGTGGAACGACGACGTCCACCACGCCTACCACGTCGTCGTGACCGGCGAAGGCGGCGGCTATTATAAAGACTACGCCGACCGGCCGGGCGAGCACCTCGCCCGCTGCCTCACCGAGGGCTTCGCCTACCAGGGCGACCCCTCGCCCTTCCGAGAGGGCGAGATTCGCGGCGAGCCCAGCGCCGGGCTTCCCGCCACGTCGTTCGTCTCGTTCATCCAGAACCACGACCAGATCGGCAACCGCGCCTTCGGCGAGCGGATCAACATGCTGGCGCCGGCCGAGGCGCTGCGGGCCGCGACCACCATCCTCTGCCTGGCGCCGGCGGCGCCGATGCTGTTCATGGGCCAGGAGTGGGCCTCGTCGCGGCCCTTCCTGTTCTTCTGCAACCTGGGCCCGGAGCTGGTCGAGCCGGTCCGCGAAGGCCGGAGGAAGGAGTTCGCCTCCTTCCCCGAGTTCAGCGACCCGAAGGCGCGCGAGCGGATCCCCGACCCGAACGCCGAGCAGACCTTCGAGGACAGCAAGCTCGACTGGGAGGCCTCGGAAGAGGGGGAGCACGCGGCAATGCTGGCCCTGCACCGCGAGCTGTTCGCCGTTCGCCAAAGGGAGCTCGCGCCGCGGCTGCGCGGGATGCCCGGCGGCGGCGAGGTGCTCTGGCGGGAGGGCACGGCGATGGTCCTCGGCTGGACGCTGGGCGACACGTCGTACCTGACCCTGGTCGCCAACATGTCCGCCGACCAGGCGACGCTGCCCTCCATCGACGTTCGCGGCAGCCTGCTGCGCGCGACCGAAGGCTACCGGCACCAGTCCCCGATCGAGCGCCTGCCGGCGTGGACGGCGGCCTTCTACCTGGACAAGGCATAAGGAGGCGAGACGGTGAGCGACGCCAACCTCTACCTCCCGCGGGCGACCTACCGGCTGCAGTTCAACAGCAACTACACCTTCGACGACGCCCGTAAGCTGATCCCCTATCTCGCCGATCTGGGGATCAGCCACCTCTATGCCTCGCCCTACCTGAAGGCCAGGGCGGGCAGCACCCACGGCTACGACATCACCGACCACAACGCCTTCAACCCGGAGATCGGCAGCGAGGAGAGCTTTCGCGCGCTCTGCGGCGAGCTCGCCGGCCGCGGCCTCGGCCAGATCCTCGATTTCGTGCCGAACCACATGGGCATCGGCCGCGCCGACAACGCCTGGTGGCTGGACGTGCTGGAGTGGGGCGAGGAATCGCCCTACGCCGAGTACTTCGACATCGACTGGAGCTCGGCCAAGCCGGAGCTGCGGGGCAAGGTGCTGCTGCCGGTGCTCGGCAACCACTACGGCACGACGCTGGAGGGCGGCGAGCTCAAGCTCGCCTTCGACGCCGAGGAAGGCACCTTCAGCGTCTGGTACTACGAGCACCGCTTCCCGGTGACACCCGGGCAGTATGCCCGCATCCTCCGCCCGGTGTCGGAGCGGCTGAACCGCGAGGAGCGGCTGGACGACGAGCAGGGCCAGGCGCTCGAGGTGGTCGTCTCAGGTTTCCGCGACCTCGCCCGGCTGTCGCGTTCGCCGCGCGACCGCGCCACCCGCAGGCGGCAGTCGGCGGGGCTGAAGCGCCGGCTGGTGGAGACGGCCCGACCGCCGGTGGTGGCGAAGGCCATCGAGGCCGAGGTCGAGAGGCTGAACGGCGTGCCCGGCAAACACGCCAGCTTCGAGGCGCTCCATCGGTTGCTCGAGGCCCAGCCGTACCGGCTGGCGTTCTGGCGGGTCGCCGCCGAGGAGATCAACTACCGGCGGTTTTTCCAGATCAACGACCTCGCCGGGATCCGCATCGAGGTGCCGGCGGTTTTCGACCACATCCACGAGTTGACGCTGCGGCTGATCGGCGACGGCCTGATCCACGGGCTCAGGATCGACCACATCGACGGCCTGTTCGACCCGCGCCGCTACCTGGAGCGCCTGCAGGAAACCGCGGCCGCGGCGATGCGCAACGCGCTCTCGGCCAATGGCAGCGGAAACGGGAGCGGAGGCGGGGCCGGCGCGCCGGCGGGCGAGGGTGCCGGCGAGGGTAATGGCGACGGCAACGGCCAGAGCGACGGCCAGCCCTTCTATATCGTCGTGGAGAAGATCCTGGCCCCGCACGAGCGGCTCCGCGAGGAATGGCCGATCGCCGGCACCACCGGCTACGACTTCCTGAACCTGGTCAACGGCCTGTTCGTCGACGCCGACGCCGAGCCGATCCTGGAGAAGGCCTACGAGCGCTTCGTCGGCGACCGCGTCTCCTTCGAGGAGATGACCTATCAGGCGAAGAAGCAGGTCATGGACATGGAGCTCGCCAGCGAGCTCCGGGTTCTCGCCAACGAGTACAACCGTCTGACCGAGACCAGCTGGCAGACCCGCGACTACACCCTGGTCGGCCTGCGCCAGGCGCTGCGCGAGGTGGTGGCGAGTTTCCCCGTCTACCGAACCTACGTCGACGATGACGGCGCCTCGCCCGAGGACTACCGCGACCTGGAGTGGGCCATCGCCCACGCCCGCCGACGCAGCTACCGCCCGGACGAGAGCGTCTTCGACTTCATCTTCCAGCTGCTCACCACCGACATCATCGGGGAGCGGAGCAACTCTCTGCGTGCCGGCGAGGTGCGGCGGCTGGCGATGAAGTTCCAGCAGTACACCGGCCCGGTGATGGCCAAGGGCGTCGAGGACACGGCCTTCTATCGCTACAACCGGCTGGTCTCGCTGAACGAGGTCGGCGGCGAGCCGGCGCGGTTCGGCACCTCGCTGTCGGCGTTCCATCGGCTGAACCAGGAGGCGGCGCGGCGCTGGCCGCACCGCATGGTCTCGCTCGCCACCCATGACACCAAGCGCGGCGAGGACGTGCGCGCGAGGATCAACGCCATCTCCGAGCTGCCCGACGAATGGTCGGCGCGGGTGCAGCGCTGGGCAACGCTCAACCAGCGGCGCAAGACCGAGTTCAACGGCGGCGTCGCCCCGGACGAGAACGACGAGTACCTGTTCTACCAGACGCTGGTCGGTGCCTGGCCGATCGAGTTCGCCGGCGAGGGCGAGATCGACCCCGACACCGCCGACGTCTTCCGCGACCGCATGCTGGCCTACATGACCAAGGCGATTCGCGAGGCCAAGCGCCGCTCGAGCTGGATCAACCCCGACGAGACCTACGAGGCCGCACTCTCCGAGTTCGTCACCCGCGTCCTCGACATGCGCAAGGCCAACCCTTTCGTCGCCGATTTCCGCGGCTTCCAGGAGCGCATCGCCCCGGCCGGGATGGTCTACGGCCTCGCCCAGACGGTGATCAAGCTGACCGCTCCGGGCGTGCCCGACATCTACCAGGGCTGCGAACTGTGGGACTTCAGCCTCGTCGATCCAGACAACCGGCGACCGGTCGATTTCGAGCTGCGCGCCCGGCACCTCGCCCGGATCCGCGAGGAGGTCGGCAGGAACGGCGCCGGCGGGACGATCGTGCGGCTGCTCGAAGGCTGGCAGGACGGCGCGGTGAAGCTGTTCGTGACCTGGCGCCTGCTGGAGTTGCGCAGCCGCCATCCTCACCTGTTCCTCGACGGCGGCTATTCGCCGGTCGAGGCCGCGGGCTCGCTCGCCGACCACCTCTGCGCTTACGTGCGGACCGCCGGCGGCCAGGCGCTGCTGGTGGTCGTGCCGCGGCTCGTGGTGCAGATCATGGAGCGCATCGACGGCCTGCCGCTCGGCGAGCCGGCCTGGGGCGACACCACCGTGGTCCTGCCCGAGGAGTTGCCGGCGGAGCGGGCGTGGGTGAACGTGCTGACCGACGAGGAGCTGAAGCCGGAGCCGGTCGGCGAGGGGCGCTTCGCGCTCGCGGTCGGCTCGCTGTTCCAGACGTTCCCGGTCGCCGTCCTGCTCGCCGACGAAGGCTGAGGGCGCGCGAAGCCGCGCGAAGCCGCCAGGTGGGGCGCGGCGGCCCCAGGGCGCGCCCGAAAACCGTTGGCGCCGAGGGGTTTATCCGGGGGCGTTTGCCGCGGCGCCGTGCCGCGCGGCTTGACACCGGCAGGGGCGGGGGTTACATCCAGCGCGCCCTTGCGGGTGGCCGATCCGCTTCGGGGGTGTAGCTCAGTCGGTTAGAGCGCTGGCCTGTCACGCCAGAGGCCGCGGGTTCGAGTCCCGTCACTCCCGCCATCCGCCACGGGCCCGCCTTGTCCGCGTTCGCATGCGCGGTCCGCTGCGGGCTCGGGGCTCGCCGGGTGCTCCAGTCCGCCGGCCCGCCTCTCGTGTGCGGCCGGAACCAGAGGTGTCGCCGTGGAAGCGTTCCTGTCCGACTACGTCCCGATCTTCATCTTCCTGGCGATCGCGATCGGCGTGGCGGCAATGGCCGTGATCACGTCGTATATCGTCGCGCCGCAACGGCCGGACGCGGACAAGATTGCCGCCTACGAGTGCGGGTTCGACGCCTTCGAGGACGCGCGCGTGCAGTTCGACGTGCGCTATTACCTTGTGGCGATCCTTTTCATCATCTTCGACCTGGAGGTGGCGTTTCTGTTTCCGTGGGCGATTTCTCTTGCGGACATAGGGATGTTCGGGTTCTGGTCCATGATGCTTTTCCTGGCAATCCTTACCGTCGGCTTCATATATGAGTGGAGGAAAGGAGCGCTGGAATGGGAGTAATCCAACCGACCTACGAGCCCCTGCCGGGCCAGGAGGCCGATCTCCTCCGCGACCACGACAAGCTGTGGGGGCGGGTGACCGGCGAGCTAGACGACAAGGGCTTTCTGCTGACCCAGTTCGACAAGCTGGTCAGCTGGGCGCGCGCCGGCTCGATGTGGCCGATGACCTTCGGCCTCGCCTGCTGCGCCGTCGAAATGATGCATGCCTACGTCAGCCGCTACGACCTGGACCGCTTCGGCGTCGTCCCCCGCCCGAGCCCGCGCCAGGCCGACGTCATCATCGTCGCCGGCACGCTGACCAACAAGATGGCGCCGGCCTTCCGCCGGGTCTACGACCAGATGGCGGAGCCGCGCTACGTCATCTCCATGGGCTCGTGCGCCAACGGCGGCGGCTACTACCACTACTCCTACTCGGTGGTTCGCGGCTGCGACCGGGTGGTCCCGGTCGACATCTACGTGCCGGGCTGCCCGCCGACGGCAGAGGCGCTGGTCTACGGCGTCCTGCAGCTGCAAAAGAAGATCAGGCGCACCGGAAGCCTGGTGCGCTAGCCCCGGCTCGCCGCCGGCGGCAGGTGGATAGGGAGCTGCCGAAGCATGGTGGATGTGGCGCTGCGCGACCTCGGGGAGTACGTGCAAGCCGCGCTTCCCGACGCGGTCCTCAACGTCGCGCTCGAGCGGGACGAGCTGTGCCTGGTCGTTGAGCGTGAGCGGATCGCACGGGTGCTGAAGTTCCTCCGCGACGACGTCAACTGCCAGTTCAAGCAGCTGATGGACGTCTGCGGGGTCGATTACCCGGCGCGCGAGGAGCGGTTCGAGGTGGTCTACAACCTCCTCAGCCTCACCCAGAACCGGCGCATCCGGGTGAAGGTGAGCGCGTCCGAGGACACGCCGGTGCCCACCGTGGTCGAGGTGTTCAGCTGCGCCAACTGGTGGGAGCGGGAGACCTGGGACATGTTCGGGATCGCCTTCCGCAACCATCCCGACCTGCGCCGGATCCTCTCCGACTACGGCTTCCAGGGCCATCCCCTGCGCAAGGACTTCCCGCTGACGGGCTACGTCGAGGTGCGCTATGACGACGAGCAGAAGCGGGTCGTCTACGAGCCGGTGAAGCTGCCGCAGGACTGGCGCACGTTCGACTTCCTCAGCCCTTGGGAGGGCATCCAGGGAGAGCTTCCGGGGGACGAGAAGGCGAAAGACCAGCCGGCATGACCGAAACCGAGATCAAGAACTACACGCTGAACTTCGGGCCGCAGCATCCTTCGGCCCACGGCGTGCTCCGCCTCGTCCTGGAGATGGACGGCGAGGTCATCGACCGCGCCGACCCGCACGTCGGCCTGCTCCACCGCGGCACCGAAAAGCTCATCGAGTACCGGACCTACCTGCAGTCGGTCCCGTACTTCGACCGGCTGGACTACGTCTCGCCGCAGAACCAGGAGCACGCCTTCGCCCTTGCGGTTGAGCGCTTGCTGGGGATCGAGGCGCCGCCGCGGGGGCAATACCTCCGGGTGCTCTACGCCGAGATCGGCCGGATCCTCAACCACGTCTTCACCGTGTGCGCCTACGCGATGGACGTCGGCGCGATGACGCCGATGCTGTGGGGCTTCGAGCAGCGCGAACGGCTGATGGAGTTCTGCGAGCGGGTCTCCGGCGCGCGGATGCACATGAACTATTTCCGCCCCGGCGGGGTCAGCCTGGACATGCCGCCGGGCCTCGCCGAGGACATCTTCGCCTGGACGGAGACGTTCCCCAAGGTCGTCGACGACCTCGAGGAGCTTCTTACCGAGAACCGCATCTTCAAGCAGCGCAGCGTCGATATCGGCGCGATCAACGCCGAGCAGGCGATGGACTGGGGTTTTTCCGGGCCGAACCTGCGGGCCTGCGGCGTGGCCTGGGACCTGCGCAAGGCCCAGCCTTACGACTGCTACGCCGACCTCGACTTCGACATCCCCGTCGGCAAGCACGGCGACTGCTACGACCGCTATCTGGTGCGGATGTACGAGCTGCGCGAGAGCCTGAAGATCATCCGCCAGTGCCTGGAGAAGATGCCGGCCGGGCCGGTGAAGGTGGACGACCGCAAGGTGGCGCCGCCGCCGCGGAGCGAGATGAAGCACTCGATGGAAGCGCTCATCCATCACTTCAAGCTCTACACCGAGGGCTACCACGTGCCGGCGGGAGAAACCTACACTGTGGTCGAGGCGCCCAAGGGCGAGTTCGGCGTCTACCTGATCGCCGACGGCACCAACCGCGCCTACCGCTGCAAGATCCGCTCGCCGGGCTTCGCCCACCTGCAGGCCATGGACTTCCTCACCCGCGGGCACATGCTGGCGGACGTGGTCGCCGTGCTCGGCTCCCTCGACATCGTTTTCGGCGAGGTCGACCGATGACCGTCCAGGACGCGATCAAGCAGGCCCCCAACGAGCCGTTCAGCTTCAGCGAGGAGAACGTCGCCGAGGCCAGGCGGCTCATCGCCAAGTACCCGGAGGGCCGGCAGCAGAGCGCGGTCATGGGGCTGCTCTACCTGGCGCAGAAACAGAACAACGGCTGGCTGTCGCAGCCGGCGCTGGAGCACATCGCCCAGTTTCTCGGCATGCCGGTGATCCGGGTCGCCGAGGTCGCGACGTTCTATACGATGTACAACCTGCAGCCGATGGGCCGGCATCACGTCCAGGTCTGCACCAACCTGTCGTGCTGGCTGCGCGGCTCTGACGAGATCATGGACGCCTGCCGCGACGCGCTGGGCATCGAGATCGGCGGCACCACCGAGGACGGCGGCTTCACGCTCTCCGAGGTCGAGTGCCTGTGCGCCTGCGTGAACGCGCCGATCGTGCAGATCGACGACGACTTCTACGAGGACCTGACCCCGGAGAGCATCCGGACGATCCTCGCCGAGCTGCGCGCCGGGCGCGCGCCCAAGACCGGGTCGCACATCGGCCGGACCAGTTCCGAGCCGGTCGGCGGGCTCACCACTTTGACGACCACCGGCACCGGCCCGAACGGCGGGCCGGGCAGGGGAGACGCCTGATGCTGCGCGACCAGGACCGCATCTTCACCAACATCTACGGCTTCGCCGACGGCGGCCTGAAGGGCGCGCAGTCGCGCGGCGACTGGGACGATACCAAGGCCCTGGTCGCCCGCGGTCGCGACGCCATCGTCGACGAGGTTCGGAAGTCCGGTCTGCGCGGGCGCGGCGGCGCCGGCTTCGTCACCGGGCTCAAATGGTCGTTCATGCCGAAAGAAGCCGGCACCCGGCCGCATTACCTGGTCGTCAACGCCGACGAGGGCGAGCCCGGCACCTGCAAGGACCGGGAGATCCTGCGCCACGAGCCGCACAAGCTGATCGAAGGGTCGCTGCTGGCGGCCGTCGCGATGGCTGCGCACACCTGCTACGTCTACATCCGCGGCGAGTTCCTGCGCGAAGCCGAGGCGCTGCAGCGGGCGATCGACGAGGCCTACGAGGCCGGCCTGCTCGGCAAGAACGCCGCCGGGTCGGGGTGGGACTTCGACATGTACATCCACCGCGGCGCCGGCGCCTACATCTGCGGCGAAGAGACGGCGCTCTTGGAAAGCATCGAGGGCAAGAAGGGCCAGCCGCGGCTGAAGCCGCCCTTCCCCGCCAACGTCGGCCTGTGGGGCTGCCCCACCACCGTCAACAACGTCGAGACGATCGCCGTCGTCCCGGCCATCCTGCGCCGCGGCGGCGACTGGTTCGCCGGCCTCGGCCGGCCGAAGAACACCGGCACCAAGCTCTTCAACATCTCCGGCCACGTCAACCAGCCGTGCACGGTGGAAGAGGAGATGGGCATCCCGCTGAAGGAGCTGATCGAGAAGCACGCCGGCGGTGTGCACGGCGGCTGGAACAACCTGCTGGCGGTGATCCCGGGCGGCGCCTCCGTGCCGCTGATCCCGAAGTCGGTGTGCGAGACGGTGCGGATGGACTTCGACTCGCTGCAGCAGGCGAAGTCGGGGCTGGGCACCGCCGGGCTGATGGTGATGGACAAGTCCACCGACATCGTCCGCGCCATCGCCAGGCTGTCGCGCTTCTACAAGCACGAGAGCTGCGGCCAGTGCACGCCGTGCCGCGAGGGCAGCGGCTGGATGTGGCGGATGATGGAGCGGCTCACGGTCGGGCGCGCCAGCTTCGAGGAGATCGACCTGCTCGAGCAGGTGACCAAGCAGGTCGAGGGCCACACCATCTGCGCCTTCGGCGACGCCGCCGCCTGGCCGATCCAGGGCCTGCTGCGCCACTTCCGCCCAGAGATCGAACGCCGGGTGCGCGAACACCAGGGCGCCCGACCGCTCGCGGCCGCCTGAGGAACTGCCATGCCGAAGCTTACGATTGACGGGACGGCGGTCGAGGTCGAGGCCGGCCTGACGATCCTGCAGGCCTGCGAGACCATCGGCGTCGAGATCCCGCGCTTCTGCTACCACGAGCGGCTGTCCATCGCCGGCAACTGCCGGATGTGCCTAGTGGCCATGGAGGGCTCGCCCAAGCCCATCGCCTCCTGCGCCATGCCGGCGGCGGAAGGGATGGTGATCCACACCAACACCCCCGAGGTGCACAGGATGCGCAAGGGGGTGATGGAGTTCCTGCTGATCAACCACCCGCTCGACTGCCCGATCTGCGACCAGGGCGGGGAGTGCGACCTGCAGGACCAGGCCATGTTCTATGGCTTCGACCGCGGCCGCTTCCACGAGAACAAGCGGGCCGTGCGCGACAAGTACATGGGTCCCCTGATCAAGACGATCATGACCCGGTGCATCCACTGCACCCGGTGCATCCGCTTCGCCACCGAGATCGCCGGCGTACCCGAGCTCGGCGCCACCGGCCGGGGCGAGAACATGGAGGTCGGCACCTACGTCGAGAAGGCGCTGACGTCGGAGCTGTCGGGCAACATGATCGACATCTGCCCGGTCGGCGCGCTCACGTCGAAGCCCTACGCCTTCGTCGCCAGGCCCTGGGAGCTGAGCAAGACCGAGACCGTCGACGTCATGGACGCGGTCGGCAGCAACATCCGCGTCGACGCCCGCGGCAGCGAGGTGTTGCGGGTCCTGCCGCGGCTGAACGACGAGATCAACGAGGAGTGGATCTCGGACAAGACCCGCTTCGCCTGCGACGGGCTGCGGCGGCAGCGGCTGGACCGGCCCTACCTCCGGATCGACGGCAAGCTCCAGGAGGTGCGCTGGCAGGACGCCTTTTCGGCCATCGCGGAACGGGTGAAGGGCCTGCCGGGGGTGAAGATCGCCGCCATCGCCGGCGACCTCGCCGACTGCGAAGCCATGGTGGCGCTGAAGGACCTGATGGCTGGTCTCGGCTCGCCGCACCTCGACTGCCGCCAGGACGGGGCCGCGCTCGTCGCCGAGCCGCGCTCGGCCTACCTGTTCAACACCACCATCGCCGGCATCGAATCGGCCTCGGCCTGCCTGCTCATCGGCACCAATCCCAGGCGCGAGGCGCCGATCGTCAACGCCCGGCTGCGCAAGCGCTACCGCGCCGGCAACTTCCCGATCGCGGTGGTCGGACCGGCGGAAGAGCTGACCTACGACTACGAGCATCTCGGCTTCGACCCGCGCGTGCTGGAGCGCATCGGCGCGGACGACCATCCGGTCGCCGATCTCCTGCGCCGGGGCGAGCGGCCGATGATCGTCGTGGGCATGGGCGCGCTGGCCAGGCCGGACGGCGCCGCGATCCTGGCTGCGGCGCGGCGCATCGCCGACGTCTGCGGCGTGGTTCGCGCCGACAGCGGCTGGAACGGCTTCAACGTCCTGCACACCGCGGCGGCGCGGGTGGGCGGCCTGGACCTGGGCTTGGTCCCCGGGCGGGGCGGGCGCGACGTCGGCGGCATCCTGGCCGGCGCCGAGAGCGGGGAGATCGAGGTGGTCTACCTGCTGGGCGCCGACGAGCTGCCGATGCAGCGCCTCGGCAAGGCCTTCGTCATCTACCAGGGCCACCACGGCGACGCCGGCGCGCATCGCGCCGACGTGATCTTGCCGGCGGCGGCCTACACGGAGAAGAATGGGACCTACGTGAACACCGAGGGGCGGGTGCAGCGGGCGATGCGGGCCTGCTATCCGCCGGGCGAGGCGCGCGAGGACTGGAAGATCCTGCGGGCGCTGTCCGACGCGGTCGGCTGCTCGTTGCCCTTCGAGACGCTGGCGGACGTGCGCGCCCGCCTGCTCGAAGTCAACGACGTGTTCGGCGAGCCGGATACGGTGCGGGTGGCGCCGTGGGGTGCCTTCGGCCAGCCGGGGACGCTGTCCGGCGAGCCGTTCGTGAGCCCGATTTCGAACTTCTACATGACCAATTCCATCAGCCGCGCGTCGGTCACCATGGCCGAGTGCACGAAGCTGTTTACCGGCGGAACGGACGAGAAGAAGACGGGCACCCATGGATGAGCTCTGGGCAACGCTGATCTGGCCGGTCCTGTGGACCGCGATCAAGATCGTCCTGATCGTCGGGCCGCTGATGATGGCGATCGCCTACCTGACCTTCGCCGAGCGCAAGGTCATCGCCGCCATGCACCTGCGCAAGGGGCCCAACGTGGTCGGGCCGTTCGGCCTGCTGCAGCCGATGGCGGACGGGGTCAAGCTGCTGCTCAAGGAGACCATCGTCCCCAGCCGGGCGAACAAGACGGTCTTCCTGATCGCGCCGATGATCACCTTCATCCTGGCGCTGATCGCCTGGGCGGTGATCCCCTTCGGCGAGGGGATGGTGCTGGCCGACATCAACGTCGGCATTCTCTACCTCTTCGCCATCTCCTCGCTCGGCGTCTACGGCATCATCATGGCCGGCTGGGCCAGCAACTCGAAGTACGCCTTCCTCGGCGCGCTGCGGTCGTCGGCGCAGATGGTGTCCTACGAAGTCTCCATGGGCTTCGTGATCATCACCGTCCTGATCTGCGTCGGCTCGCTGAACCTGAGCGACATCGTCCGCGCCCAGCAGGGGTCGCTGGGGATGTTCAACTGGTACGTCTTCCCGCTGTTGCCGATGGCGGTGATCTTCTTCGTCTCGACGCTGGCCGAGACCAACCGCCACCCCTTCGACCTGCCGGAGGCCGAGGCCGAGCTGGTTTCGGGCTACAACGTCGAATACTCGTCGATGACGTTCGCCCTGTTCTTCCTCGGCGAATACGGGAACATGATCCTGATGTCGGCGATGACGTCGATCCTGTTCCTCGGCGGCTGGCTGCCGCCGTTCGACATCGCGCCCCTGAACTGGATCCCCGGGCCGATCTGGTTCGCGATCAAGATCTCCGCGTGCCTGTTCGTCTTCCTCTGGGTCCGCGCGACGCTGCCGCGCTACCGCTACGACCAGCTGATGCGGCTGGGCTGGAAGGTGTTCCTGCCGATCTCGCTGGTGGCGGTGGTGGTCGTCTCCGGCTTCCTGGTCGCCTTCGACATGCTCCCGGGCGCCAAGTGAGCCGCCCGACGAACTGGACGAGATGAGGATAGGCTGAGATGAGCTTCATGGACCGCGCCGCGCGGACGATCTTCCTGAGCGAACTGGTCTCCGGGCTGAGCCTGACCTTCCGCTACATGTTCCGGCCGACGGTGACCCTGAACTACCCTTACGAGAAGGGCCCGATCTCGTCGCGGTTCCGCGGCGAGCATGCGCTGCGCCGCTATCCCAACGGCGAGGAGCGCTGCATCGCCTGCAAGCTGTGCGAGGCGGTCTGCCCGGCGCAGGCGATCACCATCGAGGCCGAGCCGCGGGCCGACGGCAGCCGGCGGACGACCCGCTACGACATCGACATGGTCAAGTGCATCTACTGCGGCTTCTGCCAGGAGGCCTGCCCGGTGGACGCCATCGTCGAGGGGCCGAACTTCGAGTTTTCCACCGAGACGCGCGAGGAGCTGCTCTACGACAAGGAGAGGCTGCTCGCCAATGGCGATCGTTGGGAGGCGGAGCTTGCCGCCAATTTGGCTGCCGACGCACCCTATCGTTGACTGACGGCCGGGTATCGGACAGAAAGGCGCCAATGGCGGCACCGCGGGAACGTCCTTTGCCTACGCCGCTGAGAACACTTTCGGAACCGCAATGGTCTTCCAGGCGCTCGCCTTCTACCTCTTTGCGCTCGTGGCCGTCGGCGCCGCCGTCATGGTCATCTCGTCGCGCAATCCGGTCCACGCCGTCCTCTTCCTGATCCTCGCCTTCTTCAACGCCGCCGCGCTGTTCATCCTGATGGGGGCGGAGTTCCTCGGGATGATCCTGGTGGTGGTCTACGTCGGCGCGGTGGCGGTGATGTTCCTGTTCGTGGTGATGATGCTGGACATCAACTTCACCGAGCTGCGCCAGGGCTTCCTGAAGTACCTGCCGATCGGCGCCGTGGTCGGCCTCGTCCTCCTGGTCGAACTGCTGATCGTGCTGGGCGGCTGGACACTGGCGCCGGAAGCGGCGGCCAGCGTCCGTTCGCCGACACCGGGCCTGGATCAGGCGACCAACACCCGGGCGCTGGGGCAGCTGATCTACACCCACTACCTGTTCGCCTTCCAGGCCGCGGGCGTCATCCTGCTGATCAGCATGGTCGGCGCCATCGTGCTGACGCTGCGCCGGCGCGGCGGCGTTCGCCGCCAGGACATCTCCGCGCAGGTCCGTCGCCGGCCCGCCGACACGATCGAGGTGCGCAAGGTTCCGTCGGGGCGAGGCATCTGATGCTTTCGATCGGTCTGCCGCACTACCTGTCGCTCGCCGCCATCCTGTTCGCCATCGGGATCTTCGGCATCTTCCTCAACCGCAAGAACATCATCGTCATCCTTATGTCGCTCGAGGTGATGCTGCTGGCGGTCAACATCAACCTGGTCGCATTCTCGGTGCAGCTGGGCGATCTGGTCGGCCAGGTCTTCGCCATGTTCATCCTCACCGTCGCGGCGGCCGAAGCGGCCATCGGGCTTGCCATCCTCGTCGTCTACTTCCGCGTCCGGGGTTCCATCGCGGTCGAAGACGTCAACCTGATGAAAGGCTGAGGCGCAGCCCATGTCCGTCGCCGTCGTCCTTCTGCCCCTGCTCGGGGCCGCGATCGCGGGCGTCCTCGCCCTCATCGAGCCGCGCGACAAGGCGGCGAAGCACCGCATCGACACCATCGCCCAATGGGTCACCTGCGGCGCGCTGCTGCTGGCGATGGTGTTCGCCATCCTCGTCTTCATCGACGTCGCGATCCGCGGCAACGCCAGCACCGTGGTGCTGTTCAACTGGATCACCTCCGGCGATCTCGACATCCACTGGGGACTGAAGCTCGACACCCTGACCGTGGTGATGATGCTGGTGGTCACGGTGGTCTCGGCGATGGTGCACGTCTACTCGGTCGGCTACATGCACCACGACCCGAGCATCCCGAGGTTCATGTGCTACCTGAACCTCTTCACCTTCTTCATGCTGGTGCTGGTCACCGCCGACAACCTGGTGCAGATGTTCCTCGGCTGGGAGGGCGTCGGCCTCGCCTCCTACCTGCTGATCGGCTTCTGGTACGAGCGCCCGAGCGCCAACGCCGCCGCGATCAAGGCGTTCTTGGTCAACCGCGTCGGCGATTTCGGCTTCATACTCGGCATCTTCGGCGTGTTCATGCTGTTCGACACCGTCCAGCTCGACCCGATCCTGACCGGCGCCGCCGGCCACGCCGACACCGTGATCACCATCTTCGGCGGCGAGTTCCACGCCCTGACGCTGTTCTCCATCCTGCTGTTCATCGGCGCGATGGGCAAATCGGCGCAGCTCGGCCTGCACACCTGGCTGCCGGACGCCATGGAGGGCCCGACGCCGGTCTCGGCCCTGATCCACGCCGCGACCATGGTGACCGCCGGCGTATTCATGGTGGCGCGGCTGTCGCCGCTGTTCGAGCAGTCGGACACGGCCCTCGCGGTGGTCACCATCGTCGGCGCCTCGACCGCGATCTTCGCCGCCACCGTCGGCTGCGTGCAGAACGACATCAAGCGGGTCATCGCCTATTCGACCTGCTCGCAGCTCGGCTACATGTTCTTCGCCTGCGGCGTCTCGGCCTATTCGGCCGGGATCTTCCACCTGATGACCCACGCCTTCTTCAAGGCGCTGCTGTTCCTCGGCGCCGGCTCGGTTATCCACGCCATGTCCGACGAGCAGGACATGCGCCGGATGGGCGGGCTGTGGCGGATGATCCCGATCACCTACGCGCTGATGTGGGTCGGCTCGCTGGCCCTGGCGGGGATCTGGCCGTTCGCCGGCTTCTACTCCAAGGACATCATCCTCGAGGCGGCCTACGCCGCGGAAACCGGCGTCGGCCAATACGCCTTCTGGCTCGGCGTGCTGGCGGCGTTCCTGACCGCCTTCTACTCGTGGCGGCTGTTGCTGATGACGTTCCACGGCAGGCCGCGCGCCGACGACGCGGTGATGGCGCGGGTGCACGAGTCGCCGATGGTGATGCTGGCGCCGCTGTTCGTGCTGGCGACGGGCGCGCTGATCGCCGGCTTCGTCGGCTACGAGGCCTTCGTCGGCCACGACGCCGGCCACTTCTGGAACGGCGCCATCACCATCCTGCCGGAACACCCGGCGCTGGAACGGGCGCACGACGTGCCGCTGTGGGTGAAGCTGTCGCCGCTCGGCGTTGGCCTGGCGGGCATCGCCGCCGCGTATCTGTTCTACATGGTCCGCACCGACCTGCCGGGGCGGCTGGCCGCGGCCTTCTCCGGCGTCTATCGCTTCCTGCTCAACAAGTGGTACTTCGACGAGGTCTACGACGCCCTGTTCGTCCGCCCGTCCTTCGTCATCGGCCGCGGCCTGTGGAAGGCCGGGGACGGTGCCGTGATTGACGGCGTCGGACCGGACGGGGTCGCCGCGGCGACCGTCGGCGTCGCCCAAATGGTCCGCAGGGTGCAGAGCGGGTACATCTACCACTACGCCTTTGCCATGCTGATCGGCGTCCTGGTGCTGATCTCCTGGTACTTCCTCCGCTCTGTCTGACGGGCCGCGATGACCAACCTGCCGATCCTCTCGCTCGTCACCTTCCTGCCCCTGGTGGGCGCGGCGTTCATCGCCACCATCCGCGGCGAACCGGCGGTGGTCGCGCGCAACGCCCGCAACGTCGCGCTGCTGACGGCGGCGGCGACGTTCGTGCTGTCGCTCGGCATCTGGTTCAACTTCGACACCTCCCAGGCCGGGTTCCAGTTCGTCGAGCGCAGCGAATGGATGCCGACCTTCGGCATCGCCTACCACATGGGCGTCGACGGCATCTCGATGCTGTTCGTCCTGCTGACGACGCTGCTCGTTCCGATCTGCATCCTGGCGAGCTGGGAAAGCATCACCGTCCGCGTCAAGGAGTACATGATCGCGTTCCTGGTCATGGAAACGATGATGGTCGGGACGTTTTCCGCGCTCGACCTGATCCTGTTCTACCTGTTCTTCGAGAGCGTGCTGATCCCGATGTTCCTGATCATCGGGATCTGGGGCGGCCCGAGGCGCATCTACTCGGCGTTCAAGTTCTTCCTGTTCACCTTCGCCGGGTCGGTGCTGATGTTCCTGGCGCTGCTGACCATGTACCTGCAGGCCGGCACCACCGACATCCCGGTGCTGATGCAGCACGACTTCCCGGTCGACCTGCAGGTCTGGCTGTGGCTCGCGGTGCTCGCCGGCTTCGCGGTGAAGCTGCCGATGTGGCCGGTGCACACCTGGCTGCCGGACGCGCACGTCGAGGCGCCGACCGCGGGCTCGGTGATCCTGGCCGGCGTGCTGCTGAAGTTCGGCGGCTATGGCTTCCTGCGCTTCTCGCTGCCGATGCTGCCCGAGGCGTCGGTGATCTTCATGCCGCTGATGTTCGGCCTCGGCATCATCGCCATCATCTACACCTCCCTGGTCGCCCTGGCTCAGGAGGACATGAAGAAGCTGATCGCCTACTCCTCGGTCGCTCACATGGGCTACGTGACCGTCGGCGCCTTCACCATGACCGTCCAGGGCGTGCAGGGGGCCCTGTTCCAGATGCTGAGCCACGGCATCGTCTCGGCGGCGCTGTTCCTCGTCGTCGGCGTCGTCTACGACCGGGTGCATTCGCGCGACATCTCGGTCTACGGGGGGGTGGTCGAGCGGATGCCGGGATACGCCCTGGTGTTCATGGTATTCATGCTGGCCTCGGTCGGCCTGCCCGGCACCGGCGGCTTCGTCGGCGAGTTCCTGGTGATGCTCGGCGCCTTCCGCGTCAATGCCTGGGTCGGGGCGCTGACCGCCACCGGAATGATCCTCGGCGCCGCCTACATGCTCTACCTCTACCGCCGCGTCGTCTTCGGCCAGCTCACCAAGGACAAGCTCAAGGGGCTGCTGGACCTGACGCCGCGGGAGACGGCGGTGTTCGCGCCGCTCCTCGTCCTGGTCATCTGGATGGGCGTCTACCCCAAGCCGTTTCTCGACGTGATGCATGCGTCCGTCGGCCAACTGGTCGAACGCGTCGAGGTCGCCCGCGCCAATCTCGACGCCTCGGTCTTCGCCGAGCGCTGAAGCGACTTCTCGGGAAGGACCAACCACCAAGATGTCTGCTGCTGAGTTCCCGAACCTGATGCCGGCGATGGCCGAGATCTTCCTCGTCGTCGCGGCCATGGTCCTGTTGATGGTCGGCGTGTTCCAGAAGGACGACGCCGGCGGGCCGGCGCGCGTCGAGTGCAGCCGGCTGATCGGGCGGCTCTCGGTGCTGGCGCTGCTGGGCGCCCTGGTCCTGGTCGTGACGCTGACCGGCGGCGAGGAGCGGGTGACGACCTTCGGCGGGATGTTCGTCACCGACCGCTTCGCCGTCTACTTCAAGGTGCTGATCCTGATCAGCTCGGCGCTGACCATCCTGATCGCCCAGGACTATCTCGAGGTCCACCGGGTCGCCCGCTTCGAGTTCCCGGTGCTGATCCTGCTCGCCACCGTCGGCATGATGCTGATGGTGTCGGCCAACGACCTGATCTCGCTCTACCTGGGCCTGGAGATGCAGAGCCTCGCGCTCTACGTCGTCGCCTCGTTCCAGCGTGACGACCAGCGCTCGGTGGAGGCGGGGCTGAAATATTTCGTCCTCAGCGCGCTGGCCTCGGGAATGCTGCTCTACGGCAGCTCGCTGATCTACGGCTTTTCCGGCACCACCAACTTCGACGTCATCGGCACAGTGCTCGCGGTCGGCCCCGACGAGACCGTCTCGCTGGGCGCTTTGATCGGCATCGTCTTCATCCTCACCGGCCTCGCCTTCAAGGTCTCCGCGGTGCCGTTCCACATGTGGACGCCGGACGTCTACGAGGGCGCGCCGACGCCGGTCACGGCGTTCTTCGCCGTCGCCCCCAAGCTCGCCGCCATGGGCCTGTTGCTGCGGGCGATGACCGAGCCGTTCGGCGACTGGGTGGCGCAGTGGCAGCAGGTCATCGTCTTCATCTCCATCGCCTCGATGCTGCTCGGCGCCTTCGCCGCCATCGGCCAGACCAACATCAAGCGGCTGATGGCCTACAGCTCCATCAACAACATCGGCTACGCGCTGATCGGGCTCGCCATTGGCACCGAGGACGGCATCCGCGGCATCCTCATCTTCATGGCCATCTACGTGTTCATGAACATCGGCGCCTTCACCTGCATCCTCAGCATGCGCCGGCGCGGGCAGATGGTGGTGGGGATCGACGACCTGGCAGGGCTGTCCAGGTCCAACCCGATGATGGCCCTGGCGGTCGCCGTGTTCATGTTCTCGCTGGCCGGGATCCCGCCGCTCGCCGGCTTTTTCGGCAAGCTCTACATCTTCCTCGCCGCGATCCAAGCCGAGTTCTACACCCTGGCCATCATCGGCGTTCTCAGCAGCGCGGTCGCGGCCTTCTATTACATCCGCATCGTCAAGGTGATGTACTTCGACGAGGCGGAGGAGGGGCTCGACCGGCGGATGGATGGCGCCACGGCGATGGTGATGGCCGGCACCGGCATCGTGATCAGCCTGTTCTTCCTCGTCCCCGGCCCGCTCCTGGTGCAGGCGCAAGCGGCGGCACAGTCCCTGTTCGGCGGCTGATGCCGCCGGCCCCCTCACGGCCGGTGCAGCCGCCCGAGCACGGGCGGACGCCGCAGCACGTCGCCGGCCCGTTCAAGCTCATTGCGGTCGAAGAGGCCGACTCCACCAGCACCATGGCCAAGCGGCTTTGCACCGCCGGCGCCGAGGACGGGACGCTGGTCTGGGCGTTGCGGCAGACGGCGGGCAGGGGGCGGCTCAGCCGCACCTGGATCTCGCCCCACGGCAACCTCTACGTCTCGCTGATCCTGCGGCCGGACATCGACGCGACACGGGCGGCCGGGCTCACCTTCGCCGCCGCCGTGGCGGTCGTCGACGCGGTGGCCACGCTGCTCGGCGGCGACGCCGGGGTGCGCTGCAAGTGGCCGAACGACGTGCTCGCCTCCGGCCGCAAGATCGCCGGCATCCTGCTCGAATCGGAGACCGGCGCGGCGGGCCGGCTGGAGTGGGTGGTCATCGGCATCGGCCTGAACGTCGCCTCGCATCCCCCCGACGGCGAGACGCTGTATCCGGCAACCTCGCTCGCGGCGGAAGGTGCCGGCGCAGTCGGCGTCGAGCAGGCGCTCTCCGTCCTCTGCGGGAGCCTCGACCATTGGCTCCGCCGCTGGGCCGAGGGCGGCTTCGCCCCGGTCCGCCGTGCCTGGATCGAGAGGGCCTACGACCTGGGCGGTCCGGTTGCCATCCGCTGCGGCGACGATGCCGTTCGCGGCGTCTTCCGCGGCCTCGACGACGACGGCGCGCTGATCCTGGACCAGGGCGGCGCCGTCCGCCGCATCACCGCCGGCGACGTGCTCCCGGGCCATGGCCCGGCGGCCGTGCCGTCCGCCTCCTGACGTCAGAGCCGCGCACATGCTCCTCGCCATCGACACGGGAAACACCAACACCGTCTTCGCGGTGTTCGACGACGACGGCCGGATCCTCGGCGAGTGGCGCTCCTCGACCAACATCAACCGGACGGCCGACGAGGTCGGCGTCTGGCTTGGCCAGCTCATGGCCCTGGCGGGGATCGAGCGTCGGGCCATCAAGGCCGTCATCATCTCCTCGGTAGTACCGGCGACGCTGTTCAGCCTGCGGCTGCTGTCGCGCCGCTACTTCGCCTGCCAGGCGCAGGTCGTGGGTGCGCCGGACGTCAAGCTCGGCATCGACGTGCTGGTCGAACGGCCGGAGGAGGTGGGTGCCGACCGGCTGGTCAACGCCGTCGGCGCGCACCTGGAGTACGGCGGGCCGATGATCATCATCGATTTCGGCACCGCGACGACCTTCGACGTCATCGACGAGAACGGCGCCTACCTCGGCGGCGTGATCGCGCCGGGCGTCAACCTGTCGCTTGAGGCGCTGCACACCGCCTCGGCGCAGCTGCCGCGGGTCGCCATCGGCCGGCCGGAGCGGGTCATCGGCAAGAACACCGTGCAGGCCATGCGCTCGGGGATCTTCTGGGGCTATATCGGCCTGATCGAGGGCATGATCACGCGCATCCGCGCCGAGTACGGCGCGACCCTCGACGTGATCGCCACCGGCGGGCTGGCGCCGCTGTTCACCGAATGCACGAACGCGATTTCCAGGACCGATCCCGACCTGACCCTGAAGGGCCTGCTCGCGGTACACCGGCTGAACGTCAAGCCATGAACGCCGAGACCGGCGACCGCGCCGTGGGCCGATCCGAGCTGGTCTTCCTGCCGCTCGGCGGTGCCGGCGAGATCGGCATGAACCTCAACCTCTATGGCTACGGCCCGCCGGAGCGGCGGCGCTGGCTGGTGGTCGACCTCGGCATCACTTTTGCCTCCGGCGAGCCGCCGGGGGTGACGGTGCTGATGCCCGACCCGGCCTACCTAGAGGAGCGGCGCGAGGATCTCGAAGGGATCCTGCTGACCCATGCCCACGAGGATCACCTGGGCGCCGTCGCCTACCTCTGGCCGCGGCTGCGCTGCCCGGTCTACGCCACCCGCTTCGCGCTCGCGGTGCTGTCGCGAAAGCTCGCCGAAGCCGGCATCGAGGACGAGGTGCCCGTCGTCGAGGTGCCGCTCGCCGGCCGGTTCCACATCGGCCCCTTCGACATCGAGCTCGTCACCCTGACCCACTCGATCCCCGAGCCCAACGCCGTCGCCCTGCGCACGCCTTGCGGCACCGTTCTGCACACCGGTGACTGGAAGCTGGATCCGGAGCCGGTCGTGGGCGAGCGGGCGGACGTTGCCGCGCTGGAGCGCATCGGCGACGAGGGCGTGCTGGCACTGGTCTGCGACTCGACCAACGCCCTGGACGCGGGCAGCTCCGGCGCGGAAGGGCAGCTCTACGCCTCGCTGCTGGAGATCGTGAAGGACTGCCCCGAGCGCGTCGCCGTCACCGCCTTTGCGTCGAACATCGCCAGGCTGCAGACGCTGGGCGCCGTCGCCGCCGCCACCGGCCGCCGGCTCGTGCTCGCGGGCGCGTCGCTGAAGCGCAACGTGATCGCCGCGCGCGAGTGCGGCTACCTCACCGACCTTGCCGCGCCGCTGGACGAGGCGGCCGGTGCGGCGCTGCCGCGGCACCAGGCCCTGCTCGTGTGCACCGGCAGCCAGGGCGAAGGCAACGCCGCCCTGGCGCGGCTGGCCTCGGGCACCCACCCTCGGCTGGTCCTCGAAGACGGCGACACCGTCATCTTCTCCGCCAGGGTCATCCCCGGCCATGAACTCGGCGTCGGCCGGCTGCAGAACACGCTTTTGCGCCGCGGCTGCCGGGTCGTTACCCACCGTGAAGCGCATGTGCACGTCTCCGGGCACCCGGCGCAGGACGAGCTCAGGGAGATGTACCGCCTCGTCCGCCCGCGGATCGCCGTGCCGGTGCACGGCGAGTTGCGCCATCTGCGCCGGCACGCCGCCATCGCCCGCGAGTGCGGGGTGAGCGAGGTGGTCACCGTCGAGAACGGCGGGCTGGTTCGGCTGGCGCCGGACCCGGCCGCGGTGGTCGAAACCGTCCCCTCCGGCCGGCTGGCGCTGGAAGGCGGGCGGCTGGTGCGGGTCGACGGAAATCTTGTTCGAGAACGGACGAAGGCCATATACAGGGGCGTCGTCTTCGCCACAGTGGCGGTCAATAATGGTGGTGGCCTGCTCAAGGACCCGCAGCTTTCGACCCTGGGTCTCGTCGAGGATGGGGAAGAGACGGTGAACACTCGCCTCGGCGCCGCCGTCGCCAATGCCATCGAGAATATCCCGTCGTCCGCTCGCGGCGACGAAGACGTCCTTCGCGAGGCGGTTCGCATTGCGATCCGCCGCACGTTTCGCGAGCTGTTCGAGAAGAAGCCTTTGACCTACGTGCATGTGGTGCGTTGCTAACGCGATATAGGGAGAAACAGGAATGATCGGCAGATTCAACCACGTCGCCATCGCCGTGCCGGACCTCGAGGCGGCGACGGCCAAGTACCGCGACGTCCTTGGCGCCAAGGTGTCCCCGCCTCAGGACGAGCCGGAGCACGGGGTGACGGTGGTCTTCATCGAGCTGCCCAACACCAAGGTCGAGCTGCTCCACCCGCTGGGCGAGAAGTCGCCGATCCAGGCGTTCCTCGACAAGAACCCGGGCGGCGGCGTCCACCACGTCTGCTACGAGGTCGACAACATCTACGAGGCCCGCGACCGCCTGCAAAGCCAGGGCGCCCGGGTGCTCGGCAGCGGCGATCCGAAGATCGGCGCCCACGGCAACCCGGTGCTGTTCCTGCACCCGAAGGACTTCTTCGGCACCCTGGTCGAGCTAGAGCAGGCCCACGCCTGATCTGGAGCGCGGCCGAAACGGCACGCCGTCGATCGTCTGATGGGCTGGGTCAGCGGGATCGCGGTCTACATCGTCATCTGGTGGCTCGTGATCTTCATGGTGCTGCCGTGGGGCGTGCAGCCGATCGAGGAGCGGGACGTCGAGAAGGGGCACGCGGCGAGCGCGCCCCTTCGTCCGCGCCTGCTGCGCAAGATGGCCGTGACGACGGCAATCTCGGCGGTGCTCTGGCTGATCGCCTACGGCATCATCGAAAGCGGCGCGATCTCGTTCCGCACCTGACGGCGGCCCTAGCCAGGCCAAGCGTGCGGCGGCGATGAGCTGGTACTGCCAGGTCGCGCCGGGCCATCCGGTGCATGCCCCCTACCACGACGACGAATACGGCTTCCCGGCCAGCGACGAGACGGTGCTGTTCGAGCGGCTGTCGCTGGAGATCTTCCAGGCCGGACTGTCCTGGCTGCTGGTCCTCAACAAGCGGGCGGCGCTGAACCGGGCGTTCGCCGGCTTCTCCGTCGACCGGGTCGCAGCCTTCGGCGAGGACGAGGTGGCGGCGCTCCTTGCCGACGCCAGCATCATCCGCAACCGCGCCAAGGTCCGCGCGATCATCGCCAACGCCAAGCGGATCAGCCTGCTTCGCGACGAGGCGGGAACCTTTGCCGCGTGGCTCGCCGCGCAGCATCCGCTGGACGAGGCGGAGTGGGTCAAGCTGTTCCGCAAGACCTTCGCCTTCACCGGCCCGGAGGTGGTTCGCGAGTTCCTGATGAGCATCGGCTACCTGCCGGGCGCCCATGCGCCCGACTGCCCGGTCTACCGCCGCATCGCCGCGCAGTCGCCGCCGTGGATGGCCGCCGCGACGCTTTCGGGCCCCTAACGCAAAAGCGGCAAGATCGTCGCCGATCTTGCCTCGCTCTGGCTTGCGCAATCTCTTGTCGCTAGCGGGCGTTCCCCGCCATGTTCGGAAGACTGTTCTTGGTGTTTCCCCAAAACTCAAGCCCGGCACCGCGGCGGTACAGCTTGCGGCGCTATGACGCATGTTAAACCAGCTGAGAAAGCATTTCACCCGTTTTCAACGGCAAGTGTAGAAGGACCGCACCTGCACACGCCGCAGGCATCTTCTTCTTCCAGCCGCTGCTCGTGCGCTGTGCAACGCCCAGCTGGTGCGTTGCCGGAGGCGCGGCTAAGCCAGGGCGAGGCGGCCGGCGTTGATGTGCGGGGAGCCATGACATACAGTCCGGTCCCATCGCGCCGCCGTTCCCGCCCGAGGCCCACACCCCATGCGCCTGTCCCGCTACTTCCTGCCGACGATGAAGGAGACCCCGGCCGAGGCGCAGATCGTCTCCCACCGGCTGATGCTGCGCGCCGGGATGGTCCGCCAGGCGAGCGCCGGGATCTACTCCTGGCTGCCGCTGGGGCTGAGGGTGCTGCGCAAGATCGAGCAGATCGTCCGCGAGGAGCAGAACGCGCTCGGCTGCCACGAAATGCTGATGCCGACGCTGCAGGCGGCCGATCTGTGGCGCGAAAGCGGCCGCTACGAGGCCTATGGGCCGGAGATGCTGCGCATCCGCGACCGGCACGAGCGCGACCTGCTCTACGGCCCGACCAACGAGGAGCAGATCACCGAGATCTTCCGCGGCAGCGTCGCCAGCTATCGCCAGCTTCCGAAGCTGCTCTACCACATCCAGTGGAAGTTCCGCGACGAGGTCAGGCCCCGCTTCGGTGTCATGCGGGGCCGCGAGTTCCTGATGAAGGATGCCTATTCCTTCGACCTGGACCTCGAAGGGGCCAAGCGGTCGTACAACAAGATGTTCGTGAGCTACCTGCGCACCTTCGAGCGCATGGGCCTGAAGGCGATCCCGATGCGCGCCGAGAGCGGGCCGATCGGCGGCGACATGAGCCACGAGTTCGTCATCCTCGCCGACACCGGCGAGAGCGAGATCGCCTACCACCGCGACTTCCTGAAGATGAGCCTGGCCGAGAAGAGCATCGACTTCGACGGCGACCTGCAGCCGATCGTCGATGCCTACGTCGGCCAGTACGCGGCGACCGACGACGAGCGCGACCGGGCGAGGGAGGCGGAGCTCGGCGCCGACCTGATCACCGGCCGCGGCATCGAGGTCGGCCACATCTTCTATTTCGGCACCAAGTACTCGGCCGCGATGGGCGCGCGCGTCACCGGTCCGGGGGGCGAGGCCATCGACTTGCAGATGGGCTCCTACGGCATCGGCGTCTCCAGGCTGGTCGGCGCCATCATCGAGGCGTTCCACGACGACGCCGGGATCCTTTGGCCCGAGAGCGTGGCGCCGTTCAAGGCCGGGGTGATCAACCTCGCCGCCAACAACGCCGAGTGCACCGCCGCCAGCGAGGCGCTCTACTACCGGCTCGGCGCCAGCGGCGTCGAGGTGCTCTACGACGACCGCGACGAGCGGCCCGGCGTCAAGTTCGCCGAGATGGACCTGATCGGGCTGCCGTGGCAGGTGATCGTCGGCCCCAAGGGCGTCAAGGCCGGCGTCGTCGAGCTGAAGAACCGCGCCACCGGCGACCGGCGCGAGCTCGCCGCCGAGGCCGCGGTTTCCGCGCTGGTCGGCTGAGGCGCCGTTGCGCCTGCCGGCTCGTGATTACATACGGCAAAGGTAGCGTGGCGAGGCCCTCACCCCGGCCCTCTCCCACTTGCGCCTGCGGCGCGCGGGAGAGGGAGCCGCGCACCAAAGGGTGCGCCTTCTTTACCCTCGCCCGCGCGAAGCGTGGGAGAGGGAGGGACCCGCGTCAGCGGGAGGGTGAGGGCATTTCCAATGGCAGGCAGGGTTCAGGCTCTAGACGATGTTCAGCCGGTTCGAATGGATGATGGCGTCGCGCTACCTTCGCCCGCGCCGTCAGGAAGGCTTCGTCTCCGTCATCGCGACGTTCTCGCTGCTGGGCATCGCGCTCGGCGTCGCCACCCTGATCATCGTGATGTCGGTGATGAACGGCTTCCGCGAGGAGCTGATGAAGCGCATCCTCGGGCTCAACGGGCATCTGAGCCTCTATGCCAGCAGCATCAGCCTCACCGACTACGACGCGGTCGCCGGACGCGTCGCCGGGGTCCCGGGCGTGGTCTCGGTCGCGCCGGTGGTCGAGGGGCAGGTGATGGCGACCGCCAACACGGTCGCCCGCGGGGCGCTGGTCCGCGGCATGCGGCCTGAGGACCTGCGCCGGCGGGCGATCATCGCCGACAACATCGTCGGCGGCTCGCTGGACGGCTTCGCCGGCGACGACGCGGTGATCGTCGGCAGCCGGCTCGCCGAGCGCTTGGGGCTCAGCGTCGGCGACGACGTCACCCTGATCTCGCCGCAGGGCAACGTCACCGTCTTCGGCACGGTGCCCACGGTTAGGAACTATCGAATGGTGGCAACCTTCAACATCGGCATGTTCGAGTACGACTCGAGCTTCGTCTTCATGCCGCTGGAGGCGGCCCAGACCTACTTCCGCATGCCGGACGCGGTGACCTACCTGGAGATCACCGTCCGCGACGTCGATCGCGCCGGGGCGATGGCCCGCGACGTCAGCGCCGCCGCCGGCGGGATGAACCGGGTCCAGGACTGGCAGCGCTCCAACGCCAGCTTCTTCAACGCCATCCAGGTCGAGCGGAACGTCATGTTCCTGATCCTGACGCTGATCATCGTCGTCGCCGCCTTCAACATCATCTCCAGCCTGATCATGCTGGTGAAGGACAAGGGCAGGGCGATCGCGATCCTGCGCACCATGGGCGCCACCCGCGGCTCGATCATGCGGATCTTCTTCCTGTCGGGCGCCAGCATCGGCGTCGTCGGCACCATCGCCGGCTTCGTCCTCGGCCTCACCTTCTCGCTCAACATCGAGACGATCCGCCAGGCGCTCCAGCGGCTCACCGGCACCGACCTGTTCGCAGCCGAGATCTACTTCCTCGCCCACCTGCCGGCGAAGGTGGACGGCCTGGAGGTGGCGCTGGTGACGCTGATGGCGCTGGCGCTGTCGTTCCTGGCCACGATCTACCCGTCCTGGCGGGCCGCCCGGATCGAGCCGGCGGAAGCCCTGCGCTATGAGTGAGCCGGTGTTCAGGCTCAGCGGTATCCGCCGCAGCTTCGTCCAGGGCCGCGGCGCGCTGGACGTGCTGCGCGGGGTCGACCTCGCCATCGACCAGGGCGGCATCGTCGCCCTGGTCGGCCCCTCGGGTGCGGGCAAGTCGACGCTGCTGCACATCGCCGGGCTGCTCGAACGGCCGGACGCCGGCGAGGTCCTGATCGACGGGACGGTCTGCACCGGCCTCGGCGACGACCGGCGCACCGCGCTCAGGCGCGAGAAGATCGGCTTCGTCTACCAGTACCACCACCTGCTGCCGGAGTTCTCGGCGCTGGAAAACGTCGCCATCCCGCAGCTCATCGCCGGCCGCTCCCGCCGCACGGCGGAGGAGCGCGCGGGCGAGTTGCTGACGATGCTGGGGCTGTCCGCCCGGCTCGATCACCGCCCGGGCCAACTGTCGGGCGGTGAGCAGCAGCGCGTCGCCATCGCCCGGGCGCTCGCCAACGCGCCGTCGGTGCTGCTGGCCGACGAGCCCACCGGCAACCTCGACCCGCACACGGCGAACGAGGTGTTCACCGTGCTGCTCAGGCTCGCCCGTGGCGTCGGCCTCGCCGCCATCGTCGCCACCCACAACCCCGGGCTCGCGGCGCAGATGGACCGGACGCTGCGCCTGGAGGACGGTGTGCTGGTGGACGACCGCCGGCCGCTGGCGCGCGCCGCCTCGTCTTAACGGTGTCGCAAGCCATGTCGTCAGCCATGTCGTCGTTGTCCGGGGCCGGTTTCGTCCACCTCCGCGTCCACACCGCCTATTCGCTGTCGGAAGGGGCCATCCGCATCAAGCAGCTGGGGCAGCTTTGCCGCCAGTTCCGGATGCCGGCGGTGGCGCTGACCGATACGAACAACCTGTTCGGCGGCATGGAGTTCTCGGTCACGCTGATGCAGGCCGGCATCCAGCCGATCATCGGCTGCCAGCTCCGCATCGTCCCGCCGGCGGCGGCGGATACGGGGCTCGCCCCCAGACCAAAGCGGGAGCAGGAGGCCGGCGGCTTCGTCGTCCTGGCGCAGAACCCGGAAGGCTACGCCAACCTGCTGAAGCTGATGGCGGCCGCTCATGAGCGGGTCGGCGCCGGGGCGGCGCCGGAGGTGTCGGTTGCGGAGCTCGGCCAGCGCAGCGCCGGCCTGATCCTGCTCACCGGCGGCGCCGACGGTCCGCTCGGCCGGCTGCTGCAGGCGGGGCGGGAGGCGGACGCCGAGGCGATGCTGGCGGCGCTGGAGGCCGCCTTCGCCGGCCGCCTTTACATCGAGCTCCAGCGCCACGGCAGCGAGGCCGAAGCGATCACCGAGCCGTACTTCCTGGCTTTGGCGGACCGCCGCGGCCTGCCCGTCGTCGCCACCAACGAGGCCTGCTTCGCCACGCCCGACATGTTCGAGGCCCACGACGCGCTGCTCTGCATCGCCCAAGGCGCGCACGTGGCCGACGGCAGCCGCCGGCGGCTGACGCCCGAGCACTTCTTCAAGAGCGGCGAGGAGATGCGCGAGATCTTCGCCGACCTTCCCGACGCCGTCGCCAACACCACGCTGATCGCCAGGCGCTGCGCCTTCATGATCGAGCCGCGCAAGCCGATCCTGCCGCCCTTCGCCAGCCCCGGCGGCGCGAGCGAGGAGGAGGCGCTGCGCGCCGAGGCGCACGCCGGGCTGGAGCGCAGGCTTTCGGCACGGGCGGCGCGAGGCGAGGCGGGGAAGAACGAGCCCGGCTGGCACCGCGACCAGGACTACCGCGAGCGCCTCGACTACGAGCTCGGCGTCATCTGCGAGATGGGCTTCGCCGGCTATTTCCTGATCGTCTCCGAGTTCATCCGCTGGACCAAGGCGCAGGGTATTCCCGTCGGCCCCGGGCGCGGCTCCGGCGCCGGCTCGGTCGTGGCCTGGTCGCTCACCATCACCGACCTGGACCCGCTGCGCTTCGGGCTACTGTTCGAGCGGTTCCTCAACCCCGAGCGGGTGTCGATGCCGGACTTCGACATCGACTTCTGCCAGGACCGCCGCGACGAGGTGATCCGCCACGTCCAGGAGCGCTACGGGCGCGACAAGGTTGCGCAGATCATCACCTTCGGCAAGCTGCAGGCCCGCGCGGTGCTGCGCGACACCGGCCGGGTGCTGGGCATGCCCTACGGTTACGTCGACAAAATCTGCAAGCTCGTGCCCAACAACCCGGCCAACCCGGTGACGCTCACCCAGGCGCTGGAGGCGGAGCCGCAGCTGCGCGAGCTGATCGGCCGCGACGAGGCGGTGTCCAAGCTCGTCGACATCGCCACCAGGCTCGAGGGGCTCTACCGCCACGCCTCGACCCACGCCGCCGGCGTCGTCATCGGCGACCGGCCGCTGGAGGAGCTGATCCCGCTCTACCGCGACCCCCGCTCCGACATCCCGGTGACCGGCTTCAACATGAAGTGGGTCGAGGCGGCGGGGCTGGTGAAGTTCGACTTCCTCGGCCTGAAGACGCTGACGGTGCTCGCCCGCGCCGTCGACCTGATCCGGGAGGGGCGGGGGCTCGACCTTGACCTCGCCGACCTGCCACTGAACGACGGGCTTACCTTCGCCATGCTCAGCGCCGGCGACACCGTCGGCGTGTTCCAGCTGGAAAGCGGCGGCATGCGCGACGCGCTCCGCCAGCTCAAGCCGGACACCTTCGAAGACATCATCGCCGTCGTCGCCCTCTACCGCCCCGGGCCGATGGACAACATCCCGAGCTACATCCGCCGCAAGCACGGCGAGGAGGAGCCCGACTACCTCTACCCGACGCTGGAGCCGATCCTGGCCGAGACCCACGGCATCATGATCTACCAGGAGCAGGTCATGCAGATCGCCCAGGAGCTCTCGGGCTACTCGCTGGGCAAGGCCGACCTGCTGCGCCGGGCCATGGGCAAGAAGATCAAGGAGGAGATGGACCAGCAGCGCAGCGCCTTCGTCGAGGGCGCCAAGGCGCGCGGCGTGCCGGAGCGCAAGGCCACCCACATCTTCGAGCTGGTCAACAAGTTCGCCGGCTACGGCTTCAACAAGTCCCACGCCGCGGCCTACGCCCTGGTCGCCTACCAGACCGCGTACCTGAAGGCGAACTTCCCGGTCGAGTTCCTGGCGGCGTCGATGACGCTCGACATCCACAGCACCGAGAAGCTCAACACCTTCTGCCAGGAGCTGAACCGGCTCGCCATCCGCCTGCTGCCGCCGGACATCAACCGCTCCGACGTCGGCTTCACCGTCGAGCGCGATCAGGCCGCCCCGGCGTCGCCCGGCGCCATCCGCTTCGCGCTCGCGGCGGTGAAGAACGTGGGCGAGGCGGCGATGGCGACGCTGGTGGCGGAGCGCCGGCGCGGCGGGCCGTTCGCCAGCCTCGACGACTTCGCCGGGCGGATCGACGTCCGCACCGTGAACCGGCGCCAGCTCGAGAACCTGGCCCGTGCCGGCGCCTTCGACGGCCTCAACCGCAACCGTCGCTGCGTGTTCTCCTCGATCGAGGCGGTCCTGCGCCAGGCCGCGGCGGCGAGCCAGGACCGGGCCAGCGGCCAGATGGGGCTGTTCCAGGCCGTGCCAGCCGTCGCCGCGCCGGCGCTGCACGTCGCCGACGGACCCGACTGGTCGGGGATGGAACGGCTGAAGGAGGAGCTGGACGCCATCGGCTTCTACCTCTCGGCGCATCCGCTCGACGCCTACGCCAGGACGCTCCGCCGGCTGAAGGTCGTGAAAAGCGCCGACCTGGTTACCGCGTCCACCGCCGGAACGGTGAGCGTCGCCGGCGCCGTCGTCGGCAAGCGCGAGCGGACTTCGGGCAAGGGCAACCGCTACGCGTTCGTCCAGCTCTCCGACAGCACCGGGCTGTTCGAGGTGACGGTCTTCTCCGACGTGCTCGCCGGCTGCCGCGAGCTTCTGGAGATCGGCAAGGCGCTGCTGATCAAGGTCACCGTGCAGGTGGAGGGCGAGCAGGTGCGCTGCGTGGCGCAGTCCGTGGAACCGCTGGAGGCGGTGGCGGCGAGGGTGCCGGCGGAGCTCGCCGTCGTCATCGACACGCCCGAGCCCATCGGGCGGATCCGCTCGGTGCTCTCCGCCAATGCCGGCGGCGAGGGCGAGGTGAAGATCGTCTGCGGGCTCGCCGGCGAAACCCAGGCGGAGGTCGTCCTGCCGCAGCGCTTCCGCGTCGGCCCGGAGATGACCATGACGCTGCAGGGCCTCGTCGGCGTCCGCGACGTCCGCGAGGTCTGAGCGCCTCCCTTCCCACCCGCCGCTTCGATGCCCGCCATCGGCAAGAGACCCTGTCGAGCCGCGGCATCTCCCCTGCGCCGCCGCAGCCGGCAGCTTCTTCCTCTGCTGCGGCAGCTTGCTCCAAGCATGCGTTTTCGCGTACGCTTATCATGTGCAATCGCAATGCATGCACGGGTACGAAGAAGAAGCTGCGGCCGAGGCAAGAGCACGCAGCGTCAGGGAGGACGGTTCGTGAACAAGTCGTTGCAGTATGTTATGTTCGCCGCCATTGCGGTGTTGGGAGCGGTGGCCATCGGCGTCGTCGCGCTGAACCGCGGCGAGACCATCAACGCCGTGTGGATCCTGACGGCGGCGCTCTGCACCTTCGTCATCGCCTATCGCTTCTACAGCCTGTTCATCGCCACCAAGGTGCTGGGACTCGATCCCGACCGACGCACCCCGGCGGTCGAGCGAAACGACGGCCTCGATTACGTCCCGACCAACAAGTACATCCTCTACGGCCACCACTTCGCCGCCATTGCCGGCGCCGGGCCGCTGGTCGGACCCGTGCTCGCATCGCAGATGGGCTTCCTCCCGGGGACGCTGTGGATCCTGGTGGGCGTGGTGTTCGCCGGCGCGGTGCAGGACTTCATGGTCCTGTTCATCTCGTCGCGCCGCGACGGCCGCTCGCTGGGCGACATCATCAAGTCGGAGCTGGGGCCCATCCCCGGCACCATCGCCTCGATCGGCGTGCTGCTGATCATGATCATCATCCTGGCGGTGCTGGCGCTGGTCGTCGTCAAGGCGTTGGCGGAAAGCCCGTGGGGCACGTTCACGCTGATCGCCACGATCCCGATCGCCATCCTCATGGGCGTCTACCTGCGCTTCATCCGCCCCGGCCGGGTCGCGGAGATGTCGATCATCGGCTTCGTGCTGCTGATGCTGGCGATCATCTACGGCGAGAACGTCGCCGCCCATCCGACCTGGGGCCCGGCGCTGACCTTCCCCGGCACGACCCTGGCGCTGATGCTGATCGGCTACGGCTTCGTCGCCTCCGTCCTGCCGGTATGGTTCCTGCTGGCGCCGCGCGACTACCTCTCGACCTTCCTCAAGGTCGGCTTCGTCGCCGTCCTCGCCGTGGGCATCCTCGTCGTCCGTCCCGACCTGCAGATGCCGGGGCTCACCAAGTTCATCGATGGCACCGGCCCCGTCTTCGCCGGCGCCCTGTTCCCCTTCCTGTTCATCACGATCGCCTGCGGCGCGGTCTCCGGCTTCCACGCTCTCATTTCCTCGGGCACGACGCCGAAGATGCTGGAGAACGAGACCCACGCCCGCTTCATCGGCTACGGCGGGATGCTGACCGAGGCGTTCGTGGCGATCATGGCGCTGATCAGCGCCTGCATCCTCAACCCCGGCGTCTTCTTCGCCATGAACGCCCCGGCGAGCGCTTTGGGGACGACGGTGGAGCAGGCCTCGCAGGTGATCTCCGGCTGGGGCTTCGCCATCACCCCCGAGATCCTGACCATGACCGCCGCCGACGTCGGCGAGAGCTCGATCCTGTCGCGGGCCGGCGGCGCGCCGACGCTGGCGGTCGGCATGGCGCAGATCATGTCGGAGCTGTTCGGGTCACGGGCGACCATGGCCTTCTGGTACCACTTCGCCATCCTGTTCGAGGCGCTGTTCATCCTGACCGCCATCGACGCCGGCACCCGGGTCGGCCGGTTCATGATCCAGGACCTCCTCGGCGGCTTCTATGCGCCGATGCGCGAGACCCGATCGTGGGCGTCGAACCTGGTGGCGACGACGCTCTGCGTGGGGATGTGGGGGTACATCCTCTACCAGGGCGTGATCGACCCCTACGGCGGGATCAACACCCTGTGGCCGCTGTTCGGCATCTCCAACCAGATGCTGGCGGCGATCGCGCTGACCACGGCCACCGTCGTGCTGTTCAAGATGAAGCGGGAGCGCTACGCCTGGGTCACGATCGTGCCGACGACTTGGCTTCTGATCTGCACGCTGACGGCCGGGCTGCAGAAGCTGTTCCACCCGGATCCGCGCATCGGCTTCCTCGCCCACGCCGAGAAGTTCACCGAGGCCATCGCCCAGAACCAGGTGCTGGCGCCGGCGAAGGACATCGCGACGATGAACCGGGTGGTCTTCAACGACTATCTGAATTCCGGGCTCTGCGCGCTGTTCGTCCTGGTCGTGCTCAGCATGATCGGCTTCGGCCTGGTCTCCGCGTGGCGGGCTTACGTCTCTCCGCGCATCACCGCGAGGGAGGTCGTCTATGCGACGTGATTGGCCGACGCGGTGGCGGACCTGGCGCAGCGGCTTCCGCCGGCTGTTCGCCATCCCGGATTACGACGCCTATCTCGAGCATTGCCGGCGCATCCACCCCGAGGCGCCGGCGATGAGCCACGAGGAGTTCTTCCGCCACCGCCTCGAGCAGCGCTACGGCAACGGGTCCGGCGGAATGCGCTGCTGCTGAACCCGTAACCGGCGCGGTCGCCCAAAGGAAAGGCGGCCGCACCCGGTTCCCATGTCTCCAGAAATTCATCGAAGCTCCGTTGGTGTGCGCGGCGCGCCCGGCTAGCGTGCCGGCGTTTCCGCATCCACACCTATCGAGGGCCTGACGATGAGCGACGTTCGAGCCGAAAGCACCCCCATGGGCGGCACCGCTGCGGCGGCGGCCTCCCGGGGCATATCGACGTGGCTGTCGTGGTTGCTCGTCCTGCTGCTCGTCTACGTCCTCATCGTCGCCGTCGATGTCATCGGCCGTGGCTTCAGCGCCGCGTCCGGCGGCGCCGAGGGCGCGGAGCGCATCTTCTCCTTCGCCACCAACCCGATCCTCGGCGCCATCCTCGGCACCCTGGCGACGGCGCTGGTTCAGTCCTCCAGCACGGTGTCGTCGGTGATCGTCGGGCTCGTCGCCGGCGGCCTGCCGGTGAGCATCGCCATTCCCATGATCATGGGCGCGAACATGGGAACGACCATCACCAACACCATCGTCAGCCTCGGCAACCTCCGCGACGGGCCGGCGTTCAACCGCTCGTTCGGCGCCGCGACCGTGCACGATTTCTTCAACCTGCTGGCCATCGTCATCTTCCTGCCGATCGAGGTCCTCTTCCATCCCCTCGAGCGGATGGCCGGCCACCTGGCCGAGATGATCGCCGGCGGCGGCTCCGCCTCGATGGCCGACGCCAACGTCATCCGCATGATCACGCGGCCCACGGTCAACGAGATCCGCGGCCTGTTCGGCGCCATTCCCGACCCCTTCGGCCCGCTCTTGATGATCGCGTTCGGCATCGCCCTGGTGATCCTCTCCGTGCTGCTGCTGGGCAAGCTGTTGCGCCAGGCGATGACCGGATCGAGCGAGCGCATCTTCCACGCGGCCCTCGGGCGCGGTCCGCTGCTGGCGATCGTCGTCGGCGCCGTCATCACCATCCTCGTGCAGTCGTCGTCGACGACCACCAGCCTGGTGGTGCCCCTCGCCGGCGCCGGCATCCTCACGCTCATGCAGGTCTATCCGTTCACCCTCGGCGCCAACGTCGGCACCTGCATTACGGCGCTGCTCGCCGCCACGGCCGTCGGCGGCGCCTACGAGGTCTTCGCCATCCAGATCGCCATGGTGCATCTGCTCTACAACACGCTCGCGGTGTTCGCGATCTTCGCCATCCCGTTCCTGCGCGACGCGCCGGTCGCGGCCGCCAGGATCCTGGCCAGGACCGCCGAGCGAACGCGCTGGGCCGCCGCGGCCTATGTCTTCGGTGTCTTCTTCGTCCTGCCGGGAGGGGCCCTGCTCGCCCAGTCGATGCTCGGCGGCCCCAGCCCCGAGGTCGTGAAGGCGCAGGAGGACGAGCCGCAGCTCAAGGCGGTGGAGGCCGCCGTTCAGGCCAAGGACGTCGTCATCGAGTAGGACGCGGCGCCTCCGGGTCGACGACGCCGGCGGCCGCGAGGCGCGTTGCCTGCCCGAGCCGGGCCTCGGGCTTGTCAAGATCCGTCCTTGGCTTTAAGTAACGGCTTATCTCGCACGCGGGCTTGCGGCGTTCGGGCCTGTCGGCCTGGAAACGTCGCTCCGGTGGCTTCGGCCTGATCGGCCCGCGGAGGATCAACCGGACAGGATCTTTCCGATGGCACTTCCCACGTTCACGATGCGCCAGCTCCTCGAGTCGGGCGTCCACTTCGGCCACAGCACCCGTCGCTGGAACCCGCGGATGGAGCCCTTCCTCTTCGGCGTGCGCAACGGCATCCACATCATCGACCTGGAGCAGACCTCGCCGATGCTCTACCAGGCGCTCGGCGCGGTCCGCGACGTCGTCGCGGGCGGCGGCCGGGTGCTGTTCGTCGGAACCAAGCGCCAGGCCGGCGAGAAGGTCGCCGAATCCGCCAGGCGCTGCGGCCAGTACTTCGTCAACCACCGCTGGCTCGGCGGGATGATGACAAACTGGCGCACGATCTCGCTGTCGATCAAGCGGCTCCGCGACCTGGAGACCCGCCTCGGCGAGGAGAACATGGGCCTGACCAAGAAGGAGCTGCTGCGGCTCACCCGCGAGCGCGACAAGCTGGAGCGGGCGCTGGGCGGCATCAAGGACATGGGCGGGCTGCCGGACATCCTCTTCATCATCGACACCAACCGGGAGTCGATCGCGGTCGCGGAGGCGAAGAAGCTGAACATCCCCGTCGTCGCGGTGATCGATTCCAACAGCGACCCGCGCGGCATCGATTTTCCGATCCCCGGCAACGACGACGCCCTGCGCGCGATCAGCCTCTACTGCGACCTCGTCGTCGACGCCGTCCTCGACGGCATCCAGGCGGAGATGTCGGCCGCCGGCGTCGATCTGGGCGGCCTCGAGGAGCCGACCGAGCCTCTGCCCGGCGAACAGCCGGAACAGGAGGACGCCGTCCTGGCCGACGTGGCGCTCGAAAGCGCCCCTGCCGGCGAGCAGGGCGACGAGGCCGGTCAGCACGGGACGGTGCACTAGCCGCAGGACCGGCCGCCGGCGCAGGCGGCCGCTCCCAAGCTCACGGCGACAATCGATATACAAGGAAGCGCAGAGATGACGCAGATCACCGCCTCGCTGGTCAAGGACCTGCGGGAGAAGACCGGTGCCGGCATGATGGACTGCAAGAAGGCCCTGATCGAGACCGGCGGCGAGATCGAGCCGGCCGTCGATTGGCTGCGCAAGAAGGGTCTGGCCGCGGCGGCCAAGAAGGCCGGGCGTGTCGCGGCCGAAGGCCTGGTCGGCATCAGCGTCGGCGAGGGCCGTGCCGCGGTGGTCGAGGTCAACGCCGAAACCGACTTCGTCTCCCGCAACGAGCAGTTCCAGGGCTTCGTCCGCACCGTTGCCGACCTCGCGCTGGAGGCGGGCGACGACATGACCGCGATCAAGGCGAAGACGGTGGCGTCCGGCCGCACGGCAGAGGACGAGCTGACCCACCTGATCGCCACCATCGGCGAAAACATGAGCCTGCGCCGGGCCGCCGTCGTCAGCGTCGAGCACGGCTGCGTCGCGAGTTACATGCATGCCGCGCAGGCTCCGGGGCTCGGCCGCATCGGCGTGCTGGTGGGTCTGGGCGGCGTCGATCCCTCGCCGGCGCTGGAGGCCTTGGGCAAGCAGCTCGCCATGCACGTCGCCGCGGCCAACCCGCAGGCGATCGCCCGCGCCGACGTCGATCCGAAGGCTCTGGAGCGCGAGCGCGCCATCCTCTCGGAGCAGGCCCTGGCCAGCCGCAAGCCGCCGCAGATCGTCGAGAAGATGGTCGAGGGCCGGCTCAGCAAGTACTTCGAGGACGTCTGCCTGCTGGAACAGGCGTTCGTCATCGACCCGGACCGCAAGGTCGGCAAGGTTCTGGAGGCCGCAGGCAGGGAGCTGGGCGGGCCGATCACGGTCACCGGCTTCGTCCGCTTCGCGCTGGGCGAGGGGATCGAGAAGAGGGAAGACGACTTCGCCGCCGAGGTCGCCAAGGCGGCGGGGGAGTAGGGGCTCCTCTGCGGCACGAGGCGGCGGCGTCAGATGCATGGGCAAGGGGCGGCGATGGGCGCGGATCTGGCCTACAGGCGAGTGCTGTTGAAGCTTTCGGGCGAGGCCTTGATGGGCGAGAAGGGCTACGGCCTCGACCTCGCCGCGGTCGAGCGCATCGGCCGTGAGATCAAGGCCGTGCACGCCATGGGCGTCGAGCTCTGCCTGGTCATCGGCGGCGGCAACATCTTTCGCGGCGTCTCCGCGGCGGCGGCGGGGATCGAGCGCACCAGCGCCGACTACATGGGCATGCTGGCGACCGTCATGAACGCCATCGCGGTGCAGAGCATCCTGGAAGGGCAGGGGCTGCATACCCGGGTGCAGTCGGCGATCCCCATGGCCACCGTCTGCGAGCCCTACATCCGCAGGCGGGCGATGCGCCACATGGAGAAGGGGCGGATCGTCATTTTCGCAGCCGGCACCGGCAATCCCTTCTTCAGCACCGACACCGCAGCGGCGCTCCGCGCCGTGGAGATGGGCTGCGACGCCCTGCTCAAGGGAACCCAGGTGGACGGCGTCTACAGCGCCGACCCCCGCAAGGACCCTGGCGCCAAGCGGCACGACCGGCTCACCTATCACGACGTCCTCGCCCTCGACCTGAAGGTGATGGACGGCTCGGCGGTGGCTCTCGCCCGCGACAACGCACTTCCCATCGTTGTCTTTTCGATCCAACATCCTGGCGCGTTCGCCGACGTCGTCGCGGAACGGGGGACGTTTACAAGAATCACGAGGGAGTGAAGCCGTGACGCGGCCGGAGATAGACGCCCTTATCCATGAAAGCGGCCGGCGCATGCAGGGCGCGATCGACGTCCTGATGAAGGAGTTTGGCGGGCTGAGGACCGGCAGGGCCGCGACCAGCCTGCTCGAGCCGATCACGGTGGACGCCTACGGCAGCAGCATGCCGATCACCCAGGTCGGCACGCTCAGCGCCCCGGACCCGCGCACGCTCAGCGTCCAGGTGTGGGACAAGAGCCTGGTCAAGGCGGTGGAGAAGGCGATCCGCGAGTCCGGCCTCGGGCTGAACCCGGCCGTCGACGGCCAGCTTCTGCGCATCCCGATCCCGATGCTGACCGAGGAACGCCGGGTCGAGCTCTCCAAGGTCGCCAGCCGCTATACCGAGGAGGCGCGGGTCGCCGTCCGCAACGTCCGCCGCCACGCCCTCGACGAGCTGAAGAAGGCGGAGAAGGAAGGCACGCTGTCGCAGGACGAGCATCGCGACATCGGCCGGCAGGTTCAGGACCTCACCGACCAGCACGTGAAGAAGATCGACGATCTGCTGGCGAAGAAGGAAGGCGAGATCATGCAGGTCTGAGCGGCGCCGCCGCATGCTCGGCGATCTTGCCGTTCGCTTCGCCTCCGCCGTCGCCATCGGCGCACCGTTCCTCCTCGCCGTCTACGCCGGCTCCCCGTACTTCGACCTCGTCATCATCCTGGCCGGCGGCCTTCTCGCCTGGGAGTGGTCGCGGCTGACGGCGCCAAGCGGCGATGGCCGTCCGTCCGGTCGCGGCGCCGTCTTCGTCGGCTGCACGCTTCTCGCCGTTTCCGCGGCCTCGCTGCTGTCTCCCGGCGCGGCGCTGGCCGTCGTGGCCGCGGCGGCGTTGGGCCTGCTGCTTTGGGCGCGGCGGGAGAGGTGGCTCGCCGCCGGCGTCGCCTACCTGGCGTTGCCCTGCATCGCGCTCCTGTGGCTGCGGGGCGACGTCGCCGACGGCCGGTCGATCGTCTTCTGGCTCCTCGCCGTGGTCTGGTCGTCCGACGTCGGCGCCTACTTCGCCGGGCGGATCATCGGCGGGCCGAAGCTGGCACCCGCGATCAGCCCGAACAAGACCTGGGCCGGTTTCTTCGGCGGCGCGGCCGCCGCGGCTTTGGTCGGCGCCATCGCCGGCCCGCTGATGGGCGCGGAGAGGGTGGGGCTGCTGGTCGCGATCAGCGTTCTCCTCGGCGTCAGCGCGCAAGGCGGCGACCTGTTCGAGTCGTGGCTGAAACGCCGCTTCGGGGTGAAGGACACCAGCGCGCTGATCCCCGGCCACGGCGGCGTCCTCGACCGCGTCGACGGGCTGATGGTTGCCGCGGTGCTGTTGGCGTTGATCGGTCTGACCGGCAGAGGCAGTATGCTCGCATGGCTGTAGTCGCACCCAAGGCCGTGGCCGGCACCCCGGTCCGTAGCGTCAGCATTCTCGGCTCGACCGGATCGGTGGGATGCAACACCGTCGATCTGCTCCGCCGCGACCCGGGCGCCTTCCGCGTCGAGGCCCTGACCGCCAACCACAACGTCGAACTGCTGGCGGCGCAGGCGCGCCAGCTGGGTGCCAGGCTCGCGGTCGTGGCCGATCCCGGCCGCTACGGCGCGCTGAAGGAGGCCCTGGCCGGCAGCGGCATCGAGGCGGCGGCGGGACCTGGGGCGGTGGTCGAGGCGGCAGAGCGTCCGGCCGAGTGGGTGATGGCCTCCATCGTCGGCGCCGCCGGGCTCATGCCGACCCTGGCGGCGGTGCGCCGCGGCGCGATCATCGGGCTCGCCAACAAGGAGTGCCTGGTCTGCGCCGGCGGGCTGATGATGGCGGAGATCCGCCGCTGCGGCGCGACGGTGGTGCCCGTCGACTCCGAGCACAGCGCCATCTACCAGGTCTTCGACTTCGCCAACGCCGACAAGGTGGACAGCCTGATCCTCACTGCCTCGGGCGGGCCGTTCCGGACGCTGGACCGCGCCCAGATGGCGGAGGTGACGCCGGCGCAGGCGGTGGCCCATCCCAACTGGGACATGGGGGCGAAGATCTCGGTCGATTCGGCGACCATGATGAACAAGGGCCTGGAGCTGATCGAGGCGTTCCACCTGTTCCCGGTCTCTCCCGACCAGCTCGAGGTCGTCGTCCACCCGCAGTCGATCGTCCACAGCATGGTGTCGTACGTCGACGGCTCGGTGCTGGCGCAGCTCGGCCTGCCGGATATGCGCACGCCGATCGCTTACGCGCTGGGCTGGCCGAAGCGCATCGCGGCGCCGGCGCCGCGGCTCAGGCTCGCCGACATCGGCCAGCTCACCTTCTATGCCCCCGACGAGGACAGGTTCCCCGCCTTGCGCATCGCCCGCGAGGCGCTCCGGCTCGGCGGCTCGGCAGCGCCGGTGCTGAACGCCGCCAACGAGATCGCGGTCGAAAGCTTCCTCGCCGGTGAAATCGGCTTCCTCGACATCGCCCCGGTCGTCGAACAGACTATCTATGCAATAGGCAGCCGGCCGGTCGACAGCATCGAAGACATCACCGAAATCGATGGCGAGGCCCGGAGCATGGCGCGGGAGGCAATCGCAGGGCTTTCCCGCAGGGCGGCCTTCTCGGCTTAGGCGAGCGTTCATCACAGCAAGATAGGCAGCGTCGAGTCCATGTGGGATTGGATCGTTCCCTTCCTCGTCGTTCTCACCGTCCTCGTCTTCGTCCACGAGCTCGGTCATTACCTCATCGCGCGGCGCGTCGGCGTCCGCGTCGAGGTTTTCTCCATCGGCTTTGGCCCCGAGCTGTTCGGCTGGACGGACGGGCACGGAACGCGCTGGAAGGTGAGCGCGATCCCGCTGGGCGGCTACGTCAAGATGCTCGGCGAGCACGAGCACGACGAGGCGGAGGAGGGGGAGAAGCCGCAGCCGCTGACGCCCGAGGAGGAGGCGGAGTCCTTCCAGCGCAAGAGCGTCGGCCAGCGCAGCGCCGTCGTCGCCGCCGGGCCGGCGGCCAACTTCCTCTTCGCCATCGTCGCCCTGGCGATTCTGTTCGCGGCGGTCGGCGTGCCGACGCCCAAGGCCGGCATCGGCTCCGTGCAGGAGGGCAGCGCCGCTGCCCAGAGCGGGCTGCAGCAGGGCGACCTGATCGTCGCGATCGAGGATCGGCCGGTTCAGTGGTTCGAGGAGGTCCGCCAGATCGTCCGCGACAACCCCGGCCAGCCGCTGCGCCTGGACGTGCTCCGTCAGGACGAGACCCTGGCGATCACGGCGACGCCGCTGCCTCGCGCCGCGGGGCCGGAGGACGGCGGGCGCTCGGAGGTCGGGCTGCTCGGCATCACGCCCGATCCGCAACAGGTTGGCTACGAACGGATTAACCCGTTGAAGGCGGTGGGCGTCGCCGCCCAGCGCACCTACGAGCTGACGGCACAGATCCTCTCCGCGCTCGGCCAGATCATCACCGGCTCGCGCACCGCCGACGAGCTCGGCGGCCCGATTCGCATCGCCCAACTCTCCGGGCAGATGGCCGACGACGGCATCATCAACTTCGTCCTGTTCATGGCGGCGCTGTCGATCAACCTCGGATTGATCAACCTGCTGCCGATACCCATGCTTGACGGTGGCCACCTCGCGTTCTATGCCGTGGAAGCGATGCGCGGCCGGCCCCTGAACAAGACCATTCAGGAATACGGCTTCCGCATCGGCTTGGCCTTCGTCCTGTTCCTCATGATCTTCGCGACGTGGAACGACCTGACGAACTTGCGAGTCTTCGAGTTCCTCCGCGATCTCATCAGCTAGAGCAAGGGTCATCGATCTGGAGCCGACCGAAAGCATCGTCATTGCGAGGAGGCGAAGCCGAAGAAGAAATTCAGTCGGCGAGGCTGCACTGGATCGCCGCGCGGCTTCGCGGCTCACGATGACGCTTTAGCTCCAGTGCCTCGACTCAATCAGAAACTGCTCCAGAGTCTTCATCGTTGTGCCGTATTCCGCCGCCGGTAAACCAGAGCCCGATCAATGCAGGGAGATCGTCGCGCCCCTATGGGGCTCGCGATGATGCTGGGGGCTTCTCGGCGGCGTACGGCAGAGCAGCCGCCCCGGCCTTCGCTCCGCCGGTTCACTGACGCCGCAAGGCGCACCCGGCCCGAACGCGCGGCCGTGGCGGGTGCGGTCCGGCTTTTCCTTGCCCTTCTTCTCCTGGTCTTCTGCCTTGCCCCGGCGCTGGCGCAGCAGGGCGCCGTCGTCCGCGAGATCGTCGTGGAGGGAACGCAGCGGGTCGAGCCCAGCACCGTTCGCTCCTACCTGCTGATCCAGGCCGGTGACCGCTACGACCCCGGGCGGGTCGACCGCTCGCTGAAAAGCCTTTATGCCACCGGGCTGTTCGCCGACGTCGCCATCCGCCAGGACGGCGACCGGCTGGTCGTCGCCGTCACCGAGAACCCGATCATCAACCGCGTCGCCTTCGAGGGCAACGACGAGCTCGACGACGAGACGCTGACGGCGGAGACCTCGCTTCGCCCGCGGGTCATCTACACCCGGCCCAAGGTGCAGAGCGACGTCGACCGGATCTTGAACCTGTACCGCCGCAGCGGCCGGTTCGCCGCCACCGTCGATCCGAAGATCATCCGGCTGGAGCAGAACCGCGTCGACGTCGTCTTCGAGATCAACGAGGGCGAGGTAACCTCGGTCGAATCGATCCGCTTCATCGGCAACAAGGCCTTCGGCGAGGGCGACCTGCGCGAGGTGATCCGCACCAAGGAGTCGCGCTGGTGGCGGTTCCTCAGCACCGAGGACACCTACGACCCCGACCGCCTCTCGCTGGACCGCGAACTCCTGCGCCGGTTCTACCTCTCGGAGGGCTACGCCGACTTCCGCGTCCAGTCGACGGCGGCGGAGCTCACGCCGGACCGGCGCGACTTTCTCATGACCATCGCCGTGGAGGAGGGCGAGCGCTACCGCTTCGGCAACGTCGGCATCGAAAGCTCGGTGCCGGGGCTCGACGCCGAGGCCCTGCGCAAGGCCGTCGACGCGCAATCCGGCGACTGGTACGACGCCGACGCCGTCGAGCGCTCCATTGACGCCATCACGGACGCCGCCGGCGACCTCGGCTACGCCTTCGTCGACGTTCGCCCGCAGGTCCAGCGCAACCGCGACCAGCTCACCATCGACGTCAACTTCCTGGTCAACGAGGGGCCGCGCGTCTTCGTCGAACGAATCGAGATCTCCGGCAACGTCCGCACCGTGGACGAGGTGATCCGCCGCGAGTTCCGCTTCGCCGAGGGCGACGCCTTCAACGCTGCGAAGCTGCGCCGCTCCCGCCAGCGCATCCAGGACCTGGATTTCTTCCAGAAGGTCGAGGTGGACCAGGCCCAGGGCAGCGCCCCGGACCGGGCGGTGGTCAAGGTCAACGTCGAGGAGAAGTCCACCGGCTCGCTGTCGCTGGGCGCCGGCTTCTCCACCGCCAGCGGCATCCTCGGCGACATCAGCGTGCGCGAGCGCAACCTGCTCGGCCGCGGCCAGGACCTGCGCGCCACCCTGCTGCTCGGGCAGAAGCAGCAGCAGATCGACCTCGGCTTCACCGAGCCTTACTTCCTCGACCGCAACATCGCCGCCGGCTTCGACGTCTTCTACGTCCAGACCGACCGGCGCAGCGAAAGCTCGTTCGACACCCGGACCATCGGCGCCTCCGCCCGCGCCGGCTATCCCATCACCGAGCGGCTCACGCAGAACTGGCGCTACACGCTGAAGCAGCAGACCATCCGCAACGTCCCCGACGACGCCTCGGTCTACGTCCGCGACGAGGAGGGCACCGACACCGTCTCCGAGATTTCCCACGGCCTGACGTACGACCGGCGCGACAGCCGGATCAACCCCACGCGGGGCTACTTCGGCCGGATCACGACCGACGTCTCGGCGCTGCTCGGCGACGTCAACTACCTGCGCAACCGCTTCGACACCGGGGTTTACTACCCCGTGACCGACGACTGGGTGGCCTCGGTAACCGGCTCCGTCGGCTACATCTTCGGCCTAGGCGAGGACGAGCGGTTGCTCGACCGCTTCTTCATCGGCGGCGAGGAGGTCCGCGGCTTCGCCACCGACGGCCTCGGCCCCAGGGATCGCAACAGCGACGACGCGCTGGGCGGTCAGTGGTTCTACTCCACCTCGGCGCAGCTCTCCTTCCCGCTGGGCCTGCCCGAGGAGTACGCCATCCGCGGCCGGCTGTTCACCGACGTCGGCGCCGCCTGGGGATATTCCACCGACGAGGAGCCGGGCAGCCCCATCGACGACAGCTCCAGCCCCCGCGTCGCCGTCGGCACCGGCATCACTTGGCTCTCGCCGTTCGGGCCCCTCGGCGTCGACATCGGCTACCCGATCATCAAGGAAGAGTTCGACGAGACCGAGCTCCTGCGCGTCAACTTCGGAACGAGGTTCTAGGACCATGTCCCTGCGCCGCCTTCTCCTCCTTGCCCTGGCCTTGCTGGCGCTGGCGGCCGCGCCCCGGCCGCTGGCCGCCCAGGAGGCGCCCGGCGTTCGTCTCGGCATCCTCGACGTTGGCCGGGCGCTGCGCGACGCCACCTCGGTCAAGGGCATCCGCACGCAGCTCAACGGCTACATGGACTCCTACCGCGCCGACACGCAGAAGGAGGAGCAGTCGCTGCGCGCCGCCCAGGACGAGCTCGGGCGCAAGCGCACGGTGCTGTCGGCGGATGCCTTCGCCGCCGAGCGGCAGAAGCTGGAGCAGCGGCTGACCGCCGCCCAGACCAAGGTCCAGGACCGCCGCCAGTCGCTGGAGCGGGTGCACGCCGAGGCGATGCAAAAGGTTCAGGACGCTTTGGCCGGGATCGTCTCGACCATCGCCAAGGAGCGCGGCCTGACGCTGATCCTGCGCAAGGACCAGACCCTGTTCGCGCTGCCGGCCTACGAGATCACCGACGAGGCGCTGAAGCGCCTCGACAAGCAGCTGCCGTCGGTCAAGATCGCTAACCCGAACACGCCGCCGAAGAAGCAGTAGCCGGCGCGGGGATCGTATTTACTTCATCGGTCTCGGACGCGTCCCAACAGGTACGGCGGTGACGGTAAAGGAAGGGGCTCCAGCACGACCTCCTCATCCGTCATGGCCGGGCGCAAGTCCCGGCCATCCACGTCTTCAACTTGCTCGTGCAAGTGATCCTCCTCCGAGCTTGGACTCACGCCGATGCCTATCATGGATGGCCGTAACGAGTACGGCCATGACGACTGGGAATGGCAACCGCGTGGTTGCTTCAACCTGACTGCTGGCCCGACCGGAACACGGTGCGGAGCCGGGGTGTTCCTTCACCAGCGGACGGACGGAAGGAACGACCATGGCCGAGAAAGCGAAGACGACCTGGCAGAAGGTGCGCGACAAGATCCAGAAGGGCGAGAGCGCCGACAAGATCGGCGGCTTCGACCCGGCGGCGGCGCCGCTCGGCACCGACGACGAGGCGGGCGGCTTTCCCTCCCACCCGGTGAAGGAGGACGAGAACCCCGGCGGCGCCGAGCCCCGCCGCGACCAGTTCCGCCGGGAGTAGCGCCGCGCCTGATCCTCGTCGCGCCGGAACGCCGCGCCGTCCTCCGTGTTGTCCTTCGGGTAACGGTGGATGGGAGGCGATGATGAGACGGCAAGTTTCGGTGGCGCTGGCGGTAGTGGCGGGTTTGGCGCTCGCGTCGGCGGACGGCGGCGTCGTTCGCGCGGCCGACAGCAGCGCGAACCAGCAAGGCGGACGGCAGCTCGACCCCGATCTTCCGGGCGTCGGCCCCAAGGACGAGGACTTCGTGACCACCGCCCGGGCGACGCTGCGGCCGACGGTCGAGATGAGCCGTCTGGGAGCGGAGAAAGCGAGCGACCAGGAGGTCGTGACCTTGTCGCAAAAGATGGCGGAGCGGTACGCCGAGCTGGCGGAGGAGCTGGATGAGGCGGCGGGTGCCGCCGAGGTCACGGGCGGGGCGGGCGAGGCCCCCCACATCGACAACCGGCTGGACCGGCTGGAAGCGGCGAGCTCCGAGTTCGACCTGACCTACCTCACCGAGCAGCGCGGCGCCCACAAGAAGCTGATCTCGATCTACACGATGGAAACCCGCGCCGGCGAGAAAGAGGCGTTGCGAACCCACGCGGAGAGGGGCAGGCAGCTCTTCACCGAGAACGCGGAAGCCATCGAGCGCCTGGAAACCCGGCTGCGGGAGGAGCGCACGTCGCCGACGCGCTGACGAGGGTGCGCCGGGCGAAGGGCCTCAGTTGTCTCGGATCATCGCCGCGTAAGTGGCCTCGGCGACGAGGACGCCGTCCACCTCGGCGCGGGCAGAGAACTTCCAGACGTTGCCGCGCTTGCGCTCCTTGGCGACGTGGACGAGCAGGGTGTCGCCGGGAACCACCGGCTTCCTGAAGCGGGCGGAGTCCACCGACATGAAGTAGACGAGGCTGCCTTCGCGCTCAGGGCCGAGGCTGGCCACGACCAGCACCGCCGCCGTCTGCGCCATGGCCTCGATGATCAGGACGCCCGGCATGATCGGGTCGGTAGGGAAGTGGCCGGGAAAGAACGGCTCGTTGATTGTGACGTTCTTGACGCCCGTCGCCCGGCTGTCGACCACCAGGTCGATGACCCGGTCGATCATCAGGAACGGATAGCGGTGAGGGATCATCCGCTGGATGCCGTGGATGTCGATCGTTTGTTCAGCCACGGCCACCGTGTCTATGTCCATCGGCCATGAACCCTCGTTCTTATGCCCGGCCGGCGAACGCCGACGGGAGCGGGTCGGGCTCCCTGCCCAGGGCCCGTTCGCCGCTGCGACCTCGATCCGGCGGTGCCTGTCCCAACTCCCGCTCTCGTGAGACGGTTATGGCGCAACTCGCCGGCTGACGCAAACCCGCCGGCGTCCCCGCATAGGCGATGCAACGCTTTCCGGAAAAATGGCCGTCGCGGGCCGGCCCGGCTGTTCGCCCGCCGCGAGCCGCCCTATAACGCGCTTTCTGCGCACGGCGCGCCGGCCGGCGCAGCACGGGACGAGGGAAGGATGCTCGGGATGATCAGCCGCAGAAGATGGCTCGGCCTTGCCTTCGCCGCCGCGGCCGGAGCGCTCGCAGCGCCTATGGCGGCGCCCGCGCCCGTCTTCGCCGCCGAGCCCATCCGCATCGGCGAACTCAACAGCTACACCACGTTTCCCGCCTTCACCATTCCCTATCGCCACGGCTGGCAGATGGGCCTCGACGAGATCAACGCGGCGGGTGGCGTCCTCGGCCGGCCGCTGGAGGTGATCTCCAAGGACGACGGCGGCAAGCCCGGCGACGCCGTCACCGTCGCAAATGAACTGATCTCACGCGACGGCGTGGTGCTTCTGTTCGGCACGCTGCTCTCCAACGTCGGCCTCGCCGTCGCTGACGTCGCCGCCCAGCGGCGGATCCCGTTCATCGCCGCCGAACCGCTCACCGACGCCATCGTCTGGGAGAAGGGCAACCCCTACACCTTCCGCCTGCGCCCCGGCACCTACGTGCAGGCGGCGATGCTGGCGGAGGAGGCGGCGAAGCTGCCGGCCAAGCGCTGGGCGACCGTCGCCCCCAACTACGAGTATGGCCGGGCCGCGGTCGAGGCGTTTCGGATGCTGCTGGAGAAGCGGCGCCCGGACGTCGAGTGGGTCGGCGAGCAGTGGCCGGCGCTGAACAAGATCGAGGCCGGATCGACGGTGCAGGCGCTAGCGGCGATGCAGCCTGACGCGATCTTCAACGTCACCTTCGGCACCGACCTTGCCAAGTTCGTCCGCGAGGGCGAGGCCCGGGGCCTGTTCCAGGACCGCGACGTGGTCAGCGTGCTGGGCGGCGAGCCCGACTGGATCGACCCGCTGGGCGGCGAGGCGCCGGAAGGCTGGATCGTCACCGGCTATCCCTGGTATGCGCTGGAGACGCCCGAGCACGCGGCCTTCCGCGCCGCCTACATGGAGCGGTTCAAGGACTATCCCAGACTTGGGTCGGTGGTCGGCTACACCGCCATCAAGGCCGTGGCCGCGGCCATCGGCAGGGCGGGGTCCACGGACGCCGACATCGTCGTCGCGGCGCTGCGCGGCCTCGAGCTCACCAGCCCGCTCGGCCCGATCGAGTTCCGAGTGGTCGACCAGCAGAGCACCATGGGCACCTTCGTCGGCACGCTGACGGTGCAAGACCAGATGCCGCGGATGGTCAACTGGCGGTTCGGCGCCGGCGCCGACTACCTGCCGGGCGCCGAAGAGACGGCCAAGCTTCGCGCCGCGAACTGAGTCCAGTGCAGCCAGCGGTGAGTCGGTCGGACCCCGCCACGGGGCGGCGCGGATGAGCTTCGTCGTCGTCCAGGCGCTGACCGGGCTCGCCAACGCCGCCTCCCTGTTCCTCGTCGCCGTCGGCCTGTCCCTGGTCTTCGGCGTCACCCGCATCGTCAATTTCGCCCACGGCTCGTTCTACATGCTGGGCGCCTACGTCGCCTACACGGTGGCCGGGGCGGCGGGCGGCGGGCTCTTCGGCTTCATCGTCGGGGCTTTTGCCGCCGCGGCGGCGGTGGCGGCGCTCGGCCTGATCGTCGAGGTCGGCCTGCTGCGCCGGCTCTACGGCTCGCCCGAGCTGCTCCAGCTCGTCGCCACCTTCGCCGTCGTCCTTCTGGTGCAGGACCTGACGGTGGCTCTCTGGGGACCGGAAGACCTGCTGCTGCCCCGGGTCGCGGCATTCACCGGGTCGGTCATGGTGCTGGGGCAGAGGCTGCCGATCTATGACTTGGTGCTGATTGGCCTCGGCCCGCTGGTGCTGGGCCTCCTCTGGCTGCTGCTCACGCGGACCCGCTGGGGCGTCCTCATCCGCGCCGCCACCGAAGACCGGGAGATGGTCGCCGCCCTCGGCGTCGACCAGCGCTGGCTGTTCACCTCGGTGTTCTGCCTCGGCGCGGCGCTGGCAGCACTCGGCGGCGCCGTCCACCTGCCGCGCGAGCCGGCCAACCTGATGATGGACCTCGGCATCATCGCCGAGGCGTTCGTCGTCGTCGTCGTGGGCGGGATGGGCAGCATCGCCGGCGCCTACCTGGCGGCGGTGCTGATCGCCCAGATCACCGCCTTCGGTATCGTCCTCTTCCCCGACCTGACCCTGGTGCTGCTGTTCGCGATCATGGCGGTCATCCTGGTCGTCCGGCCGTGGGGGCTGCTGGGGCGGGCCGACGCCGCCGCGTCCCCGCCCATGGCCGAGCTCACCGGCCTGACGGTGGGGCCTCGCCTGCGGTTCGTGGTGTTGGCGCTGGCCGTCGTCCTCGCGCTGCTGCCGCTCGGCGCCGGCGATTTCACGCTGCAGGTGATGAGCGAGATCTTCATCTTCGCCCTCTACGCCGCGAGCCTGCAGTTCATCCTCGCCACCGCCGGGATGATCTCCTTCGGCCACGCCGCCTACCTCGGCCTCGGCGCCTACGGGGCGGCGCTCCTGGTACACCACTTCGACGCGCCGATGGCCGCGGCCCTGCTGGCGGCGCCGCTGGCGGGCGCCTTCGGCGCACTGGTCTACGGTTGGTTCTGCGTGCGCCTGTCCGGTGTCTACATGGCGATGCTGACGCTCGCCTTCGCCCAGATCACCTGGTCGGCGGCCTTCCAGTGGTACGACGTCACCGGCGGCGACAACGGCCTGCTCGGCATCTGGCCGGACGCCTGGGCCGCCGGCGCCACGGCCTACTACTACCTCACGCTGGCGCTCGTCGCGCTGGGCGCCTGGGCTCTCCACCGGGCGAGTGCTTCTCCCTTCGGCTTCGCCCTTCGCGCCGGCCGCGACGCGTATCCCCGCGCCGAGGCCTTGGGGATCGACGTCCGCCGCCAGCGCTGGTTCGCCTTCGCCCTGGCCGGCACCGCGGCGGCCCTGGCCGGGGGGCTCTACGCCTTCCTCAAGGGCAGCGTGTTCCCCAACGTGCTCGCCATCCCGACCTCGGTCGAGGGCCTGGTCATGGTGCTGCTCGGCGGCATCGACGCGGTGCTGGGCCCGCTCGTGGGTGCCGCGACCTTCCTCGGCCTGAGGATCGCCATCGCCAGCGAGACCGACCTCTGGCGGGCGATCCTGGGCGCGATCATCATCGTCCTGGTCCTCGCCTTCCCGCGGGGCATCCTCGGTGCTCTCGGCGGCCGGAGGCGGGGCAGGGGCCGCGCATGAGCCTGCTCGTGGTCGAGAACCTGCGCAAGGCGTTCGGCGGCGTCCACGCGGTCGACGGGGTCGATTTCGCCGTCGATGCCGGCGAGGCGGTGGCGATGATCGGGCCCAACGGCGCCGGCAAGACCACCTGCTTCAACCTGCTCGGCGGCCAACTCCGCCCCGACGGCGGCCGCATCCTCCTCGCCGACGAGAACGTCGCCGGGCTCGCGCCGCACGCCATCTGGCGGCGCGGCCTCGCCCGCACGTTCCAGGTCGCCGCCACCTTCCGCTCCATGAGTGCGCGCGAGAACGTGCAGGTGGCGCTGCTGTCGCAACGTAAGCGGACGCTGGACCTGTGGCGGCCGGCGCGGAGCCAGCTCGCCGCGGAGGCCGAGGCCCTGCTGGCTAGGGTCGGGCTGGCCGAGCGGGCCGCCCAGCCGGTGACCGCCCTGCCGTACGGCGACCTGAAGCGGCTCGAACTGGCGATGGCCCTGGCCAACGCCCCGCGGCTGCTGCTGCTCGACGAGCCCACCGCCGGCATCGCCGCCGGCGAGCGCATGGCGCTGATGGACCTGATCTCCGCGATCGTGCGGAGCGAGGGCATCGGCGTGCTGTTCACCGAGCACGACATGGACGTGGTGTTCGGCCATGGCGAGCGGGTCATCGTCCTGCACGAGGGGCGGGTCGCGGCCGAGGGGCCGCCGGAGGCGATCCGCGCCGACGCAAAGGTGCGCGAGATCTACCTCGGCACGGCCGACGAAGACCCGCCCCGCCCGGCCCCACTGCTGCCATGCTGAGCATCCGCGGACTGGAGACGCTCTACGGCTCCGCGCAGGTGCTGTTCGGCATCGACCTCGAGGTGGCCGACGGCGAGGTGCTGGCGCTGATCGGGCGCAACGGAGCCGGCAAGTCGACGCTCCTGAAGAGCCTCATCGGCCTTGTCCGCCCCGCATCCGGCGGCATCGTCTTCGGCGGGCGCGACATCACCGGCGAGCCGACCCACCGCATCGTCCGCCGCGGCCTCGGCTACGTGCCGGAGGAGCGGCGCATCTTCGCCTCACTGACGGTGGCGGAGAACCTCCAGGTGGCGAGGCGGCCGGCGGCCGAGGGCAAGGAACCCTGGACCCCGGAGCGGGTGTTCGCGCTGTTCCCGCAGCTCGGGCCCATGCGCCGGCGCCTCGGCCGCGAGATGAGCGGCGGCGAACAGCAGATGCTGGCGATCGCCCGGGCGCTGATGGGCAACCCGCGGATGATCCTGCTGGACGAGCCGTCGCAGGGGCTGGCGCCGAAGGTGGTCGAGACGCTGGCCGAAGCGCTCTGCCGGTTGAAGGCGGAGGGCCTCACGGTCATGGTGTCGGAACAGAACGTGCGCTTCGTCGGCCGCCTCGCCGACCGCGCCGCGGTGATGGAAACCGGGAAGGTGCGCTGGCTCGGCAGCATGGCCGCCTTCGCCGCCGACCACGACGCCCAGCGCGATCTCCTTCACGTTTGAGCGCCGCCGCCGCAACCGGTACAACTGGCGCATGACTGGTCGCGGCGGGTTCTCCCGCCTCATTCCCCGGGTGGCGGTGCTGGTCGTCCTTAGCCTGGGCTCGGCCGAAGCCGCTGCCGAGCGGCCCGCGCCCATGACGGCCGCCCAGCGGCTTGTGCCCACGGCGGCCGCAGAGCGGCCCGTGGCCGTGGCGCTGCCGCGGCTGCCGGCGCCGCTGGGCCTGAGCTTCGGCATGCGCCCGGAGCAGGTTCCGCTGCCGGTCGTCGTTCCACCGCCGCCGCTGGGCGTGGTGGCGCCACCCCGCGCGCCCGTGACGTCGCCGGCTTCCGAAACCTCGCCCCGTGCGGGTGCGAGCCGATACCCGCCGGCAGCGGCGCCGCGAGCGGCGCCGACGGCGCTGTTCTCATCGGCGACGCCTGCCGCAATGCCCGTCGCCGCCAAACCGGCGCCGGTGCGGCCCGCCGGCGAGCCCGTGGCGCAGCGGATGTCCATGGACCGCATGGCCGGAGGCGACGGCCTCGGCGACTATCTCCGCGCCTGCGAGGCCGCGTTCGACAGCGTCTCGGCGCTGGCCGCGGGCGATCGGGACTGGCTCGCCTGGCGGGCACGGCACCTGAGGGGCGGGGAGGGCGGCGACTTCGCCGACGACCTCGCCGACCGCGCCGGTCTCGCCGTCGCCCCCACGCCGGCCGCGGCCAGGCAGGTGGCGGGCTGGCGCAGCGCCGGCCTCTATCGGTTCGACGGCGCCGATGGCCGGAGGGTGGTCTGTCTGCTGTTCACCGCGGACGGGCTGGCGCAGGTGTTCCTGGCCGGTCCCGCGCTGGACGGCCTGCGCGACGAGGTCATCGCCAGGCTGGAGGATCAGCGTCGGCTCGAAAGCTTCCACCTGACCCGCGAGGCGAGGCGGTTCTCGCTGTCGCTGCGGCGCCCGGCCTGCGGCCTCTACTGCCGGCTGTTCGGCGAGCGGCTGCTGGTGGAGCGGGGGCTGTGGCTGGACCCGCGCACGCGGATCCTGGTCGCGGCAAAGCGGGGCGTCGTCGTCTCCGGGTTCACCGGGCTCTTCGCCGGCGGCGGGCAGAGCGAGGTGTTCGACGGCATCGCCGACAGCTTCCTCGTCTCCATCGACCTGGGCCGCCGGGCGTTCGTTCCGCGCCAGCCGCCGGCGTCCGGGTGGGCGACCCGTCCGGCCGCGGCGCAGGCCTTCGTGCCCCCGCCTGCCGGAACCTCGCGAAAGGCGCTGGTCGAGAGCTTCGTCCCTTAAGCTCAGCCGCCGGCGGACGCGGGCATGGCCAGCGCCGCCTGGGCCGCCGCCTTCTCGCCCGCGTCGAGGAGCGCCGCGGCGAAATCGCGGTTCAGTTCTGCCCCCGGCTGTCCCTGCCGCACCGCCCGCTCCAGCCAGACGTAGGCCTGCCGCGGGTCTTCCGCGACGCCTTCGCCGTTCAGGTACATCAGCCCGAGGCTGTTCTGCGCCGGCGCGTAACCCTGGCGAGCCGCCCGCTCCAGCCACGCCGCCGCGGCCTGAGGATCGTAGGGGACGCCGCGGCCCGCCTTGTACATCCGCCCGAGGCTGTTCTGCGCCTCCGGCGAGCCGGCTTCGGCGGCGACGCGGAAGTGGGCCGCAGCCCGCCCGGGATCGGGGGCGGGCACGCCGAGGCCGTCGTCGTAGAGGATGGCGAGGTTGACCCGGGCGCCGGTATGGCCCTGCGTCGCGGCGCGCTCGTACCACGCGATCGCCTCGCCGTAGTCGCGCTCCACGCCGAGACCGTTGGCGTAGGCCCAGCCGAGGGCCTGCTGCGCGTCGGCATTGCCGTCCTCTGCCGCGTCCGCCCAAAGCTCGATGGCGTCCCCGTAGCGCTCGCGGTCGTAGGCCTGAAGGCCCTGCCGGAAGGCGCCGTCGCTCCCGGCGCAGCCGGCCAGGGCCGCGATCGCAACCGTCAGCGCCAGGGCGTGCAGCCCGGATCGTCCCATGCTCATCACCATCCTCGCTCTTCGTCAGCGGCCACCACCGCCACCACCAGCACCACCGCCACCGCCACCTCCGGCACCACCGCCGCCCCCAGCGCCGCCGCCTCCGTCGCCACCACCCCCAGCGCCGCCTCCGCCGCCACCACCTCCGGCACCGCCACCTCCGGCACCACCGCCTCCGGCACCACCGCCTCCGGCACCACCGCCGCCAGCGCCGCCACCACCGTCGCCACCGCCGCCAGCGCCGCCACCACCGTCGCCACCGCCACCAGCGCCGCCACCTCCTGCACCACCGCCGCCGGCGCCACCACCGCCGGCACCGCCACCTCCGTCGCCACCACCCCCAGCGCCGCCTCCGGCACCGCCACCTCCGTCGCCACCACCCCCAGCGCCGCCTCCGGCACCGCCACCTCCGTCGCCACCACCCCCAGCGCCGCCTCCGGCGCCACCACCTCCGTCGCCACCACCTCCGGCACCGCCACCTCCTGCACCAGCGCCGCCACCACCGTCGCCACCTCCGGCGCCACCACCTCCGTCGCCTCCACCAGCGCCGCCGCCCCCAGCACCACCAGCGCCGCCACCAGCGCCGCCACCAGCGCCGCCACCACCCCCGGCACCGCCACCACCGGCACCACCACCCCCGGCACCGCCACCACCGGCACCACCACCGCCGCCGGCGCCACCACCTCCGTCGCCTCCACCAGCGCCGCCACCACCGGCACCGCCACCCCCGGCACCGCCAGCGCCGGAGCCACCGCCTCCTGCGCCACCGGCGCCGGAGCCGGCACCACCCCCACCGCCGCCAGAGCCGGAGCCGCCGTCACCGCCCGCGCTCCCCGCACCGCCGCTACCGCCACCGTCGCCACCCCCGGCGTCGGCAAGCGTGTAGCGGGGATCACCGGGAGCAACGGCGCCGGCCTGCCCGGGGGCCACCGGCCGGGACGCCGGCCGGGACGATGCGAGCGTCGCCGCGGCTCCCGTTCGCGTCAGCGCCAGGCGGCCCGGCTCGCCGGCCGAGATCGTTGCGATTTCGCCCGCAGGAAGGACCGAGGTATCCGACGAGCCCACGGGGGCCAGCGCCACCCGTCCCCAGGCGACGGTGGCCGAGGCCGATGCGTCGCCGACGACGACCGAGAAGCTGGAGGCCAGGGCGCTGGCGGTGAGTTGCGGCGTGCGCACCTGCGCCACCCTCTCGCCGTCGCCGCGGACGTCCAGCAACAGCGTGCCCCGCTGCTGCTCGATCTCGCTCAACCCGGGCGTGGTCGATGGAACGAGGGTGATGGCGCCGCCGGCGCCGAGGATCATCCGGTTGGGGCCGCTGGCGAGCTTGATCCAGCCGTCGGCTCCGGTCCGGAGCGTGCTGCCGGCGGCGATGACGTCCCGGCGGCCGACCTGCCGAGGCTGCGCTCCGATCTCGCCGTCGTGTGCCACCGCCGCGCCGGCGGCATCGACGACCAGCCACTGGTCGGCGCGAAGACCGACGGCGCGCCACGCCGCGGCGGGCGGGTCGTCGAATACGGTTTCGCTGGCGGTGCGCTCGCTAGCGCGCGCCGGGCCGGCGAGCGACAGGGCGAGGGCCGGCAGGGCAAGGGCTACGGCCGCGCCACCGCCGGTGCGGAGGCGCCAAAGGTTCGTCGGCGGCATCGAGCGCTATCCCGTCTGCGTCTTGTTGCGGCGGATACTATTGCAAACGAGCCGCAGGCGCAATCAGCAGGGGAAGCCGTTTACGGATACAATCTGGAAGGGAAGTCCGGCGAGCCATGGCGGGCGGAGGCGGGCTGCGAAGCCTCAGGCGTCCTCGTCCGGCGGCTCGAGCAGGCGGTGGAGATGAACCACGACGTATTTGATGTTGGCGTCGTCGACGTGCTTCATGCTGACGCCGCGCCACGCCTTCAGGGCCTCGGCGTAGCTGGGGAAGATGCCGACCACGTCGAGCTTGTTCACGTCCTTGAAGTCGAGGCCCCGCGGATCCTCGACCTCGCCGCCGAACACCAGATGCAGAAGGCTCTCGCCCATCCCGTCCTCCGCCCACGCCGTTTCCAGATCGGCCGGCGCACCGGGGACCTCTCGCCGAGGTCCCCGGCCGCCTCGCCGCGGCAGCCTAGCTGGCCGGCCGCTGCAACTCGATGCGAACGCGGCGGTTCTGCGGCTCGCGCTCGTTCGGCCCGGTCGGAACGATCAGCACCTCTTCGCCGCGGCCCTCGGTGGTGATGATCCCGGCCGGAACCCCGTTCCTCACCAGTTCTTCTTTCACCGCCTCGGCGCGGCGCTCGGACAGGCGCATGTTGTACTTGGCGTTGCCGGAGGTGTCGGTGAAGCCGGTGACCAGGACGCTCTCGGCGCCGGAGGACTTGATGGCCTCCGCCGCGTCTTGAACGATGGCCGCGGCTTCCGGCGGCATCCCCGACCGGTCCCAGTCGAAGAACAGAAGGAAGCTGTCGGCGACGGCGGTGGCCCCGAGCGCCGCGTCCACCTCGTCCATGGAGTTGAGGAAGCCGCTGCGGCAGGTGGTGATGTCGGCCTGGATGGTGTTCGCCGCCTGCTTCTGCATCCAGCAGTCGAGGGACACCTGCGCCTTGGCCGCGGCCGCCGGCGACTTCACCTTGGCGCTGGCGTCCAGCGCGCGCACCAGCCGGGCGCGGGCGTCGGTGAGCTCGCCCACCTTGTCGCCCGGCAGGTCCCAGTCGGAGACGGCGCTGGGCGCCGGTGCCGTGCCCTGGGCCGCCGTCATCGACTTTTCCGCCCACAGGTCGGACGCCGTGTAGGAGCCGCCGTTGTAGGAAAGCTGGGACCGCTCCAGATAGCCCTTCGCGAGCGCGGTCGTGAACGCGTCGCCGCTGGGCGTGGCCTTCCGGGCGTCGGCCAGCTGCGTGCCCGCGCAGCCCGCGAGCATGAGCAGCGAGAGGCCGCACGCGGCCATCCTCACAGCGCCTGTCATCGTATCCTCCTCGATCCCGCCGGCGGCATCCCGCGCCGGATTTTTTCGACATTGTCGCCGTCGCGCCCTCTGAGGGCGCGTGCAGGTTGTACGCCCGGCGCAACGCCTCGTCCATCCTGGACCGGACGCCTGCGCTTGGCCAGTCGGTCTTGAGGTGGGAAAGGAGGGATTGCTTGGTCTGGATGCGCGAGCGCGCCGGATCTGGGCGGCCTCCGGGCGACCGAGGCCGCGATGCGGGCGCGGCGCCTTCCCTCGCTGTGAAGAAAGGCGCCGCTGCTTTCCTTACTTCGTCATCTCTTCGACTTTTTCGCCGACCGCGCGCCCGGCGTCCTTGACCGCGTCGTAGGCGTCCTGCCCGGCTTCCTTCACCGCCTGGCCGACGTCGGAAGCGGCGTCACCGGTCTCCGCGGCGGCCTCGTCCGCAGCATCCGCAGCCTCGTCGCCGGCCTGCGCTGCTTCGTCGCCCGCCTCGTCGGCGGCGTCGCCTGCATCCCTGGCGGCTTCGTCCCCGGCCCGCGCCGCCTCGTCTGCGGCGTCATTGGCTTCCTCGGCGGCCTTGTCGCCCGCTTCTTCGGCCTTCTCTCCAGCCGTCTCGGCGGCCGCCTTGCTTTCCTCGGCCGCCTTCTCGCTGGCGCTCTTGGCGTCCTCTGTCGTCGTTTGGGTCGTCGTCGAGGTTTCCGACTTCGGCGCGTCGTCGCAGGCGGCCAGCGCTGCCGCGACGACGAAGCCGGCCGCCAGCAGCGGCAGCCTGGTCAATAGCTTGTTCATGCTCATCTTTGCGCCTTCTCCTGGTTACGCTGTGGACCGAACGATCTCGCCTCGCGGCGGCGCGGAGGCTGCTGGTCCGCGCACGGGCTGCCACGCCTGCAGCCCCGCGCGGACCGCTGCCCGGCCACCGCAGCAAAGCCCCGAGCACCGGACCGAGCAATGTCGTGCATAACATGAAGCCCCGAGGCGACAAAATGTATACGGCGTAATGTCCGCGGAAAATGATCGTCCCGCGCGAGTGCACCCCCGCCCTCTTGCCATCTTCGGCATCTTTTCGCGCGGCTGAGCCCCAGGCGCCGATACGCCCGAAAGGTCCGTGGACGGTTCTCCCGGCCGAGGCCGATTCGCCGCCGGGTCGCGCACATCCATGCTTTCCAGCGCCAAGACTTGTCCGGTATGATTCAACAACCGCTGGATCGGAAGGGTAGGGCCATGGACGACGGATCGTTGAAAATCAACGGGCAGCCTGCGGCGGCTGGCACCCCGGTTCCCGATGCGGCGGCGTCCCTCCGGCCCCAGGTGCTCTCGCTGGCGCTGCAGCGGCACGAGACCTGGCTCGGCTCCGGCTGGGAGCTCGGTGCGCGCGCCGATCTGCATGGCGCGGACCTCCACGGCGTCGGGCTTGCCGGCGCCGTGCTCGAAATCGCCGATCTGCACGATGCCGACCTGCACCGCGCCGTCCTCGGCGAGGCCGACCTGGAAGGCGCCGACCTTAATCACGCCGACCTGCACCGGGCGGACCTGCACGGCGCGCAACTGAGCTGGGCCGACCTGCAGGGGGCGGACCTGCACGGCGCCGACCTGAGCGGCGGGATGCTCTGCGACGCCGACCTGCGCGGAGCGGATTGCCACGGCGCCGATCTGACCGGCGCCGACCTGCAGGGGGCGGACCTGCGCGGCGCCGATCTTCGCCGGGTGCGCGGCCTGACGCCGACCCAGATCGAGACGGCGATCATCGACGCGGCCACCAGACTTCCCTGAGCCGGGCCGCGACCTCAGGTCAACGAGAAGGCCGGCGCCGTCGCCGGCCTCTCTTCCACCGTCAGCTCGCACCACACCGGCGTGTGATCCGAGGTCTTGTCCCAGCCCCTCGGCTCGCGGTCGATGCCGACCGCGGCGAGGCGGTCGGCGGCCTGCGGCGACAGCAGGATGTGGTCGATCCTAAGCCCGTGGTCCGCCTGCCAGCAGCGGCCACGATAGTCCCACCACGTGTATTGGCCGTCCTCGTCGCGCAGCGCCCTGAGCGCGTCGGTGTAGCCCAGGTGCAGGAGCCGCCGGTAGCCGGCGCGGGCGGTCGGCTGGCAAAGCGCGTCGTCGCGCCACGTCCTTGGGTCGTAGACGTCGCCGTCGGTGGGGGCGACGTTGTAGTCGCCGGCGAAGACGCATGCCTCCTCGTCGGCCAAGGCTTGGGCCATGTGCGCGTAAAGCCGGTCCAGCCAGGCCAGCTTGTAGGCGAAGCGGTCGCCGCCGGCGGGGTTCCCGTTGGGGGCGTAGATCGAGGCGACGCGCACACCGCCGGTGAACGCCTCGATGTAGCGGGCTTCCGCATCGTCCGGATCGCCCGGAAGCCGCCTCGCCAGGACATCGATCGGCCGCTTGGAGAGGATGGCGACGCCGTTGTAGCTCTTCTGCCCGACGAACGCGGCGTTGTAGCCGAACTCGCCCACCGCCAGGGCCGGGAAGTCGGCGTCGATCGCCTTGGTCTCCTGCAGCAGGACGACGTCGGGTTGGGCCTGGCGCAACCACGCCTGCACCACCGGCAGGCGCGCCTTGATCGAGTTGACGTTCCAGGTCGCGACCTTCATCGCCGCGTGGCCGTGGGTCAGATGGAGAAGGAGGAGCCGCAGCCGCAGGTGGACGTGGCGTTCGGGTTGCGGATGGCGAAGTAGGAGCCGATCAGGTCCTCGACGAAGTCGACCTCGGACCCGCGCAGCAGGTCGAGCGACACCTCGTCGATGACGACGCCGACGTCGCCGCGACGGAAAATCCGGTCGTCGGCGTTATGCTGATCGTCGAGGCTGAAGCCGTACTGGAAGCCGGAGCAGCCGCCGCCCGAGACCGACACCCGGAACATCATCCCCGGCGTCCCGTCCTCGTCGACCAGGGCGGCGATGCGCCGGACCGCCGCCTCGGAAATGCGGACCTCGTTTGCGATCTGCTCAACGGAATGATCGGCCATTGCGTCCTCGTTCCCGAAAGCCCTCGTCGGGCACCCGTTATGTGGCCTGAAGCGCGAGCCGAGTCAAAGCTTGCCCGCCCTGCGCCTGATCCACGCCTGACGAGCCGCATTGCACCCGGCGTGCCACGTTGAGTAGTGTCCGCGTCATGACCCCCAGCCAGAGCCTGGCGCCGTGGGCCTGCCACGCCGGCGAGAGCCGCGGCCGGCTGCACCCGGAGGCGGAAAGCGCCAGCCGCTCGCCCTTCCAGCGCGACCGCGACCGGATCATCCACTCCGCCGCCTTCCGCAGGCTCGAGTACAAGACCCAGGTGTTCGTCAACCACGAGGGCGACTTCTTCCGCACCCGGCTCACCCACAGCCTCGAAGTGTCGCAGATCGCCCGGTCGATATGCCGCACGCTGAAGCTGAACGAGGACCTGGCCGAGGCCCTGGCGCTGGCCCACGACCTCGGCCATCCGCCGTTCGGCCACGCCGGCGAGGACGCGCTGAAGGAGATGATGGCGCCCTACGGCGGCTTCGACCACAACGCCCAGAGCCTGCGGGTGGTGACCCGCCTGGAGCAGCGCTACGCCGAGTTCGACGGCCTCAACCTGACCTGGGAGACGCTGGAAGGCGTCGTCAAGCACAACGGCCCGTTGACCGGCGCGGCCGGCCGAGGACGGGCGTTGCCGGAGGCGATTGACGCCTACGCCGCGGAGCACGATCTCGAACTCCACACCTTCGCCGGGGCGGAGGCGCAGGTCACCGCACTCGCCGACGACGTCGCCTACAACAACCACGACATCGACGACGGCCTGCGGGCAGGGCTCTTCACCATCGCCGACCTGGACGCGGTGCCGCTGGTGGGCGACATGTTCCGCGACGTCGCCCGGCGCTACCCGGGGCTCGCGTCCTCGCGGCTGATCCACGAGGCGGTGCGCCGGCTGATCGGGCTGATGGTCGAGGACCTGGCGACGGAAACCCGGCGGCGCATCGAGGCGCTGGCGCCGAAGAGCGCCGGCGACGTCCGCCACCACGTAGCACCCGTCGCAGCCTTCTCCGCGGGGATGCAGGAAAACGACCGGGCGTTGAAGCACTTCCTGTTCGACAACATGTATCGCCATTACAAGCTGAACCGCATGACCAGCAAGGCCCGGCGGCTGGTCCGCGACCTGTTTCGCCTGTTCGTCGAAGAGCCGGGGTGCCTGCCCACCGACTGGCGGCGGCAGGCGGCTGGACCCGGCGCGGTCGAGACGGCGCGGGTCGTCGCCGACTACATTGCCGGGATGACCGATCGCTTTGCCGGCGACGAACATCGCCGGCTGTTCGACGTGCAATCGAGGGCCTCTTGAACCTGTACCGCTATTTCCACGGCCGGATCGGCGAGATCTGCGCCGCCCTGGCCGCCGACGGCAAGCTGCCGCCCGGGCTCGACCTCAGCCGCATCGCGGTGGAGCCGCCGCGCGAAGCGAGCCACGGCGACGTCGCCACCAACGCCGCCCTCGTCCTGGCCGGGCCGGCCGGGAGCAAGCCGAGGACGCTGGCGACCCTGCTCGCCGGGCACCTGCTTTCGACCGACGGCGTCGAGACCGCCGAGGTGGCGGGGCCTGGGTTCATCAACCTGCGCCTCAGCAAGGCCTTCTGGCTCGCCCGCCTGGCCGAGATCCTGGAGGCCGGCACGGGCTACGGCGCGTCGAACGTTGGCAACGGCCAGCGGGTCAACGTCGAGTACGTCTCCGCCAACCCGACCGGGCCCCTCCACGTCGGCCATGGCCGCGGCGCCGTCGTCGGCGACGCGCTGGCATCGCTGCTGGAGAAGGCGGGCTTCGCCGTCACCCGCGAATACTACGTCAACGACGCCGGCGGCCAGGTCGACAAGCTCGCCCGCGCAGCCTACTGGCGTTACCTGCAGGCGCTGGGCGAAGGCACCGGCGTTGAGGCAGCCGAGCGCTTTGCCGCGGAGACGCCGCCGGAGTACCGCGGCGACTACCTGATCCCGGTGGGGGAGGCGTTGGCCAGCCGTCACGGCGACGCCCTCGCGGGGCTTCCCGAGGCGGAGTGGCTGGCGCCGGTCCGCGCGTTCGCCGCCGGCGAGATGATGGCGCTGATCGAGGACGACCTGAGGGCGCTGGGCGTCGTCTTCGACGTCGTGAGCTCGGAGCGGTCGCTGGTCGAGGCCGGCGGTGTCGACGCCACCTTGGAGATGCTCGAGCAGCGCGGCCTGCTCTACACCGGGGTGCTCGAGCCGCCCAAGGGCAAGCTGCCAGACGACTGGGAGCCCAGGCCGCAGACGCTGTTTCGCTCCAGCGAGTACGGCGACGACGTCGACCGGCCTCTGCGCAAGTCGGACGGGAGCTGGACCTACTTCGCCAGCGACATCGCCTATCACCTGGACAAGCACCGGCGGGGCTTCCCGGTCCTCATCGACGTGTGGGGCGCCGACCACGGCGGCTACGTCAAGCGGATGCAGGCGGCGGTGAAGGCCGTGACGGAGGGCGCGGCCGAGCTCGACGTGAAGCTCTGCCAGATGGTCAACCTGCTCGACGCCGGCCAGCCGGTGCGCATGTCGAAGCGGGCGGGGACCTACGTCACCCTGCGCGAGGTGCTCGACCGGGTGGGCCGCGACGTCTTCCGTTTCATCATGCTGACCCGGCGAAACGACGCGCCGCTGGAGTTCGACTTCGAGAAGGTGACGGAGCAGTCGCGCGACAACCCGGTGTTCTACGTCCAGTACGCCCATGCCCGCTGCCACTCGGTGATTCGGCACGCGGCGGGCGAGATGGGCGCCGACGCCGTCACGGACGCGGCGCTCGCCGCGGCGGATCTGGCCCGCTTGACCGATCCTGCCGAGCTTGATCTGATCAAGGCGATGGCGGCATGGCCACGGCTGGTGGAAGGTGCGGCGGAAGCCCACGAACCCCACCGCATCGCCTTCTATCTTCAGGAACTGGCTGGGCTGTTCCATCTGCTCTGGACCAAGGGCAAGGACGATGCCGAGCTGCGCTTCGTCACGCCCGCGGACCCGGCCCTGACGCTGGCGCGGCTGGCGCTGGTGCGGGCGGTGCAGGTGGTCCTGGCTTCCGGCCTCGAAGTGATCGGCGTCGAGCCGGTCGAGGAGTTGCGCTGAATGGCTGCGGACTGGGATACCAGCGGCATACATGACCGGCGCGTCGACGAGCGCCTGGCGCCGGAGCCGCGACGCGGTTTGCTGGGCGGCCGCTTGGGCGGCCGGCGCAGGACGGCCGGCATCCTGACCGGGCTCGTCTCGGTCGCGATCATCGCCGGCTACATCTGGTCGGGGAGCGGCGGCGACGAGCTGGAGGCCGGCGGCGAGCCGCCGCTGATCCAGGCGGACGACGCGCCGATCCGGGTTCCGCCAGAGAACCCCGGCGGACTGGAGATCCCGCATCGCGACAAGCTTGTCCTGCAGCGGATCCCCGGGGAGGGGGAGGACCCTCGGCGCGAGCGGCTGCTGCCGCCGCCCGAGGAGCCGCTGCCGCCGCCGCAGGAGGAACCGGTCGCGGCCTACGAGCCGCCCCCCGAGAGCCTGCCGCCGCCGGTCGAGCGCGAACGGTTGGAGGAACGGCAGGCCATCGCCCCGCCCCGCACCGATCCAGGCGGATCGGTCCGCCCGCCGGCTGCCACCGAGCCCGCGCCGCGCTCGACCGCGCCGTCGCCGCAGAAGCCGGTGGTGAAGAACGAGCCGGCGCCGCCGTTGAGGACCCAGCCGCCGCCGGCACAGGCCAGGTCGGCCGACGGGCCGACGCCGCTCATCCCGGGGGCGCAGCAGCCGGCGCCGCAGCGCTCGGCGAACGCCGGTGCCGCGGCGGGTTCGGGTGGCACCTACGTGTGGCCGTCGGACGGCGGACGGTCGGGCAGCGCCCCTCCGGCCCAATCCGGCTCCGCCGGCAGGGCCGCGCCGCCCCGACCGGCGGAGACCACGACGACCTACGTGCTGCCGCCGACGGCGACACAGCCGGCACCGGGCGGAGCGGGCACCTTCATGGTCCAACTCGCCGCCGTCAGCACCGCCGAGCAGGCGCAGGCGGCCTGGTCGCGGCTGCGTGGCAACAACGGCGACCTGCTCGCAGGGCTCAGCCCGTCCTATGCCCGCGCCGACCTCGGGACGAAGGGCGTCGTCTATCGCCTCCGCGCCGGGCCGGTGCAGGGCGAAACGCGGGCGAGGGCGCTGTGCGCCCAACTGGCCGGGCGCAAGGTGGACTGCATGGTCGTGAGGGCGGGTGGCTGAGCCCTTGGCGGCCGCCCCGGCGGCGGCGATCTACGGGCTCTCCGGACCGCGGCTCGAGAACCGCGAGCGCGCGTTCTTTCGTGCCGCGGATCCGCTCGGCTTCATCCTGTTCGCCCGCAACTGTCTCGACGAGGACCAGGTCCGCGCGTTGATCCTGGAGCTCAAGGACTGCCTCGGCCGCGACGACGTGCCGATCCTCATCGACCAGGAGGGCGGGCGGGTTCAGCGGCTGAAGCCGCCGCGCTGGCGGGCCGCTCCCGCCGGCGCCCGGTTCGCAGCCCTTGCCACCCGCGCGGAGGACGACGCCGTCGAGGCGGCGTGGCTGAACGCCCGGCTGCTGGCCTGCGAGCTTGCGGCTCTCGGCATGACCGTCGATTGCGCGCCGGTCCTCGACGTTCCGGTGCCCGGTGCCCACGACGTCATCGGCGATCGCGCCTACGGGACGACGCCCGACCGGGTGGCGCTGCTCGGACGCGCCGTCTGCGCCGGGCTGCTGGCGGGCGGGGTGCTGCCGGTCCTCAAGCACGTCCCCGGCCACGGCCGCGCCGGCGTCGACAGCCATGCCAGCCTGCCGGTGGTCGATGCTCCCCGGGACCTGCTGGAGCGCACCGACTTCGCCCCCTTCCGGGCGCTCGCCGACATGCCATGGGCGATGACCGCGCACGTGGTCTACACCGCCATCGACGAGGCCGCGCCGGCGACGACGTCGAAGCGCGTCGTCGCCGACGTGGTGCGCGGCTGGATCGGCTTCGACGGCGTTCTGCTCTCCGACGACCTCTGCATGCGTGCGCTGGCCGGGACACCGGCCGAGCGGGCGACCGCCGCCCTGGCCGCGGGCGTCGACGTCGTCCTCCACTGCAACGGCGACCTTGCCGAGATGGAGGCCATCGCCGCCGCAACGCCGCGCCTCGGCGAGGCTGCGCTTCGGCGTCTCGCCCTGGGCGAGGAGATGCGCCGGGCGGCCGCGACGGACGGCTTCGACCGCCTCGCTGCTCTGGTGCGGGTCGACGCGCTGCTGGCGGGGGCGGTGGCTTGAGCGTCGCCCAGATCCTGGTCGAGGTCTCGGTCTGGGTGCTGCCGGTCCTCTTCGCCGTCACCTTCCACGAGGCCGCGCACGGCTGGGTCGCCTGGCGCCTCGGCGACGACACCGCCTACACGCAGGGTCGGGTGAGCTTCAATCCGCTCCGGCATATCGACCCGTTCGGCACCGTGCTGATGCCGGCGATGCTGTTGCTGCTCTCCGGCGGCCGGTTCATGTTCGGCTTCGCCAAGCCGGTGCCGGTCAACTTCCACCGGCTGAACAACCCGCGCCGCGACATGGCGGTGGTCGCCGCCGCCGGGCCGGGGATCAACTTCGCCATGGCGCTCGTCGCCGCCTTCCTCATCGTGCCGGCGGCCGGCCTGCCCGGCACGCTCGGCGCCTGGTCGGCGCAGAACCTGGCAAACGCGGTCTGGATCAACATCCTGCTCGCGATCTTCAACCTGCTGCCGCTGCCGCCGCTGGACGGCGGGCGCATCGCCGTCAGCGTGCTGCCCAACAGCCTGGCGATCCCGCTGCAGGGGCTGGAGCGATACGGCCTCGTCATCGTCCTCGGCCTCGTGTTCCTGCTGCCGTTCGTCGGCGCCCAGGCCGGCCTAGACCTCAACGTCTTCGGCTGGCTGGTGGTCGAACCGGCGCGGGCGATCGAACGGATGTTCCTGACCCTGGGCGGAGTGCCGTGAGCGCCGCGGCCGGACCGTTGCCCGCGGCGCCGGCCGAGCCGCCGCGCGATTTCGTCGTCGACGTCGACGGTTACGAGGGGCCGCTGGACCTGCTGCTGTCGCTCGCCCGCGAGCAGAAGGTGGACCTGACCCAGATCTCCATCGTCCGCCTGGCCGAGCAGTACCTGGAGTTCGTCGCCGCCGTACGCCACGCCGACCTGGAGCTCGCCGCCGAGTACCTGGTCATGGCTGCGTGGCTCGCCTACCTGAAGTCGCGCCTGCTGCTGCCGGTGGCCGGCCCCGCCGACGAGCCTTCGCCGGAAGACCTGGCGGCGCGGCTGGCGTTCCAGCTTCGCCGGCTCGAGGCGATGCGGGAGGTCGGGACAGAGCTGCTGCGCCGGCCCAGGCTCGGGATCGACGTTTTCGCCCGCGGCCGGCCGGAGCCGATCGAGGTCAACACCGAGACGGTGGTGCAGGCCTCGCTCTACGACCTGCTCAGGGCTTACGCCCGCTGGCATGGGCGCAACCGGGAGGCGCCGGTCCTCGAAGTGGCGCCCTCGGCGCTGGACAGCGTCGAAAAGGCGCTGGAGCGGCTGCGCCGGGGCCTCGGCCACGCGCCGGGCTGGGAGAGCCTGAGCCGCTACCTCCCGCCGGAGGCCCTGCGGCGGCCGGACAGGGGCGACCTCGTCGCCCGCTCCGGGGTCGCCTCGACCTTCGCCGCGGCGCTGGAACTGGTCCGCGAGGGCGAGATCGCGCTGCGGCAGACTTCGCCCTTCGGCCCGATTTTCCTCCGCGCCATCCCCCGCGAGAGCCGGCGGCCGTGAGCGACGTCGATCCACACCACCTGCGCCTCGCCGAGGCGATCCTGTTCGCCGCCGCCGAGCCGATGACGGTGGCGGAGATCGCCGCCCGCCTTCCCGACGGGGCCGACGTCGAGGCGCTGCTCGCGGTCCTTGAGGCCGCCTACGCCGGGCGCGGCGTCAACCTGGTGCAGGCCGGGGCCACTTGGGCCTTCTCCACCGCCGCCGACCTGGCGCCGTGGCTGCGCCGCGACGTCCAGGTGGAGAAGAAGCTTTCCCGCGCCGCCATCGAGACGCTCGCGATCATTGCCTACCACCAGCCGGTCACCCGCGCAGAGATCGAGGACGCCCGCGGCGTACAGCTCAGCCGCGGCACGCTGGACGCGCTCCTGGCGCAGGACTGGGTCCGCCCCGGCGGGCGGCGCGGAGTGCCCGGGCGGCCGGTGGTGTGGGTGACGACCGACGGCTTCCTCTGCCACTTCGGCCTCGGCAGCCTCGACGACCTGCCGCGGCTGGAGGAACTCAAGGCCACGGGTCTGCTTGACAACGCCGCCGCGCTGCAGACCTATAGTGAGGGCGATCCGGGGGCGCACGAAGCCCGGAACGGCCCGCCCGAGGTCGCAGGCGACTAGCCGCCGCGGCCGGAGCCGGGCAGCTTGCCCCCAGGCGAAAGCGAGAGCACGGTCATGGGTAGCTTCAGCATCTGGCACTGGCTGATCGTCCTGGCGGTCGTCCTGGTGCTGTTCGGCGGCAAGGGGCGGCTGTCGCAGATCATGGGCGACTTCGGCAAGGGACTGAAGTCGTTCAAGAAAAGTATCCGCGACGACGAGGAGCCGATGGCCGACGCCGACGATCCGGGCCGGCCGCGGGCGCTTCCCTCGGACCGCGTCGACGTCGGCGATCCCGCCAAGGATCGCGATCGCGCGACCCACTCCTAGAGCAGGGTGTGATTGAGCCGCGCCGGGACAAAGACGCCGTCATTGCGAGGAGGCGCAGCCGACGCGGCAATCCAGTGCCTTCACGGACTGGATCGCCACGCCGCTCCGCGGCTCGCGATGACGCTGTTGTGAAGCCAGGTGCGTCAGCCTAAACACGAACCTTTCTAGAGCCGCGGCCGCGCCCCGGGCGCGGCGGTGGACCCGCCTGATGCCGCCGCAGGAGCGACAGCGAGCCGGATGTTGGACCTCAGCTGGCAAGAGCTGTTCCTGATCGGGGTCGTCGCCCTCATCGTCATCGGCCCCAAGGACATGCCGCAGGTGATGCGCTCGGTGGCGGGCTTCGTGCGCAAGGCGCGCGGCCTCAGCCGGGAGTTCCAGAACGGCATGGCGCAGATGATGCGCGAGGCGGAACTCGACGACCTTCGCCGCAAGCTGGACGAGGCGGGCCGGGTCGACCTCGGCCAGACGGTGAAGGACACGGTCGATCCAACGGGGTCGCTCAGCGAGGACTTCGACCCGGCGCGGTTCGCCCGCGAGCTGAAGCGGAGCGTCGAGGAGCCGACCATCCACAGGCCGGCGGCGCGCGAGGCCGCAGGCCCGGAGGCGCAACCGGCGGCGGTCGAGCCGGCCGTAGGCCCCGAGGTGGCTCCCGGCGATCGCCCTCCCGAAGCCGAGCCGAAGCAGACCCTGCCCCCGACTGATCGCGACGGATAGCCGGCATGGCGTTCAGCGACGAGGAGGTGGACAACGCCAGCATGCCGCTGCTCGACCATCTGGTCGAGCTGAGGCGGCGGCTGATCTACTGCGTCGCCGGGCTGATCGTCCTGTTCTTCGTCTGCTACGCGTTCGCGCCGGAGATCTACGGCTTCCTCGTCCAGCCGCTGGCCGACATCCTCGCCGAGAAAGGCGGCGGCGAGCGGCGGATGATCTACACCGCGCTGCAGGAGGCGTTCTTCACCTACGTCAAGGTCGCCTTCTTCGCCGCTGCATTCCTTGGCTTTCCGCTCATCGCCGTCCAGCTCTACAGGTTCGTCGCCCCGGGCCTCTACCGCCACGAGCGGCGAGCCTTCGTGCCCTTCCTGGTGGCGACGCCGGTGCTCTTCTTCATCGGCGGGGCGGTCGCTTATTACGTGGTTTTTCCGCTGGCTTGGCGGTTCTTCCTCGGATTCGAGATGAGCGGGGAGGAGGGGGGCCTGCCGATCCAGCTGGAGGCCAAGGTCGCGGAGTACCTCTCGCTGGTGATGCAGCTCATCTTCGCCTTCGGCCTGGTCTTCGAGATGCCGGTGGTGATGACGCTGCTCGGCCGAGCCGGGCTCATCACCGCCCGGGGCATGCGCGAGAAGCGCAAGTACGCGATCGTCGCCGCCTTCATCGCCGCGGCGATCCTGACGCCCCCGGACGTGATCAGCCAGATCGGCCTCGCCGTGCCGGCCATCCTGCTCTACGAGCTCTCGATTCTCGCCGTCGGCTACGTCGAGCGGCGCACGGAGCGCGCCCGCGAAGCGGCGGAGGCGGAAGCGGAGGGCTGAAGCTCTTGGCGCACCGGCCCCGCGCCGTCGGGCACGGTGGCGTCCTTGACCCGTAGGGGCCCTTCGGCTAACCCCCGTCAGCCATGCTCTTTCGCCGAAAGCGCCCCTGATGCATGACATCAAGTGGATCCGCGACAACGCCGACGCCTTCGACGCCGCCCTGGGCCGGCGCGGGCTGGCGCCGTCGAGCCCGGCGCTGTTCGCGCTGGACACCGCGCGGCGCGAGGCCATTGCCGCGGCCCAGGCGATCCAGGCGGAGCGCAAGGAGCTGTCGCGCGAGATCGGCCAGCGCAAAGCCAAGGGCGCCGCCGCCGGCGACCTGCTCGAGCGGGTGAGCGAAAGCAAGCAGGCGCAGGCCGACGCCGAGGAGAGCGCGCGTCTGGCCGAAGCCGAGCTGGAGGCGGCGCTGGCGGCGCTGCCCAACCTTCCCGCGGACGACGTCCCGGACGGCGCGGACGAGACGGCCAACGTCGAGATCCGCCGCTGGGGGACGCCGCGCGCCTTCGATTTCCGGCCGAAGGAGCATTTCGAGCTGGGCGAGGGCCTGGGGCTCATGGACTTCGACCGGGCGGCCAAGCTTTCCGGCGCCCGCTTCGTGGTGCTGACCGGGGCGCTGGCGCGGCTGGAGCGAGCCCTGGCGGCCTTCATGCTCGACCTGCACACCGGCACGTTCGGCTATACCGAGGTGAACCCGCCGGCGATGGTTCGCGACGAGGCGGTGTTCGGCACCGGCCAGCTGCCGAAGTTCGGCGAGGACCTGTTTCGCACCACCGACGGCCGTTGGCTGATCCCCACCGCCGAAGTGCCGCTCACCAACCTCGTCGCCGGCGAGATCCTCGACGACGAAAGCCTGCCGCTGCGGCGGACCGCGATGACCTGGTGCTTTCGCGCCGAGGCCGGGGCCGCCGGCAAGGACACCCGCGGGATGATCCGCCAGCACCAGTTCACCAAGGTGGAGCTGGTCAGCATCACCAAGCCGGAGGACTCCGCCGACGAGCACGAGCGGATGACGGGCTGCGCCGAGGCAGTGCTGCAGACGCTGGAGCTGCCCTACCGGGTGGTGGTGCTGTGCACCGGCGACATGGGGTTCTCCGCCCGCAAGACCTACGACATCGAGGTCTGGCTGCCGGGGCAGGGCCGCTACCGCGAGATCTCCAGCTGCTCCAACTGCGGCGACTTCCAGGCCCGGAGGATGAAGGCCCGCTGCCGGCCGCGCGGGGAAAAGGCCACCCGCTTCGTCCACACCCTCAACGGCTCCGGCCTCGCCGTCGGGCGCACCCTGATCGCGGTGCTCGAAAACTACCAGCAGGCCTGCGGCTCGATCACCGTCCCCGATGCGCTGCGGCCATACATGAACGGCCTCGAAGCGATCCGCGCCGATGCCCCGTCCGCCGATTGATCTCGCCGCGGCCCGGGTTCTTCTCGCCAACGACGACGGCATCCAGGCGCCCGGACTGAGGCTGCTGGAGCGTATCCTGCGCAAGGAGGCGCGGGAGGTCTGGGTGGTCGCCCCGGAGACCGAGCAGAGCGCCGCCAGCCACTCGCTGACCATGCGCCGGCCGCTCTACGTCCGCAAGGTCGGCCGCCGCCGCTATACCGTGGACGGCACGCCCACCGACTGCATCCTGCTCGCCATCCACCAGGTGATGAAGCGCAACCCCCCGGACGTGGTGATCTCGGGGATCAACCGCGGCGGCAACATGGGCGAGGACGCGACCTACTCCGGGACGGTGGCGGCGGCGCGGGAAGGCACCATGCTCGGCTTTCCCTCCGTCGCGCTGAGCCAGCTCTACGAGGACGGCTCCCCCGTCCACTGGGAGACGGCGGAGCGCTGGACGCCCGAGGTGCTGCGGCGGTTGCTTCAGGCGAGCTGGCCGCCGGCGGTGCTGATCAACGTCAACTTCCCGGCCGTCCCGGCGGCCGAGGTTCGCGGCATCGAGATCACCAACCTGGGCCGGCGGAAGATCGGCGGCTCGATGGTCGCCGGCGAGGACCCGCGCGGCGAGCGGTACTTCTGGATCGGCGGCGGCCGCAGGGAGGACCGGGGCCGCGAGGGCACCGACCTGGAAGCGGTGCACCGGGGCGCCGTCTCGATCTCGCCGGTGTCCCTGGAGCTGACCCACGAGCCGACCGTTGCGGCGCTGAAGGACGCCTTCGCGTGAGCCCGGACTCGCGCAAGATCCGGCTGATCATCGAGCTCAGGCGCAGCGGCGTCACCGACACCCGGGTCTGCGCCGCCATCGAGCGCATCCCCCGAGAGCGCTTCGTCCCCGAGGCGCTGCGCCACCAGGCCTACGAGAACATCCCGCTCGCCATCGGCTGCGAGCAGACCATGAGCGCGCCCATCGTCGTCGGCCGGATGACCCAGGCGCTGGAGCTCAGCGAGCGGATGAAGGTGCTGGAGGTCGGCACCGGCTCCGGCTACCAGGCGGCGGTGCTGTCCAGGCTCTGCCGGCGGGTCTACACGATCGAGCGCCACCGGCCGCTGCTGGCCGAAGCCGAGGCGGCGCTGAAGTCGCTGAACATCAGCAACGTCTCCACTCGGAGCGGCGACGGCACCCTCGGCTGGCCGGAGCAGGCCCCGTTCGAGCGGATCATCGTCACCGCCGCGGCGGCGGACGTGCCGCCGGTCCTGGCCGAGCAGCTCGCCGTCGATGGGGTCATGGTGGTCCCCATCGACCACGGCCGCGGCGAGTCGCACCTGTTGCGCGTGCGCCGGCATGCCGACGGGCTCGACACCGAGGACCTGGGCGAGATCCGCTTCGTGCCGCTGATCGCGGCGCGCGGCGGCCCCTGACACGCTGCAGCGACGGCGCGCCGTCGGCCGCTGCCTGAGTTGCTACCGGGGCGGTCATTGAAGCGCGGGGCCGGTTCGCGCATACTGCGGCACCATGACACGACGCAATGGGGTTGCCCGCCGCCTGATCGGCGTCGGCTCGGCGCTGGTCATGCTCTCCTCCGCCGCCTGTGCCTACATCGAGGTTTCGCCGCCGCCACCGCGGCCGCCGGCGAAGAAGGTGGTGGCGCGCACCAAGATCGCGCCCAACCCGCCGAGGCCGCAGGTCGGGGTGGCGGAGCGTGTGGAGCGGCCGCCGGTCTGGAGCTCCGAGCCGGGCGAGCCGGTGCGCGACGTCCGCGTCGAGCCGCTGGACGCGCAGGATGAGGTGCCGGCCGGTGCGGCCGACGCGCCGGACGAGCCCGGGGTTCACGTCGTCCGCAGCGGCGAGACGCTCTACTCCATCGCCCGGCGCTACGACGTCGACGCCTTCGCCTTCGCCGAGCACAACGACCTGCCGGCGCCGTTCGCGCTCTATGCCGGCCAGCGCCTGTCCATCCCCGCGGCCGGCAGCCGGCCGGGGGCCGCACCTTCGGGCGCGGAGGAGGGGCCGATGGTGGCGAGCCTGCCCGCCATGGCGCAGCCGTTGCCGTCGCCGCCCGAGTCAAGCGACCGCGGCTTCATCTGGCCGGTGGAAGGCAAGGTGGTCTCGACCTTCGGGCCCAAGGCGCGGGGCCGGCGCAACGACGGCATCAACATCGCCACCACTCGCGGCGCTCCCGTGCGCGCCGTCGAGAACGGCGTCGTCGCCTATGCCGGCAACGAGCTCCGCGGCTTCGGCAACATGGTGCTGATCAAGCATCAGGCGGGCTGGATCAGCACCTATGCCCACAACGACCGGCTGCTGGTCAGCCGCGGCGACCGGGTCCGGCGCGGCCAGACGATCGCCCGGGCGGGCAGCACCGGACGCGCCGACGGCGTCCAGCTCCATTTCGAGCTGCGCAAGGGCACGACGCCGGTCGATCCGCTCCAGCACCTCCCCCGCACGCGGCCGTAGCGGCGCCGGGCCCATTGCGCCGCCCGGCTCCTCGCGCCTGTCGCGAGGCGCCGATCTCGGCAGGGCGGGAAGGCGGGTCTACACGCGTTCGGCGGCGGCCGGCTCCGGCTGGCGCGTGAGCCGCGCCGCCCACGCGGGCGCCTTGATGACAAGGTAGACGGCGCCGATCGAGCTCGCCACCGGGGCCATGACGCCGAGCAGCGAGCCGCGCATGAGGATGATGGTGAAGCCGCAGACCAGCGCCAGCAGGACCCGGTAGAGGGTGACCCCGCCGACGTCGTTGGCGGCGGTGAAGAGGCAATCGAGCCGGCGGTAGGCGTAGCCGATGGCGAAGGCGCCGAGGATGACGGCGAAGAACGAGCCGTCGATGTAGAGCTCGGCGATGATCGGCGCCGAGAGGTTGTTGAAGCGAAAGCCCAGTGCCGAGCTGGTGACGTTGCCGGTGGCCAGCGACTTGCCGGACCAGATCCCGCGCGGGACGAAGAAGAGCACGGCCGAGGCCAGCTGCCGGCCGTAGGAATGGCCGAACTGGTCGACGTAGACGATCGTGTTCATCGTCGACTGGAAGCCGTCGAGGTCGCCGTGGGTGAGGTACTCCTCGATCGTCGGCAGCTCGATGTCGAAGTTGAAGCCTTCGTGGCGGTTGATCTGCTGCGAGATCGGAAACACCGTGAACGTCCCGACGACGAAGACGGCGATCAACAGCAGGCGCCTCGCGACGCTGCGGAAGCTCACGAACATGAGGCCCAGCGTGATCAGCATCCCGAACAGCCAGAAGCGGGACTGCGCGCCGGGGAAGTTGACGATCAGCTGCAGCGGCAGGAGCAGCAGGAAGAGGGGAAGGAAGACGGCGTAGCGGTCCAGCCCGCCGGCCGCCGCGCGGCGGCGGGCGAGGCCGTAGAGCATCAGGATGAAGCCGGTGAAGAGGACCGCGCGCGGCAGGTAGACCAGGAGGCCCATGCCCGTCTGGTCGAGGCCGGCGAAGACGAGCTCGCTGAGCGAGCCGCGCGACTGCATCATCGAGGAGACGCCGAACAGGCGCACCGGGATGATCCCGACCAGGAAGGCGACGATGGCGAAGGCGGCAAACGTGACCGTCCTGCCCTGCCGCTCGCCGTCCCGTATCGTTTGCAGCGCCGAGGCGTAGTGCCGCTCGCCCGCGGAGGCCTGGCCGGCGGCGAAGCAGACGAGAAAGGCCAAGGTGAGCGCCGCGGCGGCGCCGGTGGTCGCCTGATCGTAGCTGAGCAGGCGCCAGAAATAGGTGTCGAGGCCCACCTGGAACAGCGCCGGAACGATGTTGAAGATGAGGAAGTAGATCAGAACGAACAGCGTCGGCAGGCAGGCGAGGCGGCTGAGGGCGCTCTGGACCAGCATCGCCGTACACAGGAGCACGCTCGCGAGCAGCAGGAGCACGGCAACCGGGTTGTGTACCGGCCGCGACAGGATGAGGGCCGCCAGGAGCGCGGTGACCACGGCGCCCGTGCCGGCCGCGACGAGGATGCTTCGGCTGAAGCGCATTGCGATGATCCACGCTGATCCCGGTGGGCCGCGGGCTGCGGCGCTCGGGTGAGGCCGCCGGGGATTACCCCCATTTGTAGTGCAATTTCCGCGCACCGGCAACGCTCCGGGCGCCACGGCCGATTCGCTCGGCACGAAGACCCCGGGTTGCGGGCGCGTACCGTCGCGGTGTGACGGCGGTCATAGACGCCAGCGTGCGCCGGGCGCCAGACTTCCCGTTCGCGGCCGGCCACGCCGGATCGGTCGAAAATCGTCGAGGCCGTTTAACGGCATCTGAAGGATCTGCGGGGTAGCTACTGTCGGTGCGGCGCGACGAGGCCACGTGGAGCGAGAGGTAGAGGCGATCGAGACGGTGAGGTCGTGTTGAGGTTGCCGGGCGAAATGATTCCCGTCCGCCGATCGGCTAGACTGGGGCCGGTCGCGCCGGGAAGGAGGCTCCAGAGCATGAGCGACAACCTGCTGTCCCTGCTCCAGCAGCAGATGGTGGAGATCATCGCCGCGCACGCGCACCTGGTCAGCGAGCAGATCGGCAAGGAGAAGCTCGACGAGAGGGTCATGGCGGTGATGGGCCGCATCCCGCGCCACGGCTTCGTTCCGGTCGAGCTGGCGCCTTACGCCTACGCCGACCAGCCGCTGCCCATCGGCTTCGACAAGACGATCTCGCAGCCGTTCATCGTCGCGCTGATGACCGACCTCCTCGCCGTCCAGCCCCATCACCGGGTCCTCGAGATCGGCACCGGGCTCGGCTACCACACCGCGATCCTGGCCGAGCTCGCCGGCGAGGTGTACACGGTCGAGCTCATCGAGGAACTGGCGCAGAAGGCGCACAAGCGTTTCGAGTCGCTGGGGCTCGGCAACGTCCAGGCGCGCATCGGCAACGGCGAGAACGGCTGGCCCGAGCACGCCCCCTTCGACCGGATCCTGGTCTGCGCCGCCTCCGAGCTGATCCCGGCGATGCTGCTGAAGCAGCTCAAGGCCGGCGGCAAGATGGTCGTGCCCACCGGCATGCCCGATTCCCAGACGCTGATGCTGGTGGAGAAGAACGAGGCCGGGCGGATCAGCACGCGCGAGGTGCTGCCGGTGCGCTTCGCCCTGCTCGAGGCTCCGAATTGACCGCGAGGCCATCGCCAGGAGGCGCACGTCCGCCCTTTGCCGGTTGCGAGCCCCTTTCGGCTATGGCACAACCGGACGTAGTCAGTGGCAGTGAAACAACTTAAGGTAAGGTGCGGATGCGGCTCGCCGTAATCGCCCGAGCTCTGGGATCCTGTGCGCTCCTCGCCTGCATGGCGGGGGCGGCGCCCGCCGTCGCGGTCGCGGAGCAGGCCGACGGCGCGGCGGTGGCCGCGCCCGAGCGGAGCTTTGCCGACTGGCTCGCCGACGTTCGCGCCGAGGCCGCGTCGCGGGGCGTCTCGGCGGCGACGCTGGACGCGACGCTGGGCCGCGCCCGCCTCGTCGAGGAGGTGGTCGCGCTCGACCGCAAGCAGCCGGAGTTCAGCCAGACCTTCTGGCAATACCTGGACAAGCGGATCACTCCGCAGCGGATCGAGCGCGCCCGCCGGCAGCTCGACCAGCACCGCGGCCTGCTGGACGCGACCTACCGGCGCTTCCGCGTCCAGCCCCGCTTCATCGTCGCCTTCTGGGCGCTGGAGAGCAACTTCGGCGACTTCACCGGCTCGCATCCCGCCGTCTCGGCGATCGCGACGCTGGCCTTCGACGAGCGCCGCGGCGCCTTCTTCCGCGAACAGCTTCTCGCCCTGCTGCAGAGCATCGACGACGGCGACATCCCGGCAACCGCCACCGGCTCCTGGGCCGGCGCGCTGGGCCAGCCGCAGTTCATCCCCACCACCTACCGCCGCTTCGCCGTCGACGGCGACGGCGACGGCCGGCGCGACCTGTGGGGCAGCCACGCCGACGTCTTCGCCTCGGCCGCCAACTACCTGGCCGCCTCGGGCTGGGACGGCGAGCGCACCTGGGGCCGGGAGGTGCGGCTGCCGCCCGGCTTCGACCTGACGCTCTCGGGCCTGGAGACGCAGAAGCCGCTGGCCGAGTGGCAGCGGCTCGGCGTGCGCGACGCCGACGGCCGGGCGCTGCCGGCGGTCGATCTTTCCGCCTCGCTGCTGCTTCCGGGCGGCATCGCCGGCGGCCCGGCGCTGCTCGTGTATCCCAACTTCCGCACGATCATGACCTGGAACCGGTCGATCCTCTACGCCGTGGCCGTCGGCCACCTTGCCGACCGCATCGCCGGCGGCGAGCCGTTCCGGGCAGTGCCGCCGGCCAACGACGTGGCGCTGTCGCGGACCGAGCTGATGGAGATCCAGGACCGGCTGGGCCGGTTGGGCTTCGACATCGGCGATCCCGACGGCGTCGTCGGGCCGAAGACCCGCCGGGCGATCATGACCTTCCAGCAGGAGGCCCGGCTGCCGGCCGACGGGTACCCGACCGAGACCTTGCTCGACACCGTCCGCCGGGTTCCGGCGCAGTAGGAGACGAGGGCGGCCATGCAGCAGACCACGACTGCGGGGGGACCGAAGGCCTGGGGGCGGCGCGCCGCATGGTCGGCCACCGCCCTGGTCCTGCTGCTGTCGCTGGCGAGCTGCAGCGAGACGAGCACGGACAGGGACAGGGCGCCGCAGGCGACCGAGCTGTTCGTCCCCGGGCCCACGGCCGACCCCCGCTTCAAAATCGGCAAGCCCTACGCCATCAACGGCATCTGGTATCGCCCGCACGTCGACTGGAGCTACGAGGAGGTGGGCATGGCCTCCTGGTACGGGCCGCAGTTCCACAAGGAGTCGACGGCCAACGGCGAACTGTTCGATATGAACGCGATCTCGGCGGCGCATCGCACCCTGCCGCTGCCCAGCGTCGTCGAGGTGACCAACCTGGAGAACGGGCGGCGGCTCAAGCTCCGGGTGAACGACCGCGGGCCTTTCGCCCGCGACCGCATCATCGACCTCTCGAAGGCCGCGGCGAAGAGGCTGGGCTTCCACGAGGACGGGACGGCGAAGGTCCGGGTCAAGCTCGTCGTCGACGAGAGCATGCGCCTGGCGGGCCTCAACCCGGCGCTGGCGCGGCAGCTTGCTCCGAAGCAGCCGGACGTTCCGGTGGCGGCGGCCGCAACCAGGCTGGCGGACAACGCCGGCAGGGCCCCGCGGGTGACGTCGCGGCAGGTGGCGAGCCTCGCCCTGCCGCCCGTCGGCGGCGGCAGCGCCAGCGCGCGAACCGAGGGCGTGAGCAGGTCGTTCGTCCAGGCCGGCGCCTTCGCCGACGGCGACAACGCGTCCCGGGCCGGGAGCCGCCTGTCCCACCTGGGTCCCGTCGTGATCACCTATGGCGGCCTCGACGGCCGGAACTTCTATCGCGTCCGCCTGGGCCCGCTGGCCTCCCCCGAGGAGGCGCACGAGGTCCTGACCGAGGTTGCCCGTGCCGGCTTCGCCGACTCCAAGGTGATCATGGAGTAGCCGGGCGCGCTTGGGGTATGCCCGCCGCCTGGCGCAGGAGCGCCTCGCTCCGCATCACGAAGCACGCGAGCGGCGCGCCATGGCCCGTTCCTGCTATAGTGCATCCACCTGAGGCCCACCGTCCCCAGCCTGCCAATCCGCCGAGGAATGATGAAGCCGAGTCTGAAGGACCACGTACTGCGCCCCCTCGGCGCAGCCCTGTTCATGGTTGTTCTTGCCGCGGCGAGCGCCGCGTTCGCCGCGCCGCCCGCCAGTTTCGAGACGCCCGCGCGCGAGGCCATCCTTCTCGACGCCGACACCGGGGCAGTCCTGTTCGAGAAAGAGGCGGACGTGCCGATGCCGCCGGCGTCGATGAGCAAGATGATGACGCTTTACGTGCTCTTCGAGCGGTTGCAGGAGGGCCGCATCAAGCTCACCGACACGATGACGGTGAGCCGGAACGCCTGGCTCATTGGCGGCGCGCAAAGCGGCGGATCGACGATGTTCCTGAACCCCAACGAACAGGTGAAGGTCGAGGATCTGATCCGCGGCATCGCCATCCAGTCGGGGAACGACGCCTCGGTTGTCGTGGCCGAGGGCATCAGCGGCACCGAAGAGGCGTTTGCCGAGGAGATGATGAAGGTCGGCGCCCGCATCGGCCTGCGCGATTCCACCTTCACCAACGCCACCGGGCTGCCGGACCCCAACCACCGGATGACCGCCCGCGACATCGCCACCCTGTCTTACCGGACGCTCAAGGACCACCCCGAGTACTACCATTACTACTCGGAGAAAGAGTTCGTCTTCAACGGCATCCGCCAGGGCAACCGCAACCCGTTGCTGTACAAGACGCTGGGCGTCGACGGGCTGAAGACCGGGCACACCGAGGCCGCGGGCTTCTGTCTCGCCGCCTCGGCCAAGCAGGGCGAGCGGCAGCTGATCGCGGTCCTCGGCGGGCTCACGTCGATGCAGCAGCGCAGCGACGAGAGCGAGCGCATCCTGTCCTGGGGCTTCCGCCAGTTCGACAACTACGTCCTGTTCAAGCCGGGCGAGGAGGTGACGACCGCCGAGGTGTGGCTGGGCGAGCAGGAGACGGTGCCGCTGGTCAGCGACCAGGGCGTGACCGTGACCTTGCCGCGCGGCGCCCGCCAGGAGATGAAGGTGACGGTCAACTACGACGGCCCGGTCCCGGCGCCGGTCCAGGCGGGCGATCAGCTGGCGGTGCTGACGGTGAGCGCGCCGGGGGTCGATCCGGTGGAGGTTCCGCTGGTCGCGGGTGCCCCGGTGGAGCGTCTCGGCCCGTTCGGCCGGCTCAGCGTCGCGCTGACGCACATGGCCGGCTCGGCGCTGCGCTGACCTGAGCATGTCCTTGTAGCGTCGTGAGCGCGCCGGGGAGCGGTTCGAGAGGCAGGTTCATCACCGTCGAGGGCGGGGAGGGTACCGGCAAGTCCACCCAGGTCCGGATGCTTGCGGAGAGCCTCCGCGGTTTGGGCCTTTCCGTCGTCGCCACCCGCGAGCCGGGGGGCGCGCCCGCCGCCGAGGAGATCCGCGCCCTGCTGGTCCAGGGCGCCGTCCGCCGCTGGTCGCCGGTGAGCGAGACGCTGCTGCACTATGCCGCCAGGCGCGAGCATCTCGACCACACGATCCTGCCGGCGCTGGCCGCCGGCCAGTGGGTCGTCTCCGACCGGTTCGCCGACTCGACCATGGCCTACCAGGGCTACGGGCTGGAGCTCGGCACCACCTTCGTCGCCACGCTCCACCACTTGGCCGTCGGCGCGATCGCGCCGGACCTGACGCTGGTCCTCGACCTGCCCGTGGAGGAGGGGCTGGCCCGGGCGGTCGCCCGGGCGGGGGGCGAGGACCGCTACGAGCGGATGGACCGCGCCTTCCACGAGCGGGTGCGCCGGGGCTTCCTCGCGATCGCGGAGGCGGACCCGGAGCGCTGCGTCGTCATCGACGCCGGAGGCTCGCCCGAGGCAGTCGCGGCGGCGCTGCTCGAACACGTCGCGGCCCGGCTCGGGCCTGTCGCGACATGAGCCCGCGCGCCGCTGCGGAACCCGCGTGCGAGCCATGGCCGGCGCCCCGGGCCAATGCGGAGCTCGTCGGCCACGAGGCGGGGGAGGGCGCCCTTCTCGCGGCGGCGCTGTCCGGCCGGCTCGCCCACGCCTGGCTGATCACCGGCCCCTGCGGTATCGGCAAGGCCACGCTCGCCTTCCGATTCGCCCGCTTTCTCCTCGGCCACCGGGGAGCCGGCGACGGTTCACCGGCGGACCTCGGCGTTGCCGCCGGCAGCCCCGTCTTCCGCCGGGTCGCCAGCGGCGGCCACGCCGACCTGCTCACCATCGAGCGGGGCTTCGACGACCGGCGCGAGCGGCTGCGCAAGGAGATCGTGGTCGACGACGTTCGCGCCGTCGGCGCCTTCCTGGCGCAGACGCCGGCGGAGGGCGGCTGGCGGATCGTCGTCGTCGACAAGGCCGACGCGCTCAACCGCAACGCCGCCAACGCCCTGCTGAAGGTGCTGGAGGAACCGCCGGAGAAGGCGCTGCTGCTGCTGGTCAGCGACGCGCCGGGCCGGCTTTTGCCCACCATCCGCTCGCGCTGCCGCCGGCTCGCGTTGCAGCCGCTGCCGGAGGCGACGGTCGGCGAACTTCTCGGCCGCTACCGCCCGGACCTCGACGAAGCCGAGCGCCGCGGCCTGGCCGCGCTGGCGGAGGGCAGCATCGGCACGGCGCTGGCCATGGCCGATGCCGGTGCGGCGCGGCTCCAGGGCGAGCTGCGGCGGCTGTTCCTGTCGCTGCCGGCGCTGGATCCGGCCGGCGTCCACAAGCTCTGCGACGGCCTGCTGAAGCAGGGCGACGACGCCTTCGCCGTGACCTCCGACCTCATCCGCTGGTGGCTGGCGCGGCTGCTGCGCGCGGCCGCGGAGGGCGGGGAAGAGGCACCAGGCGGGCAGGGGGCCGGGCTGGGGGCTGGACAGGATGCTGCCGACGCCGGGGCGCTCGCGGCCGTCTCCCGGGCGGCGCCGCTTGATCGCTGGCTTGAGGTATGGGACAAAACCACACGCCTGCTGGCCGTCGTCGACAGCGCCAACCTCGACCGCAAGCAGGTGCTGCTCAGCATCTTTCTCGACATCGAGGCCACGTTGCGCCGCTGAGCGAGGTGCGGCCGGGTCGGTGACGCCGCCGAGCCGACAACCGACTGAGGATGACCGGATGGCCGCGCGCGCCGCGTTCTACGTCACGACACCGATCTACTACGTCAACGACGTCCCGCACATCGGCCACATGTACACCACGCTGGCCTGCGACGTGCTCGCGAGGTTCAAGCGGCTCGACGGCCATAGCGTGAAGTTCCTCACCGGCACCGACGAGCACGGGCAGAAGGTGGAGAAGGCCGCCGCCGCGGCCGGGATCGCGCCCCAGGCCTTCACCGACCGGGTCTCCGCGAACTTCCGCGACCTCGCGGCGCGGATGAACTTCTCCAACGACGACTTCATCCGCACCACCGAGCCCAGGCACGTCGCCGCCTGCCAGGCGCTGTGGCGGCGGCTTTTGGAACGCGGCGAGATCTACCTCGGCAGCTACGCGGGCTGGTACGCCGTCCGCGACGAGGCCTTCTACGCCGAGAGCGAACTCGCCGCCGGCCCCGACGGCGGCCGGATCGCGCCATCAGGCGCGCCGGTGGAGTGGGTGGAGGAGCCAAGCTACTTCTTCCGCCTCTCCGCCTGGCAGGAGCGGCTGCTCGCGTTCTACGCCAGCCACCCCGACTTCATCCTGCCGGAGACCCGGCGCAACGAGGTGGTGAGCTTCGTCAAGGGCGGGCTGCAGGACCTGTCGATCTCGCGGACGACGTTCAGCTGGGGCGTTCCGGTTCCGGACGACGATGCCCACATCATGTACGTCTGGCTCGACGCGCTCACGAACTACATTACCGCAGTTGGGTTTCCGGACACCGAAACAGAGGCTTACCGGACGTTCTGGCCGGCCGACGTGCACATGGTCGGCAAGGACATCCTTCGCTTCCACGCCGTCTACTGGCCGGCGTTCCTGATGGCGGCGGGGCTCGAGCCGCCGCGGCGGGTCTTTGCTCACGGCTGGTGGACCAACGAGGGACAGAAGATCTCCAAGTCGCTCGGCAACGTCATCGACCCGCTGCAACTCGTCGAAACCTACGGGCTGGACGAGGTCCGCTATTTCATGCTGCGCGAGGTCCCCTTCGGCAGCGACGGCGACTTCTCCAGGCGCGCCATCGTCGGCCGGATCAACGGCGATCTCGCCAACGATTTCGGCAACCTGTGCCAGCGGGTTCTCTCCATGGTTCAGCGCAACTGCGCCGGAGCGGTCCCGGATGCTGGAGCCCACACGCCGGAGGACGAGGCGCTGCTGGCGAGGGCGCACGGCCTGATCGAGGAGGTCCGGGCCAGCATCGATACCGCGGCGTTCCACACGGCGCTGAGCCAGATCTGGAGCGTCGTCGCCGAGGCCAACGGCTACGTCGACCGGCAGGCGCCGTGGGCGCTGCGCAAGTCCGACCCGGCGCGGATGGCGACCGTGCTGTATGTCCTGGCCGAGGTGCTCCGCCATCTCGGCATCCTGATGCAGCCGTTCACCCCGGATGCGGCGGCGCGGCTGCTCGACCAGCTCGCCGTTCCGGCCGACCGGCGCAGCTTCGCGGATCTCGGTGCAGCGCGGGCGCTCGTGGCGGGGACGGCGCTGCCCAAGCCCGCCGGGATCTTCCCGCGCTTCGTCGAGGCCGAGGGCGAGGCCGCGGAAGCAGGGGGGCGTTAGAAAACGGTTTCGCGTTAACGTTGATGTATCAAACTACGTCATCGCGAGCCGGAAGGCGGCGTGGCGATCTGGTGTCGAGCACTTGATTGCTGCGTCGGCGTTGCCTCCTTGTAATGACGAACTTTGTAATGAAGCCAACCCATTAGATGCTGTGCCGAGAGATGCTCGTCGATAGCCACTGCCACCTGGACTTCCCCGAGTTCGAGCCCGAACTCGACGCGGTCGTTGCCCGGGCGCGGGCCGCCGGCGTCGGCACGATGCTGACGATTTCGACCCACCTCAGCCGCTTCGAGCGGGTACGCGCCATCGCCGAGCGCTTCGACGGCGTCTACTGCACCGTCGGCGTGCATCCCCACGAGGCGGCGCGGGAGGGCGGCATGAGCGTCGAGGCGCTGACGCGGCTGGCCGAGCACCCCAAGGTCGTCGGCTTCGGGGAGACGGGGCTGGACTACTACTATGCGCACAGCCCGCGGGAAGCGCAGAAGCGGAGCTTCCGCGTCCATCTGGCGGCGGCGCGGGCGGCCGGCCTGCCGGTCGTCGTCCATACCCGCGACGCCGACGACGACACCGCCCGGATGCTGGCCGCCGAGCACGCGCTGGGGCCGTTTTCGGGCGTCATCCACTGCTTCAGCTCGACGCTGGCGCTGGCCCGCCAGGCCGTGGGCCTGGGGCTCTACATCTCGTTTTCCGGCATCGTCACGTTCAAGAAGGCGGACGCGCTGCGCGAGGTGGCGGCGGCGGTGCCGCTGGAGCGGCTGCTGGTCGAGACCGACGCGCCGTTCCTGGCGCCGGGGCCGAAGCGCGGCAAGCGCAACGAGCCGGCGTTCGTCGTCCACACCGCTGCCGAGGTCGCCCGCGTCCGCGGCATGGGCGAGGCCGCTTTGGCCGAGGCGACCAGCGAGAACTTCTTTCGCCTGTTCGCCAAGGCCCGGGCCAGCGCCCGTGCCACGGCCGACGCAAGGGCCGGCGCTTGAGGGTCACGATCCTCGGCTCCGGGGGATCCACCGGCACGCCGGCGCTCGACGTCGGCTGGGGCCGCTGCGATCCCAACGACCCGCGCAACCGGCGGACCCGGCCGGCGATCCTGGTCGAGGAGGGCGAGACCCGCATCCTGGTGGACACGCCACCGGACCTCCGCGAGCAGCTCCTGGCCGCCGGCGTCCGCCGGCTTTCGGCGGTCGTCTACACCCACGCCCATGCGGACCACCTGCACGGCATCGACGACCTGCGCTCGATCAACCGCAACATCGGGGCGGCGCTGCCGGTGTACGGCGATCCGACGACGCTGAGCGTCCTGCGCGAGCGGTTCGCCTACGCCGTCGAGCCGCTGCCGGAGCGGGCGCGCAGCTTCTACAAGCCGACGCTGGACCTTCACGACCTCGGCGACGGCGAGAGTTTCGCCATCGGCGCGGTCCCGGTGACCGCCTTCGCCCAGAGCCACGGCTTCAGCATCACCGTCGGCTATCGCTTCGGCGACGCCGCCTATACCACCGACGTCGTCGAACTCGGCGAGGCCGCCTTCGCCATCCTCGAGGGCGTCGACACCTGGATCATCGGCACGCCGGTGGCGCGGCCGCATCCGACCCATTGCCACGTCGGCAGGGCGCTGGAGTGGATCGCGAGGATCCGTCCGCGCCGGGCCGTCCTCAGCCACCTCGGCAACGACCTCGACTATGCCGCTCTGGCGGCAGAGCTTCCGCCAAGCGTCGAGCCGGCATTCGACGGGTTGTCCCTCGATGTGGGCGGCGCGTCGGCGAGCGAACGAAACAGGATCAACGAAAGCTTAACACCAGCATGGGGAGGCGCGGGCTAAACGTCCAACGCGATCAGTGATCAACTGCGACTGGGGGATGTATGTCCGATGCCTGTGAACGAGATGCACACGACCAGAGCGACTGCCGCGGCTGCGGCGCCCGATTGTCCCGGTTTGCCGTGCGCGTGGTCCACGCGGACACCGGCGTGCTGCTGACCCGGCTGTGCCGCCGCTGCGCCGGCGACCTGGCGGCGCCGCCTCAGCGCCTCGGGCTGGCCGCGGCCGGCGAGCCGGCCGCCGGATGAGGCGGCGGCGATCAAGCCTAAGGCCGGTGGAGGCGATGCGCGCTTTGATACTGTCGTCATCGCGAGCCGCGCAGCGGCGTGGCGATCCAGCGATCGGGATACTGAGCCGCTTCACGTGCGGCTGCTTGATTTTCCATAATATCGATTATGCGGCAAAAACCAGCCGGGTCCCGCGGGGGGCGGCCGCTCCCCCGGCGCCGCCATGAGACACCGCCATGAGCACCACGGATCGCCTGCTCGCGATCATGGCCCGGCTGCGCGATCCGGCGGACGGCTGCCCTTGGGACGTCGAGCAGAGCTTCGCTACCATCGCCCCGCACACCATCGAGGAAGCCTACGAGGTCGCCGACGCCATCGCCCGCGGCGATCTCGCCGGGCTGAAGGACGAGCTCGGCGACCTGTTGCTCCAGGTCGTCTTCCACGCGCGGATGGCCGAGGAGCAAGGCGCCTTCGCCTTCGCCGACGTCGCCCAGGCGATCTGCGACAAGCTGGTGCGCCGTCACCCGCACGTCTTCGCCGACGCCCGCATCGACAGCGCCGAGGCGCAGACCCACGCCTGGGAGAGCCACAAGGAGGCCGAGCGCGCCGCGAAAGCCGGTGCCGGCGACGGCGATTCCGACGGCGGTGCCGAGGCCGGCGCGCTCTCCGGCGTCGCCCTCGCCCTGCCCGCGCTGACCCGGGCCCTGAAGCTGCAGTCGCGCGCGGCCCGCGTGGGCTTCGACTGGCCCGACGCGGCGGCGGCACTGCCCAAGGTCGCAGAAGAGCTGGCGGAGCTCGAGGCGGAGATGCGGACACCGGCCGGCGGAGCGGCGGACGATCGGCTGCAGGACGAGCTCGGCGACCTGCTGTTTGCCGTCGTCAACGTCGCCCGCAAGCTGAAGATCGACCCCGAGGGCGCGCTGCGCCGGGCCAACGGCAAGTTCGAGCGCCGCTTCGCCGGCATCGAGGCCCGCCTCCGCGCCGCAGGCCGCACCACCGACGGCGCCACCCTCGCCGAACTCGACCGGCTGTGGAACGAGGTCAAGGCAGAGGAACCGTCTCCCACCTAGCGATCCGGACCGCAGCGGCTCCTTCTGCGAAAGTGACCCTGTCTACATCCGGTATGTCATGAAGCAGCCAAACGTGAACTGCTCGTCTTTCGACACGTCGCGGGCCGGAGCGGGCTCCGGGTTTGCGAGTTGGCGCGTCATTCCAGCGCCCTCCTCACCCGTCATCGCCGCACTCGTTGCGGCGATCCATGGACCCGCGGAACGAGTCCGCGGGTGACGGAATGGATGACGCTGCAGCACACCCGGACCCTGCAGCTCTTGAACGGCGCGTCAGGTGATGACCGTGGGCTCGGCCCGGCCGGTGCGGTGTTCGATCTCGGCGGTGGCGTTGGCGATGGCGATCAGGTCCGCCAGCGCCTCTTGGGTGTCGAGGTCGTGGCGCGCCGGGTCCTTCTCGTAGCGCTCGATGTAGACCCGCAAGGTGGCGCCCTCCGTGCCCGTCCCAGACAGGCGGAAAACGATCCTGGAGCCGTCGGCGAAGCCGATGCGGATCCCCTGCTTGCTCGAGACGCTGCCGTCGACGGGGTCGGTGTAGGCGAAGTCGTCGGCGAAGGCGACCTCGAAGCCGCCGAGGCTCTTGCCCGCGAGCGACGCCGTCTGCGCCCGAAGGTGCTCCATCAGGTCTTCCGCGGCGGCGCTGTCGATGCCCTCGTAGTCGTGGCGGGAATAGTAGTTCCGCCCGTAGGTGCGCCAGTGGTCGCGGACGATGGCGTCCACCGTCTCCCGCTTGGCGGCCAGGATGTTCAGCCACATCAGCACCGCCCACAGCCCGTCCTTCTCGCGGACGTGGCTGGAACCGGTGCCGAAGCTCTCCTCGCCGCAGACGGTCGCCATCCCGGCGTCGAGCAGGTTGCCGAAGAACTTCCACCCGGTCGGCGTCTCGAAGCACGGGATGTTCAGTGCCTCGGCCACCCGGTCGGCGGCGAGGCTGGTCGGCATCGACCGCGCCACCCCGGCGAGGCCGCCGGCGTAACCCGGCGCGACGGTGGCGTTGGCGGCGATGATCGCCAGGCTGTCGCTGGGCGTGACGAATCGGCCGCGGCCCATGATCATGTTGCGGTCGCCGTCGCCGTCGGAGGCGGCGCCGAACAGCGGCCCGTCCGGCTTGCCGATCCGCTCGACCAGCTCGTGGGCGTGGACCAGGTTCGGATCGGGGTGGCCGCCGCCGAAGTCCTCCAGCGGCTCGCCGTGGATCACCGATCCCGGCGCCGCTCCCAGCATCCCCTCCAGGATCGCCCGGGCGTAGGGCCCCGTCACCGCATGCATGGCGTCGAAGCACATGCCGAAGGACCCCGACGTCAGCAGCGAGCGGATGGCGTCGAAGTCGAAGAGCTGCTGCATCAGCTCGGCGTAGTCGGCGATGGAGTCGATGACCTCGACGCGCATCCCGCCGAGCTCGGTCGCGTGCACCCGGTCGATGTCGACGTCGGGCGCGTCGACGATGTTGTAGGCGCTGATCTTCTTGCTGTTCGCGAAGATCGCCTCGGTCACCTTCTCCGGCGCCGGGCCGCCGTTGGTGATGTTGTACTTGAGGCCGAAGTCCTCGTGCGGCCCGCCCGGATTATGACTCGCGGAGAGAACGATGCCGCCGAAGGCCTTGTGCTTGCGGATGACGCAGGACGCGGCCGGCGTCGAGAGGATGCCCCCCTGCCCGACCAGCGCCCGGCCGAAGCCGTTGGCCGCGGCCATCTTCAGGATGATCTGGACGACGTCGCGGTTGAAGTAACGGCCGTCGCCGCCGACCACCAGGGTCTGCCCGGCGTAGCCTTCCAGCGCGTCGAAAATGGACTGAATGAAATTCTCGACGTAATGCGGCTGCCTGAAAACGGAGACCTTCTTGCGCAGCCCGGACGTGCCGGGTTTCTGCCCTTCGAACGGGGTCGTCTCGACGCGGCGGCTGCTCATGTTGCTTTTCTCCTCCGATCCCGAAGCGATTGATATGCCTTTTGCGGCACGTTAACAGGTCGCGCCGGGGCGGCCAAGCCTGCCCCCCGTTCGCACTTCGCTCACACGCCGGATACCGCGCCCGCGCGGCAAGCAGCCTCCCGCCGGGTCCCTGCGGCGCGAAAGTCGCAGCGCAACCGCGAGAGGCCGGCGCAGCCGATGCGCGTAAAAAGCGATGCTGCGGAGCGTAAGGCTTTGTTATATGCTGGCGGTTAGAAAAGTGGCGGGAAAGAGGCGGGCAAAGTACCCGCATCACGGGAGGCGCGGTTTTTGTAGGCTGATCACGTCGACGGGCCGCGCTTGGTCTGCGGCTCGAGCGGGGGCGAATAGGGGAAACGCATGGCGGATTGCGTTCGGATGGCGTCGAGGCGTCTGGGGGTCGGTCTGCTCCTCGCCGCGATCCTGGTGTCCGGCCTTATGGGCGGCCTGACGGGCGGCCTGATGGGCGGAAGAGCCGAGGCCGCCGAATACGCGGCACTGGTCATGGACGCGGAAACTGGCCGCGTCCTCAGACAGGAGAGCGCGGACAAGCCGCGCTACCCCGCGTCGCTGACCAAGATGATGACGCTGTACCTGCTGTTCGAGGCGCTCGACAGCAAGGCGGTCCGGCTGAACACGCCGATGAAGGTCTCGGCGCTCGCCGCGTCCCGGCCGGCCTCGCGGCTCGGCCTGAAGCCCGGCGATACGATCACGGTGCGCCAAGCGATCCTGGCTCTGATCACGAAGTCGGCGAACGACGTGGCCACGGTCGTCGCCGAGCGGCTCGGCGGCAGCGAGAGCCGGTTCGCCCAGAAGATGACCACGCGCGCCCGCGGGCTCGGCATGAAGCGCACGACGTTCCGCAACGCCTCGGGCCTCCCGGACCTCAACCAGGTGACCACGGCGCACGACATGGCGATCCTGGCCCGCGCCCTGCTCCGCCGCTTCCCGCACTACTACGGATACTTCTCGGAGGACGCCTTCGAGTTCCACGGCCATCGCCACGTCAACCACAACCGGCTGCTGGGCGCCTACGACGGGGTCGACGGGATCAAGACAGGCTACATCCACGCCTCCGGCTTCAACCTGGTCGCCTCCGCCAAGCGCAACGGCCGCCGCCTGATCGGCGTCGTCTTCGGCGCCGGCTCGCCGGCCGAGCGCAGCCACGTGATGACCGGGCTCCTGGACCACGGCTTCCGCTCCTTGCCGGCGCTGCCGACCATGGTGATGCAACAGACCCCGGCGCGGCCCGGCGCGGTCGCAGCGGCGCCGTCGTCGGCACTGGCCGCGGCCCCCGCACGGCCCGACGGCCTCGCCGATGCTCTCCCCGGCGTCCTGATCGCCAGCGGCGACGCTAGCGCGGCCATCGAAGTCGCGGCCGAGCGTGGCTGGGGCATCCAGGTGGGCGCCTTCAGCGCCGCGGAGACGGCGGCCAGGCGCGCCGAGCAGGTGGCCAACCTGGTGGCAAGCGAAGTGGCGGGCGGCAGCATCGACATCCTCAGCCAGGAGAGCCGCAGCGGCACGACCCATTACCTCGCGCGCATCCACGGGCTGACCCGCACCGGCGCCGCCCGGGCTTGCGGCCGTCTCAAGGTCAGCAAGATCGGCTGCTTCGTCGTCACCCTCGACGACGGCTCCACGCAGGACGGGCGCATGACTTCCCCGGCCACCGGCGCGTCGGCCAACAGCGACATCGGCGACGCCGTCGCCGGCGGCGACTGGGGCGTCCAGGTGGGCGTCTACCCCCGCCGGGCTTCGGCGCTGGCGACCGCCAAGGCGGCGCTGGGCAAGGCCCGGACGGCGCTGTCCGAGGGCACCATCGCCGTCGTGCCCCTCAAGGGGCGCAAGGGTCCTCTCTATCGGGCGCGGATCGTCGGCCTGGAGAGGCAGCAGGCCGAGGCCGCCTGCCGGGCCCTGAAGGGGGCCAAGGCGCAGTGCATGGTCCTGCGCATGAGCGAAACCGACCGGGAGCATCAGGCGGCGGCGCTGTAACGGGCGGCGCCGCACGCCCTGCCCAGCCGCGCCTCGCCGTCAGCTGGGCTTGTGCGTGCGGCCGATCCGCTCGAGATACCGGCGCCGGCACCGCCGGTGCCACTCCTCCGGCAGCCAGGGCACGGACGAGGCCGGCACACCCGGCCTCGGCATGAACACCAGCGCCCCGACCTCGCGCCCCCGAGAGAGCCTCACCGGCATCTCCCGCAGCGTATAGTCGGACCCCTCGAAGGCGCCGAGCCGGCGCGCGTCCCCCTCCCCCAGCCCCTCGACGAGGACACCGGCGACGCATTCGCCGTCAGAGGGTACCAGCACCGGATAGCTCCTGCCCTTGCGGAACACGCGCAGGTAGCCGTCGAGGACGGCGGGGCGGAAAGGCCGGGGCGGCGTCCGGCCGAGGACCGCGGCCAGAACCGCCCCGTCCATCAGCGTGCCGTAGAAGAAGTAGCGCATCGCCCG
>Ga0209573_1000370_pt1 | contig 100194 bp, 86 predicted proteins | sample TNRBio252014_DNA_FD_185870 | JGI IMG/M metagenome (GOLD analysis project Ga0209573, IMG submission 185870) | Wastewater treatment Type I Accumulibacter community from EBPR Bioreactor in Madison, WI, USA - TNR Reactor_6/25/2014_ DNA (SPAdes)... | ecosystem: Engineered > Bioreactor > EBPR >...
ATCTGAGGCATCCCGACAAAAAAGCATCAAAACCGCAAAGGCAAAAGGCGCGAAACCCAGCTCAATGCTTTTCCCGCAATCTCCGCCTCATCCCTTTTGCCATCATTCCGAGATCAGGATGTCTGAGTCTTTGAAACAGTGGCGCGGGTCCGCTGAATTCTTCTTGGGTGACTTTGCCATCGTTGTTCTTGTCATCGCGCCGGGCAATCACCACCCAGGGGATGCCGCGCTGGGCAGCACCGGGAGCAGGTCGGGCGCTGCGCGGATCGCGGGCGAGCATTTCTGGATCTGCGGTGCTCTCAGTGGTTAGGGCTTCGGTGGTGGTGCTGGTGTTCTTGAGGCGCTCTTCGAAGAACTTCGCCACCATGTCATTGATGTCTGAGCCTGCAAAGCCAGGTCCGCCGTGACCCGCGCCATGGATGGTGTGGAAGTGGGCGCTGACCTTGGCCTTCGTTAAAGCGCCGAAGAGGAGTTGGCTCTGGTTGATCGGGACGGTACTGTCTTGGTCTCCGTGGACGATGAGAAAGGGCGGATCATCAGGTGAGACATAAGTGATGGAATTGGCGCGTGCCGCTTTGTCCTTGTTCTGCATCACCGCGCCGCCGATCAGTTTCGCCTCGGGCGAATCGTTGGCAGCATGGCGCTCGTAGCCGGGGGTGGACACGAATGCGGTGAAATCGGTGGGTCCGTAGTAGTCGCACACGGCCTGGACGCTGCTGGATTGATCCAGATTGGCACCCTCATCAAACTCCTTCACCCCACCGCTGGTGCCGATCAATGCCACCAGATGACCCCCTGCGGAGCTGCCCCAGACGCCGAACCGCTTTGGATCCAATCCGTACTCCTCTGCATGCGCACGCAACCAGCGGATGGCGGCCTTGCAGTCTTCGATCTGTGCGGGAAAAACGCCGTGGCTGCTGAGCCGATAATTGATGCTCGCGACGGCGTGGCCTTTTTCAATATAGCCACCGCGCAGTGGCGGCGCACCGTCTTTGCTGCCATTCTGCTAGCCGCCGCCATGCACCCAGATCAGCACGGGCAGTGGGCCATGATCGCTGCTCGGGAGGTAGAGGTCGAGCTTGTGTCGCTCGTGCCCGCCTTCGACATAGACGAGGTCGCGATGGGATACGACCTTGTCTGATTGAGGTGATTGGGCCATTACGGATGCGGTGATAAAGAGGGCAAGGCAGGCGATGAGTTTCATGATCAAAGGGAAAGTTGTCCCGGTGAAACCCCGCGAGATCCCAAAGGGCGCAATCTTTTTTGGCTAACTCTCCTGCGTGGGCATCGTTCCCTTTGGCATGAATCGATCCCATCGTCGCGATTTCCTGAAGACAGCCGCCCTCAGCGCCCTCGCTGGTCCCAATATCCTGCGAGCTGCTGATACCAAACAAAAGATCCGCGTCGCCTGTGTCGGCATCGGGCAGATGGGCAATGGTGCGGTGCAGGGTGCGGCTGACGAGGAGATCGTCGCCTTCTGCGATGTGGACTGGCGCGATCTCCCGAGCCCACGCAGCGCTTTCAAGGTTGCAGAGAAGCACCCCAAAGTCCCCCGCTTCACTGACTTCCGCGAGATGCTGGATAAAAAGGGAAGCGAGATCGATGCAGTGCTGATCTCCACTCCCGATCACATTCACTTCCCTGCGACGATGGCGGCGATGGAGGCTGGGAAGCATGTGTTTGTGCAGAAGCCGCTGGCGCACAATGTTTGGCAGGTGCGGACGCTGCAAATGGCGGCGAAAAAGTACGGTGTGCAGACGGTGATGGGCAATCAAGGACATTGCTGGGAGGGCATCCGCTTGGTGAAGGAGTGGTTTGAAGCGGGGGTGCTGGGAGAGGTGCGCGAGGTGCATTGCTGGACAGATCGTCCTACAGGCAAGGTGGGTTTTTCCCAGACGCCCCCTACCCAACTGCCGACTGGTGAGCCTGTGCCGGAGGGGCTGGACTGGAAGCAGTGGCAAGGTCCTGTGGCGGATGCGGAATACAGCGCGCAATACCTGCCGCAATTCTGGCGCGGTTGGTGGAACTACGGTTGCGGTGGTTTGGGTGATATTGGTTGCCACTGTCTGGATGCCCCGTTTTGGGCTTTGCAACTCGGTCTTCCAGAGAAGGTGGAGGTGGTGGAGCAGGTCCCCGGATCGCTCAAGAGCTACACGGCCTCCAAGTCCCACATTGTTTACCACTTCGCCGCACGAGGCGCGATGCCTCCAGTGCAACTGCACTGGTATGAGGGCGGTGTTTTGCCAGAGGTGCTGCCGGGGATGGAGAGAGCGTTGCCCGACAACGGCATGATCATGAAGGGCAGTAAGGAGACGCTCTTTTCCGACGGCATGCGCGTGCAGAGCCCGCAGCTATGGCCTCGGGAGCGCATGAAGGACTACTACGATGTGCTGCGTGCCAAGCCGCTGCCACGCTCAGTCGCAGGTGATCCCATCGGCGAACTCTTCGCCGCGATCCGTGGTGAGATCCCACACGCAGGCTCTCACTTTGACTATGCCGCGCCTTTGACAGAGCTGGTCAGCGTGGGTGTGCTGGCCATTCGATCTGGCAAGACCATCGAATGGGATGCAGAGAAGATGAAGGTGAAAGGCGCGCCTGAATTTGACGCCTGGATCAAGGAGCCCGTGCGCGATGGATGGAGCTATGGGGAAGATCTGTGGAAGGCCTAGCCGGTCCGGCAATTCAAGGTTTGTGATCGACCTTCGCCGACGATGCTGCACCGCAGCGCTCGGTTCAGGGCGCTCACTTGCCCTGCATTAAACGTTTGTTTTCTCACCCCATCAGGCCTCGGATATCGATCAGATGAAGCTGGCGGCCTTGGGTGCCTTCTGGAGCGTCGATGCAGACGAGGGTCTCATCCCGGCTGCTGCGTGGGTGGCAGTCCACACGCCATTCTCCTTTGTATTCCGGTGGTTGCGGGAAGTGGCCCAGGTCGATGCGACTGTTCGTCGCGATGTGATAGAGATGCGGGGTCTGGATGCGGCGGATGCCCTTCGGGTAGGTGTCGTTGAGGATCCACTCGTTGTTGTGCAGGTAGGTCAGGTGACCGCCTCCGTCCAACACGCCATGGCCGACTTCCTCGACGATGCCGCTGTCTTTGTCTTCGAAGAGAAAATCACCCCACTCGGGATTGCCGAGCCAGTTCTTCCCCTGGGAAAGAATGTGCGTGGCATCGCGCCAGATGAAGTGGGATGCGTAACCATTCGGGATGACGATCCGCAGATCGCTGCCATCCATGTTAGCGGTGATTAGCCGGGTGAGGTGGCCGCCCCCGCGTTCGCTGGGCTGCGTCCAACGATGCAGCATGATGAAGCGCTTCCCATCAGGGCCAACGAGCAAGTGATAGGCGTGATGTTTGGAGGTTGGGTGGTTTTCCATCACCTCGCCAGTTTTGGCCAGCAGTTCATGGCTCACGATCAGCCTCTCTGCGCCTGTTTCGAGGTCCACATGCGTCACGCCACTGCCTGCGGGGGCCATTTCGTCAAAAAAGCGATCTTTGATCCCTGCGTAGCCATAGCCGGGTCTGCAATCGGCCACGCGGGAAAAGTCGCAGCTTACCGCCTCCTTGCCGTTCGGGGAGAGGGCGTAGATGGGTGCAGGGAGGGTGTGCTTTTCCATCGTCTTCACATCCAGAATGTGGCTGACGAACTTATCCTTATCGCGGTCATTCCAAATCACTTTGGATTCGGTGCCGGGGATCCATTGCAGCATGCAGCCCTGCTGCCAGCACCAGGCGTTACTCTTGCCCAGGGGGATCCACTTGTCGTTTTCTTGGAGGTCAATCATGCCGACCTCGATGACGTCATCCCCGGTGGGAGAGCGCCCCTCAAAGCTGGCTCGATTGGACAGGACAAAGCGGTTGTCTGGGGAAAACTGCAGCTTGTCGTAGTAGGCGAACCAATGAAACCCGGGGCCTTTGGTGATCACGCGGGTCGGGGGGAAGGGCTTGGTGGGCTCGTCCTGAGCGCGAACGGCAAGGGCGCTCCCGGCGAGGGTGGTAAGACCATTCCGAAGGAACTGACGACGATTGGATTGGGTTGGCATGTGGAAGTAAACGCGCGATGGCGGATTTCGCTTCCAACGGATTGCGCTGGATCCATTGCAATCGGTGGCAGTGGGGATGAGCATTTGCCTGGGGCGTGGAGGGAGTTCCCCTGCTTGGCTTTGACTCTGTTCCAAAGAGATTAGCGTGTGCGACACGGCAGCCGAAGGTCTCCTCAAACTCGCGACGGTGTCCGCCGCGAGCGCCAACGGGCCGATCACGGGGGGCGGGACCGTCCCCCGCCGTCGGCGAATGTTCCCAATGACGAAGATGAAAGATTCCGCTTCCATCCGCTTGAAAGTGACGCATTCTTGCGTCGGCTATTTTTTGCCAAATGGAAGCTGTAAACATTGCATTTGCACCCGCAACTGGGACTGAAGAGGAGTGGAACGAGGCGTATGCCCGGTTGGCGGATTATTTCCGCTCTTATCGGCTGCACAATCGCATCCGGCGCACCCAGTTGATCCTGGAAACACTGCGGCGGGCGGCGGAGACCCATGCGCTGGAGCCAGAGAAATCACCCACTGCCCACGCGATCGAGCAGGCGCGGGGAATGTTGCGCACCTGGCTGGGTTCGATTTATGAAGGCTTAAACCTCACTGAAAGCCAGATCGAGGCGACGGGGCGGCTGGGATTCCACCTCTGCGATGGCCCTGACCGGTGGCCGCACTTTTTCTTGGACGATGACAATCTGCCCGAAGACATGGCGGACGCGATGCGGTCGGTGGTGCAGGCATCGGGTCCGAGTTTGCAAATTTCCAAGATGACACCGCGTGAGATTGACCTGGGCAAGATCACGGAAATCACGGAGGACACCATCGATACTCTGGGCCGCCATGCCCTTTTGCGCTATGCGGTGCTGCTGCTCATGGTGGGTGGTGTCCTGGGCTATCTATTCTGGTTACTGAGGGTCTAAAGAATGAGCGTCATCGGTGCCCAAACAGCTAACCTCGTGGCCAATCAAGGCCTGCCACCCACCCGCATCTCCCGGGCGCGGCGCGCCACGTTCTTTTCGTTTGTCGGTGTCGGCACCGTGGCGGGGATCTGGCTGATGTATGTGTTCCTCTCTGAGGGCGGCATGCGCAAGGCGGAGTGGGCGCTGCTGGCGGTCTTTGCGCCGCTTTATTACCAACTGAACATGGGCTTCTGGACAGCGCTGTTTGGCGTGTGGATCATGAATCGCCCCAAGGCGGACCCGCTAGACCTCTGGCGGACGCTATCTGCAGATGACTATCGAGCGCCGATCACGGCCTCCACCGCGATCATCATGCCGATTTACAACGAGGATGTGACGCGCGTCTTTGAGGGACTGCGGGCGATCTACGAGTCGCTTTCGGAGACACGCCAGCCGGAGACTTTTGACTTTTTCATCCTCAGCGATTCGGATGATACGAATAAATGGATCGAAGAAGAGACCGCCTGGTTGGAGCTCTGCCGGCAGCTCAATGCCTTTGGCCGGATCTTTTACCGCAAGCGCCGGAAGCCGATCAACCGAAAGAGTGGCAACGTCAGCGACTTTTGCCGACGCTGGGGGCGGCGGTACCGCTACATGGTCGTGCTGGATGCGGACAGTCTGATGTCGGGTGCGATGCTGACGAGCATGGTGCGGATCATGGAGAAAAATCCTGGTGTCGGCATCCTGCAGACGTTCCCCAAGCAGATCGCGTCCGATACGCTGCTGGGCCGCGTGATGCAATTTGCTCAGGCGCTGTATGGCCCGCCGTTCATGGCGGGGCTGGACTACTGGCAGGGTGGGGAGGCGAACTTCTGGGGACACAATGCCATCATCCGGCTGGCACCCTTCATCGAGAACTGCGCGCTGCCACCGCTACCGGGCAAGGAGCCGTTTGGTGGGCACATCATGAGCCATGACTTTGTGGAGGCAGCGCTGATGCGCAAGGCTGGCTACGCAGTGCGTCTCTTGCCTGCCCATCACGGCAGCTACGAGGAGGGGCCGCCGACGCTCATCGACATGCTAAAGCGCGACCGCCGCTGGTGTCAGGGCAATATGCAGCACTTCTGGCTACTCTTTGCCAAAGGCTGGCATCCTATGAGTCGGCTCAATTTCTTCCATGGCATTCTGAGCTATGCGAGCAGCCTGCTGTGGTTTCTCTTTCTGGTCATCTCCACCTTCCTGGCTGCGACACATCCAGGCCATCAGCAGCCCCAGGCGATCTTGGCGGAGCAAATTTTGCTGGGGCTGACGATCGCGCTGATCTTCCTGCCCAAGGTCTTGATCTTGATGGATGAGATGTTTACGGGCCGGATGTTTAAGCCTCTGGGGCAGCGTGTGATGACCTTCTTCAGCAGCATCGGGGATACGATTGTGTTTACCCTGATGGCACCTGTGCTGATGGTCTTTCACGCACGTTTTGTCATCTATACCGTGTTGGGCAAGGGGGTGCGCTGGGTCGCACAACGGCGCAGAATGGACGGCGGCGTTGACTGGGCGGAGACGATCATGACCTTCTGGTCGGTGACGACGCTGGGTCTGGCCTGGGGCGTGATCGCCTTCTTTATCGGGTGGGCATTCCTATTGTGGTTCATCCCGATCTTGTGCTCCATGCTGCTGGCAGTGCCGGTTGCGATCATCGTCTCTGGCAGGCGATCTGGGCAGCGCTTGGGCCTCTTCCGGATCCCTGAGGAAGCGGACCCGCCATTGGTCTTGAGGGCGATGAATCAGCGCCTTAATGTGGTCAAAGATCGCATCCCACTGCAACCGGAACTGGAGCGTCACTTTGGCCTGATGCAGGTCTGTCTCGATCCCTATGTCAACGGGATGCACGTCAGTTTGCTGCGCCGCCGCAAGAGCATTGAGCTGTCCCGGGACTACCTGAAGAAGCTGGAAAACCGCCTTTTGAAGGATGGGCCGACTTCGCTGACGCCCCAGGAGATGAAGGCCATGATGCACGACACGGACACCGTGACGAATTTGCACTACCACCTCTGGTCGGCTAAGGAGCACGAGTTGGCACCGTTCTGGTCCCTGGCCATCCGCCAGCACAACCTCGCTGCCACGAATCCCTTCACTCACCTCCTGGCTCAACGTGACAACGAGTAGAGAGAGTGCGGCAGCGCGGCTGCTGATCGTCGGTCAGGGCTTGGCCGGCACCTGTCTGGCGTGGCAGCTCTGGTGGCGTGGGATCCCTTTCCTCATGGTGGATCGCGATGAGCCGCTGAGCAGTTCCAAAGTCGCAGCGGGCCTGATTTCGCCCATCACAGGGATGCGGCTGAACGTCAACTGGCGCTACGATCTCCTGCATCCAGAGGCGCTACGCTTTTATCGTCGGATCGAAAGGATCACCCAGCAGCGCTGCTTTTTCCCCCGGCGACTCGTGCGATTGTTGTGGGATGAGCGTGCGCAAGAACTGTGGGCGCGCCGCTGCGTGGTGCCTGCCGTTCAGGCCTATCTTTCCCCCAGGCCGCAGGTGCCACTGGTCGATCCTGGGCGGGTCGTGGCACCGTTCGGGGGATTTCAGCAGCGCCACGCTGCGTATGTGGATACCGCTGCTTTTCTGGCGGCGAGCAAGCGCGTCTTTGAAAATGCGGGCTGCTGGCAATCCGGCACGGTGCCACCTGCGGAAGTCACCGAGTCGGAAGAGGGCATCATCTGGGCGGGGCAGCGCTTTTCCCACGTCGTGTGGTGCACGGGTTGGGAGTCCGCCGGGCAGTCGCTGTGGGCCAGTCTGAATCACCGCCCGGCGCGTGGCACGGTGCTGCGGCTGCGCGCAGAGCTCGGGGGGGAACGCCGCATCCTCAATCGTGGTGCTTGGCTCTTGCCTCGCGCCGATGGGACGCTCTTTGCAGGCCCGACGTATGAGCTGGAGTTCACGGAGCCACATCAACCCAGTGCCCAGGCCGTCAGCGCGCTGCATGAGAAGCTCCAGGGCCTAGTCAGGGTGCCGTATCAGGTCATCGATAGCCAAACGGCGGTGCGTCCCATCATTCAACGTGCCAAGGTCCTGATCGGACCGCACCCACAGCACCCACGCCAAGTGTTCTTCAATGGCCTAGGCTCCAAAGGTGCCCTGCGTGCGCCCTGGGCTGCGCGCCTCTTGGCGGAGCATCTGCTCGATGGCACGGCCATTGAGGAGGAAATCGATGTGCGGCGCTGGCTGTGAGGCCGGGCCATTACCATCTGCTAATTTGCAGAGATTCCAGCGCTTGCTTGTTTTTCTTCTGCGATGGCGCGATGTTTACCCCGTTTCAGACGTTAGTTGATCCATCTTCATGAATATCTCACGCTTGTTCGTCCTGGCGCTGGCCCTTCTGGGCTCCAGCATTATCCTCCCCATTCGCGCTCAGGAGCCTGCTCCGGCATCTGTCGAACTGCCCGCAGGCGGCGCGGAATTTGAAGGCATCGTCAATATAGATGTCTCCATGCTCATCCCAGATTTTCGCGAGCCCTGGAATGCGGGGCAGCCTTCGGGCGGTAGCGGCACCGGATTCCTCATCGGCAAAAACCGATTTTTGACCAACGCCCACGTCGTCAGCAACGCCACCAAACTCGTCATCCGCACCAGCGACGATCCAGAGCCCCATCCCGCCCGCATCGTCTTCATCGCCCACGACTGTGATTTGGCGATCATTGAGGCCGAAGACGCCGTGCATTTTGAGAAGCTGAAGCCCCTGACCTTTGGCGGCATCCCACGCCTGAACACGGAGGTCATCGCCGTCGGGTATCCCATCGGTGGTGATCGCATCTCCGTCACGCGCGGGGTCGTGTCTCGCATCGATTTCCGCCCTTATAGCCACACCAGCGTTGATTCCCACCTGGCCATTCAGGTGGATGCCGCCATCAACCCTGGCAACTCCGGCGGACCCGTCATGCAGAGTGGGAAGGTCGTCGGCGTCGCCTTTCAGGGCTACAGCGGTCGGGTCGCGCAGAACGTGGGCTACATGATACCAGTGCCCGTCATCCAGCGCTTCCTCACCGATGTCGAAGACGGCAAGTACGACCACTACGCAGATCTGGCCATCTCTGACTTCCCCATCGAAAATCCCGCACAGCGCAGGGCGCTCGGCCTCGCAGATGATGGCATCGGCGTCATGGTCGCTGATGTCGAGCCCGCCGGCAGCGCTGGTGACATTTTAAAGGTCGGCGATGTCGTCCTGACCTTTGACGGGAGCCCCGTTCTCAATAACGGCCTCATTCGTGTGGAAGGTGAATTGATGGACATGAACGAGGTTGTCGAGCGCAAATTCGTCGGCAACAAGATCGAGATCGGCTACCAGCGCGACGGGAAGAAGCAGTCCGCAGAGGTCATGCTGAAGCGCTTTACCCCCTATGTGAAGCTGGGAGAGCAGTACAACCAGCGCCCCCGCTACCTTGTCTATGCAGGCCTTGTCTTCCAGCCCATGGATCGCAACCTGATGGATGCCCACAACATTCGTGAGCCCTCTGTGAACTACGTCTTTGACAATTACCTGACGGATAAAATTTATGTGGAGCGGCCAGAGGTCATCATCCTCACCAGCATCCTCCCAGACGAGGTCAATACCTACCTGACTCCTTATGAGCGCAACATCGTTGATGAGGTCAACGGCATGAAGGTCCGCTCCATGGCTGACCTGAAGGAAGCCCTGGCCAAGAAGGACGAAGCCAAGCCCTTTATCGAAATCCGCCTGCTCGAAAAAGAGCGCCCACTGGTCTTGCGGCGTGATTTGGCAGAGGAGGCGCACCCGCGCATCATGCGGAAGTACAACATCGCAGAGGATAGCTTCCTCGGTGGGGAAGGGGAGGAATAACGCACCATGCAACGCCGCACCGCCCTCACCCTTCAATCTCCAAAGTCGCTTACGATGAAACGCACCCTTTCCTTCCTCCTCCTGATTGCTGCCTTCAGCATCAACGCATCCGCCCAGGAAAAAGAACCCACCGCACCGGGCACACCGCCACCGACTCGGAAGCTCCTGCCCAACGCGCCGCGAACCCAGCTACCGATGGGCGCATTGCTCCCCACGCAGCCGCCCGGAGCGCCAAGGCAGCCCATCATCAATTCCCACTCGCTGTTTAAGGTCAACGTCACCACCCAGCCCTACAACCTCCATCTCCCCTGGCAGAAGGAGTCGTCCTCAGATCGGCGCGGGTTGGGCGTGGTTCTGGATGGACACCGGGTGCTGGTCACCGCGCAGATCGTCGCCGATGCCAACTACATCGAGCTTGAACTGCCAGAGAGCGGGCAAAAGATGCCTGCGAAGGTGATTGCCGTCGATTACGAGGCAAATGTGGCTCTGCTGGCTCCGGATTCGAAGGCCAAAGAAGAGGCCTTCTTCAAAGATCGCGTCGCCATTGGGCTGGACACCAGCACCCGCATCGGTGACAGCCTCTACATCTGGCAAACGGGCCGCGTCGGGGATCTCATCGTCAGCCCACTCCGCGTCAGCAAAGTGATGACCCAGGGCTACGTCGTGGATGGCGCCGCCTTCCTCGTCTATGAGGCCAATGGCATCCTGCGTAGCGAGGCCAACAGCTTCACCCTTCCTGTGGTGAAGAATGGGAAACTGGCCGGCCTCGTGCTGCGCTACGACTCCAAGGACCAGGTCGTCACCATCCTCCCTGCTGCGATCATTGAGCACTTCCTCAAAGACACCGCTGATGGTAAATACGACGGCTTTCCCAGCCTCGGGGTGGAGTTCCAGCTCACCTTGGATGAGCAGTTTCGCGAGTATCTGCACATGCAGGCAGACACCCCAGGCATGTATGTGAGTGGCGTCACCAAAGGAGCCACGGCCGACCTCATGGGCGTCAAGAAAGGCGATATCCTGCTTTCCATGAACGGCTTCCGTGTCGATGCCCGCGGTGACTACAAAGACCCGCAGTATGGTGCCCTGAGTATTAGCCACATCGTGCGTGGGCGCGCCTTTGTGGGGGATACCCTGAAGCTAAAAGTCCTGCGTGAGGGTAAGGAGATGGATCTCGAAGGCAAGCTGCTGCGCAAAGACCCTGCTGACTATCTGGTGACGCCGTATCAGTTTGACCGCGGCCCAAACTACGTCGTCATGGGCGGGCTCTTGTTCCAGGAGTTGTCCCGTCCTTACCTCGACGCCTTTGGTGATGATCAGCGCGGCGGGGCCGTGCTACGGCTGGCGCGCATCGCGGAACATCCGGATGATTATGAAAAAGCTGGCCGCCGTCGTCTTGTCTTCCTCAGCCTCGTTTTGCCAACCCCCAGCGCCCAGGGTTACGAGCGCATGGGCGGCGCGGTCGTGGATAAGATCAATGGCAGCGCAATCAATGACCTCAAGGATCTTGACGCCGCCTTTAAGACGCCCAAGAACGGCATCCACATCATTGAGCTCAAAGACTACCCTCACATCCTCCACCTCGATGCTGCCGCCGCAGAACGCGACAATGTCCGCCTTCTTGACGGTGCCTACCGTATCGGCAGCCTGAAGCGTCTGGAGTACTAGGCGGACGTTCCCGCAGAGGTCAGCCCGTGACCGCTGCTAGACAGACGGGGCTTCTTGCTCATCGGTGTGACCATGTGGTGGTATCGTCTTCAACAGTCCTTATTCATCGCCTTTGTCCTGGGGGCAATCGTCTTTGCGCTCTGGTGGGACGAGCGCCAGGGCATCCCCCGCACGCAGGCACCCACCGAAAAGCGCGCTGGATACGAGGTCATCGAGGGCGCGACTCTTCACGCGGATACGAACAACGATGGCGATAGCTTTGTGATCGATCACGCAGGGCAGCGGCATGAATTCCGCCTCTACTTCGTCGATTGCCCAGAAAAGCGACTGCATCAGTACAATGGTAAGCGCATCGACCAGCAGGGGCAGTACTTCGGCGCATTGGGTCGCCAGGACACCCTTGAGATCGGGTTAGAGGCCAAGGCCTTTACCGAACGCCTGCTGAAGGGGCAACGATTCACGGTCCAGACACGCTGGCATAAAGTCTATGACAGTGGGCGCTTTTACGCCTTCGTCGTGTTTGAAGATGGCGAGTACTTGGCGGAGAAACTCGTCCGCGAAGGTCTCTGCCGGATCTACACCGAAGGGGCGACACTGCCCGATGGTCGGCGCGAACGCGATTTTGAGGCCCACCTTCGCAAACTAGAGCGACAAGCAAAAGTGGCCCGTCTTGGCGGTTGGGGAAAGTAGCGGCTTGACGCCGATGGCGCATCCTCATTAGGATCGGCACATGCATCATTTACGGATTTTTTTGGCCATCTCCATCCTCGCCGCCCCCGCAGGGCAGGCCCGCACGTGGACAGATGACATGGGCAGAAAGGTGGAGGCGGAATTCGGCGGATCGGACGGGCAGAACGCGATCTTGATCATGCCTGGGGGTGCCAAGAGCAGCTTTCCAATTGCAAAGCTCAGTGCGGAAGATCGCGACTTTATCGCCAGCCAGAGCAAGCCAGCTGAAAAAGCTGCGGTGGATGATGAGATGCCGGACTACTCCAAGATCCCTCCCGCTGCGCCTCATCCTCCCTTGGAGCGGCGGTTGTGGCCTGTGGAGGTCATCGTCACGACTGGAGCCGTCAATCCCTTCAAGGTCCCGAGTCCGCCGGACAAATCGATTTTCCGCGTCGGCAAGTTTCAGTTTGAGATTGGGCCGGATCTATCCGTTCCAGTCATCAAGGAGGTCACCCGAACCTTTGTCGCCATTGAGGAATTGATTGATCGCTTGCCCTGGGATTTGCGTCCGACGCCTGCGAATGGAGAGTTCTTCATCGCCAAACTCCACCAGAATTTGGGGGATTACAAAGCGATCGCGCCGCCGAACTCGGGAGGCTTCTACAGCCTCACGGAGAAGGTCTTCCATGTCCCTTACGCCAGCCTTGGCATCGTTCACGATTCGAAGAAAGGCTGGGTGACATCTGGGCGCTTCAAGTCAGACACCTTGGTTCATGAGCTCACCCACATGATGATGGACCGAATCGTTGGCCTCGTGCCCATTTGGGTTGCAGAGGGCAGTGCGGAGTATGTCGAGACCATTCCCTTCAGCGAAACTGGCGTCCTGCGCCCAGGGGACATCACCAAGGCGATGCCAAACTACATCCAGGACATGATCAAACTGCCCAAAGGCATCCAAGTGAAGTCGCCTCTGGCTGCCAGCACTGCCACGATGCTCCGGGTCATGCGCATGAGCACCCAGGAATGGCATGCCTACATCGCCGCCGCCCCTGATCCAATCGAACCGCCGCCCGGCTTCCGACTGCTCGGCAATCCAGAAATCGGGACTCGGCAGCGCGATCTGTATCTCAATGCTTGCCTGCTATTTTACTATTTCTTGCACCTGGATAGCGCCAAGACCCAGCCGCGTGGGGAGCCAATGCTCTCCTACCTCGACGCGGTGCAGGACACCGTGCCGAAGTGGGCGCTGTGGAATCGCGCACGGGATCGTTTCAATGAAGGAGTGACCCGTTACAACGCCGCTATCCAAGAATTCAAAAAGCAACCAGGCGTGGAAGACTTGGGCAATGGCCGCATCCAGTTTCCCCGAGGCCTGACACCACCCAAAGCCCCGAAGTTGCCACCGCCTCCGTATGACCTAGACAAGGTCAGTGACAGGGACCCTGGGCTGACCCTCATCGATCATCTCATCAAAGGTCGCAGCGACGAAGAACTCGCCGCCGCCTTCAAAACAGGCTTTGCGACGATTGGGATCACTTTGCAGAATTGAGCACAAAACCAGTGATGCAGACACTCCTGGCTGCATGAGCAGCCTCGTCGCCACCCTGTGGTGAATTTGGATTCGACCGATCAATTCACGGAAGGATCCACCGGCACTTCGGAGGCGATCACGGAAAATCTTGCGCATTCCATGGCTCCGTTCGGTCCGGGGATGATGGCCATCAGACCCTTTTGCAGTTCGGCAAAGAAGATAATCATCAGCGCACGCCCATCGGCCACACCTGCACCATGGTAAAAGCGATGATCGGTCAGGGCGGACAGATGGATCTGCTGGATCTTCGTCGGCTTTGACAATGCCTTGGCCAGGATGCGCTCCAGTAGGGGCGTCAATGCAGGAAGAGCGTGCGGGACACTCATCTGCGCAAACTTCACGTCCCCGCCAAATTCATCCAAAAAGTAGCCGAACGCCTTTTCATAGTTCGTAGGATGCAGCAGATGCTCCTGCAAGATCCCAAGGTGATGAGGCAGATCGGTCGAGGCGGAATTCATGCTGGCGGGGACGCTGTGGTCTGAAGGCTTACGCTCCCTCAAAGCAAGCGGCAGCTTGCTTCCAGTTCACCACATTCCACCAGGCGGCTACATAATCGGGGCGCTTGTTTTGGTAATGCAGGTAGTAGGCGTGTTCCCACACGTCCAGGCCCAGCACCGGGGTGCCGAGATCGCCATCCGGCACCACGCCCTTCATGAGAGGGTTGTCCTGATTGGGGGTCGAGACGACTGCCAGCTTGCCGTCGGCTTTCTTGATCAGCCAGGCCCAGCCCGATCCAAATCGCTTGCCTGCAGCCTCGCTGAACGCCTTCTTCATGTCGTCGATGCTCCCAAAGCTGCTCTGAATGGCCTCTGCCAGCTTTCCTTCTGGTGCGGCCGGGCTGCTCCCCGCTGGGGCCATCCATTGCCAGAACCAGGTGTGGTTCACGTGGCCGCCACCGTTGTTGCGGATCGCTGACTGATGGTCTGCTGGCAGGGCGTTGATATCGGCGATTAGCTCCGCCACGTTTCCGGTGCTGAGGTTTGCGGCCTTGAGGGCATCGCCAAGCTTCGTCACGTATCCAGCGTGATGTTTGTCGTGATGGATGGTCATCGTCAGCGCGTCAATGTGGGGCTCCAGCGCTGCGGGGGCGTAGGGCAAAGCAGGCAACTCAAGACCCACGGCGAATGCTGCGGACGAGGTGGATGGAACAAGGATCGAGCCTGCAACGGCGGCTCCGGCGGTGGTGATAAAGGAACGACGGTTCATGGGGCGAATAGGGGTTGGTCGGAATGATACGACCAGCGGCGGCCCCAATGCACGCCTTTTTTTCTTTGCCAAACCGCCACCATCGCTGAAAGGGATGCTGTCCGCCCCATGTCGCCCCTCTTTGTACCAGCCAATCATTTTCGCGAGCTCTCTAAAGCGGAGATCTTTCCCGATCCCTTACGTCCGCTGGAGGTCGATCTCGGCTGTGGTGATGCCACCTTCCTCATCGAAATGGCCCAGGCCCATCCCGAGCGAGATTTCTTGGGGGTTGAGCGCATGTTGGGGCGAGTAGAAAAGACGCAGAAGAAGATCATCCGCAACGGCCTGACCAATGTGCGCGTGCTGCGATTGGAGAGCGCCTACACTGTCGGTTGGCTCCTGCCCACCAGCAGCGTCAGCCGGCTGCATCTGCTCTGCCCTGATCCCTGGCCCAAGACACGCCATCACAAAAACCGACTGGTGAACCAGGAAGAATTCCTCAACGGCCTCGCCCGCATCCTCCAGCCACAGGGGGAGTTTCTGCTGAAGACGGATCACGCAGAATACTTTGAAGACGCCGTCGCCCAGATGCTGGCACGCCGCGACTTTGCGCGCCTGGAGTGGCCAGCGGATGCCTTCTTTTACCCGCAGACAGACTTTGAACAGCACTGGCTCGGCAAGGGACTCACGATCAATCGCGGGCGTTGGCAATTGCTCAGCCAGACCGCCGAATTCAAGGCCGCCGCATGAGCCCACGCCGACTGGATCAGATCGTCTCATCCCTGGGTTACTGCAGCCGCAAAGAGGTGCGTGATCTGGTCGCAGATGGTCGCATCCGCATCGGCGGCGACCTCGCCACCCGCGCTGACGTCCGCGTCGATCCCGAAAAGGTGTGGCTAGACAACGCGCCCCTGGAGGCCCCCGGTGGCCTGTTAGCAATGCTGCACAAGCCCGTCGGGTATGTCTGCACCCGTGCTGATGGCGAGGGGCCGACGGTTTACGAACTCCTTCCGCCTCGCTGGATGTCACGGAATCCCTGCGTCACCAGCGTGGGTCGGCTGGATAAGGACACCAGCGGGCTTCTTTTGATCACGGATCAGGGAGATCTCGTTCACCGTTACACCTCGCCCAAATCGGATTGTGAAAAAGTCTATGTGGCGGAGGTGGATCACGATCTGGACCAGTCCTTGGTCGCGATCTTCGCCAGCGGCACAATGATGCTGCGTGGCGAGGACAAACCCTGCCTGCCCGCCAAACTAGAAATCACCGCCGCACGCATCGCGAGGCTGACGCTGACGGAGGGTCGCTATCACCAAGTCCGCCGCATGTTTGCCAGCCAAGGCTGGCACGTCGAAAAACTCCACCGCACCCACTTCGGCCCGTACGAGCTTGGAGATCTTCTCTCTGGCGAATTCAGGCTGCTATCTGCCTGAGCCCCAGTTCTGTCGGCATCCATGGGATCGAGCCGCTTCCTGAAATCCCTCTCGGTGTCCTACTCCAATGAGGCATCAAGCGCCCCCGCTCAAAGAACTTCAAGGCCATCATCAATCGCCCTTCCGTCGCACTCACGAAGGGCGGCAGGGTGGTCATGTCGAGTTTGGGGGGGCGGCTTTCTTCGGTGGAGGATGCGCCACTGCTTGGGACTCGGCCAGTGGGCGTCCGGCGTTGCCCATGGTAAGAAGAATGGCGCACTGCCGATGGATGTCACTTTCAGGAATCGCAGGAGAGGCCGCTTGGACTGCTCTTATCCAAGTTTCGGCTGCGACGATTCCGCGAAGCGAACCCAAACCCACCTTTTCACTCCCACTCCAGCTCCACCAGAGTCACGCCATGTCGGGCGAGGTTGAAGCGGATCTCGGTGTTTCCGTTCGCGGACTTCACCTCAGTCTTGCCGGATGCTGGCGTGAGTCGGCTCGCTTCTTCCAGTAAACGAATCTGCTCGGCGGTGGGCTTTTGCGGAGAGCCGAGGACTTGCCAGGCCGTGAAAGCGTTCGAGTGGAAGTCGTCGATGAGCGTGCGGGTTTGCTTGGGTTTACCTGCGGGGGTGTCTTTGAGAGTGAGCGTGAGGGCAGCATCGGGGCCGGGGAGGTCGTCGTCGTGGTAATGCCAGGCGAGGAGGGTGATGCGCTTGCCATCGCGTGCGGCGAGGGCGGAGATGTCGGGTTTGCTGCGGACGCCGTTGGTGATGAGGTCGGCGAGCGGGATGGCGGCATCGCTTTGCACGCGGAGTCGATCGCCTGTCATGCGGGCGAACAGGCGGAAGACATTGAGCACGGGCTTGTCGATGCCGTTGGTGGCCAGCGAGCGGAAGCCGGCGAAATAGGGCTGTCCTTCGAACTCAAAGGACCACGTCAACGCGCCTTCGAGGTTCACGCCGTGCTTCGCGGCGAGGTCGAGCTTGCGCGGGAAGATGGCGGCGGTGTAGCTGGAATACATCGTGCCGTTGCGATAATCGCGATCCGCGCCCTTGCAGGCGGCGCAGCCATCGGGATCGGACTCGCCGATGATGATGGGCTTGTCTTTGACCTCGGGATGGCTGGCGATCACGGCGAAGGCTTCGTCGATCTCACGAAGTTGATTGGCGATGCCCATGCGCACATGACCATCGATCTGCTTGGGGCTTCCTTTGGCATGGAAGGAGATGAAATCGAGCGGCGTGCCGGTTTCACCGGTGGCTCGGTTTCGGCCCTTGAGGCAGTGATTGAGAAAGGCCTCCAAAAAGTCGCCGCCCTTGCCACCGGCGAGATCTGGGCCGCCGACCTTGGCTCCTGGAATGGCGCGACGCACGGCATGGATGGCGTGGTCGTGCAGCTTGAAGAACTCCTCCCGCGTGCCGCGCCAGTAGTCGATGTTTGGCTCATTCCACGTCTGCCAATACCAGCGCAGCACCTCGTCGTGGCCGTAGCGCTCGACGCAGTGCTTGGCCCATTGGAAAACGAGTTCCTCCCACTTCGCGAAGTCCTTCGGTGGATACGCCCAGCCGCCAAACAGCTCTTCATACTTCGCATCCGGGAAATGATGCCGATACGGCTCCGGCTTCACCGAGAGCGCCTGCGGCATGAAGCCGATCTGCACATACGGCCTCACGCCCTGCTCGCGATACGTGTCAAAGATGCGGTCCACGATGCTCCAATCATAGACCGGCTTTCCCGCCGCATTCTCCGTGTAGGCATTCGTCGAGCCCCACTTCAGTCCATGCTCGCCCTTGCCCGTGCTGAGCAAACTATGCGTGCGGAAGAAAACCTCGTCCTTCTTCAACTCGCCGAGTTCCCCCAGCAACTCGCGGCCATGCGGCATGTAGGCGTAGTTGGGTTCATCCGCGCCAAAGAAACGCCAGATCGGCTTCAGCGGCCCGATGGGCTGAGCGGCATCGACTTCGATGCGAACTGGAAATGAGTCCGCCCAGGCAGCGGAGGCGAAGGCGAGAAAGAGGAGAAGACGTTTCATCGGAAGATCGGATCAACGCTGACCATCGGCCTTGCTCATCATCGCATGCAATTTGTCTGCAAAGAGCCGCCCGAGGTCGATTTGGCCCTTCGCGGTGAAGTGAACTTCGTCGTCGCCGACTTCGAGCGCATCGCAATCGACGAACTCCGAGCCGTTTTCCTGCGCCTGACGCACCAGCGACGCGAAGGGGAACTTCTCCTTTGGCTGACCGGCACGCAGCCGACTGCACACAAAGAGCAGATTCGGCGTTTGGATGTCTTTTCGCGCCGCCTGAATCCAGGCCTGAAGATTCGCGGCATACGCCTCGGCTTTCTTTTGGTCCTTCGAGTCGCCCGAGCCTTGCACCATGATCAGGCCGATGATTTGGATCGGCCGCGCCTTGCGTGCCGCCTCCAGTTTGCGAATGAACTCCCAGTAGAGCGAATCCGGCGTCGCGGGCGACCACACCGTGTCGAGGCTCGTGCCATGCGACGCATGCTTGATGATGCCAATCGTGCGCCCGAGCTTCTCGCTCATGCTCGCGGCAAAAGACACCTCGGAGCCAAAGCCTCGCTTGTTCATCTTCTCCGCCGACAACGGCAGCCACTGCGTCCCATCAAAGAACAACGCCTTCGCCTGCACGCCCTTCAGCTCCTTCGGCAACTCCTCCACCTTCGAGCGCCCACCACTCATGTTGCTGCCACCCACGCAGAGGAAAACCGGCAATGGTTCATCCGCCGCCGAGGCTTCGGTTGGCATGAAGACAACCCACTGAGCGAGCAGGAGAGCGGCGAGGGACAGGAGAGTGGGCTTCATGAGCTGGATCAGGATTCACGTGAGGTCTTCCGGCAAGAATGAGCTTTTCACTTCTTCTCGGCCTGGAGCGGAGCGAGTGTCTCTTGCAGCCGCTTTCGCATCTCGGCGATTTTTTCACTATGCAAGTCACCCTTCGCAAGGTTGCGCCACTCGTGAGGATCATTCGCGATGTCGTAGAGTTCTTCGTCGCCGTTGTGGTAGCGAATGAAGCGCCAGTCGCGCGTGCTGAGGGCGTGGTTTCCAGGATCAACGCTGGTGACCACAGCGCGGTCGGTCTTCAAATCGGGATTCGAGAGCAAGGGCGCTAGAGACACGCCGCTGAGACCCTCCTTGGGAGGCAGGCCGCACAGTTCAATGAGCGTTGGATACAAATCGACGAGGCTCACAGGCTCGGCGCAAATCTTGCCACGCATGGCTTTCGCACCGCGTGGCGGCACGATGATCAGCGGCATGCGTGTGCTCTGTCGCCAGGCGGTCCATTTGCCCCAGTGCTGCTTGTCGCCGAGCTGCCAGCCGTGATCGCTCCAGAGCACGATCCAGGTGTTGTCAGCGAGCGGCGAGGCATCGAGCTTGGCGATCAATCGACCGATCTGTCGATCCACGAACGTCACGCAACCGAGGTAAGCACGCACGGCTTCGCGCCATTGCTGATGCTTCAGCACCAAGTCATGCGTGCCTGCGGTGATCGGATCGAGCGCGAACTGCCGCGCTACTTCGCCGACATCATTGAGATCATCGTTTTTCACCTCGGGCAGGATGATCTGATCCACCGGCGGCAACGTGTCGAAGTCCTGCTTCGGCGCAAAGAGCGGGATGTGCGGCCGATAGTAGCCGACGCCGAGGAAGAGCGGCTTCGAGCGCGTCGCATCGAGCTTTTGCATCGCCCAGTCCGTGATGCGGGTGTCGCCCATCTCGTTGTCTTGGACATCGACAGGGCCCCAATCAAAAGACTCGCCTTCTTTGCCATCCGCATTGCGCTCGCTGGGCAGACCGTTCAGCGGCAGCGTCCAGTCACGACCGCCCGGCCCGCCTTTGATGACATGGCGAGGATGCTCAGTCCCTTTGCTGGGCAGTTCATCATCCGTGTAGCTGGCGATCTCCTGCGTGAACGGACTCCAGCGCTGCTCGGTCTCGAAGTAATCGTCGAAGTAACGCGGCCCCTTCGCGTGGTAGATTTTCCCCGTGCCGAGGGTTTCATAGCCTGCGGCGGCAAAGTGCAGCGGTAGTTGCAGTTCCTTCGCCGGTGGCTTGCCCTGCGTCTTGCCCCAGTTGCTGAAGACGCCCGTTTGATCGGAATAGCGACCGCAAAGAACGGCTGTGCGTGATGCCAGGCACACCGGCGCGGCGCAGTGCGCGTTGGTGAAAAGCACGCCGCGTTCCGCCAACCGGTCCATGTTCGGCGTGCGCGCCTGCGGATGACCTTTCATGCAGCCGATCCAGTCATTTAGATCATCCACGGCGATCATGAGCACGTTTGGATGCGGCTTGTTCTGCGCGTGCAGCGACGGCGCGCCAACGAGGCACGCAGCGACAAAGAGAAGGCGGAGAGCAGTCATGATCTACTTGAGAGGCGCAGGTGCGATGTCTTCAAGGCGGGCGCGTTCGCTGCCGACCTTGATGTCAGTGATGTAGATGATTTTTTTGGTCGCGACAGGCTTTTCCTGCTCAAAGGCGGTGCGCTTGCGCTCGGTGTCAACATGCCACTCGGGATGGTAGATGCCAGTCTTCATGTAGGGCGTGTATTCCTCGCCGATGGTGCCATAGACGTTTGGTCCCTTGCGCTCAAAGACGACCTTGCCGTCCTTCCAGATCTCGATGAGACCGTCGTCGTTGGGTGACCACTTCGCGTGAACCACCCACGCGATCCACACACCACGCTTCAGCGGTTCATCGAGCTTGGTGTTCGTGCGCGTGGGCTTCGTTTGCGGCGAGCCAAAGCTCTGCCGAATGAACCATGCGTCGTTGCCGATGGAGATTTCTAGGTTCGGGTAGGTGGCCTTCCAGTTGCCCGGAATCGCATGCCACTGCATGACAATGTCGTTGCCCTTGCCCGGATCGAGCACCCATTCCTCCGGGATGAAGATGCGCTCGCCATACCAGCGCTCGTGGAAGCCTTTCTCATAAGGTAGCGAGATCTCCGAGCGAAACGAATCAGGTGCCCGCTGCACGACCATGCGCACCGCTCTTCGTCCTGTGAGCAAGGGTGCGTCCACGATGGCGATGCGCTCGGGATTAGGTGTCGCTAGCCTATACTGATCGTTTTCGGACAAGTTCCAGCGGTCGAGATTGGCTGACTTGAAATCATCCTGGAAGATTACCGGCTGATTCAGATTAAACACCTGCGCGGCCTTGAGACTGCGCTCCTTGGACGGGCGCAAACCTTCAGTCGGTGGTTTCGCACTGAGAGCGACGGTGATGGTGAGGCAGAGGAAAACGAAGCGCATGGGGAAGTGTAGGAACGCAGGAAACCTGGCCATCTCGCGTCATATCTAAACAGGCCACGCGAGCACGGACGATTGCCATACGAACCACGCCTGCGTTCAGAGCCCGATCAGACACCGCCATGCCGCTAAAGCGCGCAGTTCACGGTGACGCTGGACCACACGATGAAACAAAGGTGTGCAATCATAGTGAACAAGAGCATCTACTTCAAAGCCGCTATCGCTTTCTTCCCGAGATCCTCTACGAGATCAGCCAAGTAACTCCAATACGCATCCTTCTCGATCGTATCGCGGACAGTCGCTGCGGGCAGAAAGCGGCGCATTTCCTTCATGAAGTCCTCGCGCATGGCGGGCTGGGTTTGCAGGGCAGCCGTTCGCTCGGTGAGTAAGGTCACAAACTCCGCATCCTCACGCTGATGATCGCGGATTTTGATCGGAATGAGTTGGGTCGGAAGCTCGATGCCCTGCTGGGTGAGCCAGGCGATGTCCCAGAGATCGCGGTTCTTGATGCGGTTCTCCCGGAAGGCGAGCGCGATGATCTTGTCCGCCAGGATCTCCTCCCGGCTCTGCGCCTGAAGAATGAGACCCGAGGTGCCGAGATCGATGCCGTAAAGATTGCGCAGCATCATCGGACGCGGGTCGAGGCTGGGGATGGCGCAGATGTCGAGGTGGATGCGCTGCGCAGGCAGATGCTTCTGACCGGGCCGTGTCTCGATGGTCAGCTTCCAGGTGGACACTTTGCCGCCGACCTTGACCGGCTCGCTGACGCTCACGGGCAAGGCGTAGCGAGTTTGCAGCCGCTCGGTCAGCACGCGGGCCAGTTCAGCCAGATCGCTCTTTTTGAAGTGGCTTCCACCCGTGAAGTCGAGGTCCTCGCTCAGCCGGGCGGAGCCGTAGCAGGCCCTCAAACAGGTGCCGCCGATGAACGTCAGCCCCGTGAGCAAACCCGCCTCGCTCATCTCGCGGAGAATGTCGTGATGCAGCAGTTCCTTCTCCACCACCGGCCGCAAGGAAGTCAGCTCCGCACGGGAGCGCAGGGCCCCGTTCACAAGCTGGTCAAACAAGCTCACGCACCACCTCCTCGTCCACGAGTTCCATGCTACGCCGCGTGGCCTTCATGTCACGCAGCGCCTGCCTCACCGACGCCCGCCAGAGATGCCGCTCCGGGTCATAGCTCAGCTCGCGACTCACGTCATCCGGGCCTTGCGCCGTGTGCACAAACTCGATGTGCCCATAGTCCCCGCAATCCACCACATGACTGCGCCCGGAGGTCATCAGACTGATCCAGTTCATCGGCACCTGCGAGATCACGCCCGCGTCACTCAGCACCGACTCCAGGCTCATGTAATTGAACTCCCCCGCCCGCAGCCGAGCCGCCGCATGAAAAAGCACACTGCCCGCCGGATAGTCCGGCACCGGATAAAGGTAAATCCCCCGGCAAACCCGCTTTAGGAGCCCCGCCTTCGTCGCCCGTGAAAGCAACACAGCCAACTGCCCACACCCCGGCACCGCCGCCGCCAGATCCGAAGGCGCAAACACACAGTGTTCCCGATCCGCGAGCGTGCGGAGAGACTGTGCGAGTTGCCGGAGGGGTTGCATTTCATGACTCTACAAAAGATTGCATAAAGTGCAATGTTTTGTTGTGTCATTGAGTGACTGAGCATGTCACTCGATGCCCGTTGCGATCTTCAATGCGATACCAATGTCGGTGAGGTCTGCCAACGGCAGTCTGCCAAGAGGCTGATTACCGACGAAACGCTGTAGTGATACGCTCTTGACCTGGAAAGCATCTGCTGCGGACGGCTTGGTGAGTCCGTTTTGCCTCGTTGGGTGAAGCTGAACCTTGGTGTAATGGTGATGAAAAGCATCCTTCCAGTCGGTGATGGGGATAATGATTCGCAGCTCAAGTCGAGACATGCCATCGACGCTAAGAACAAGTGCTGGTCGCGCTTTCCCCATCTCGTCGCCGACTTGGGGATTGAAGTTCACGAGCCATATCTCGCCACGTTGTGGATTAATCATCATCGGGTTCATCAAAAACGTCTGGTATGATTTCCGCTGGATCTGCCGCCACTCGGTCGGCCTCCGTCGCCATGATCTTTTGCCGCTCCTCAGCAGACATTCTGAGGTAGCGCTGCTGAAGTGACTCGGGCCTCGTTTGCTGCTGATCGGCCATGTCCGTCAATTCCGTGGCATTGAGGTCTGCATTCTGACGGAGGGTCTCCAAAGTTACCATCCCTTCACAGAGAGCCTTGGAAGCTAGTCTCACAGGTCTCATCGGACGTTCTGTCGGCACGAGAGTCTGTGATTCCTTTTTTCTGATGCCGCCAGCCTCATACCACCATTTGTAGCCCTCTGGCGACAGAATGCCCAATGCCTTAAGGCGCCGAAGAATGGCCTCAAAGCTGATGCCATACTTAAGCTTCACGGACTTGAGTTCAGCTAGAGTGATGCGGTTGCGCCGAGTGGTGAATTCTCGCTGGGCCGCAGCGCGAGGGAATAGGAAAGCTCCACCAAATAGAGCGGCATAGTCCTCTTCGTCAGTGCTCTCTTCGGGCTCGCCGACGATGTGCCCGAGTTCGTGGGTGAGGTTCATGCGCTGGCGAGCACCATCGTCTTTTGGTTCTTGAACGACCACCACGGGCTGAGAATCACCTGCCCATGCCGAGATGCCACTGAAGGTCCGATCAGCCTCAATCACCAGCACCTCAAAGCCCTTGTCTTCAAGGAGCGCCGTCAGATTCGGCAGAGGGCCGGTGCCCAGCCCCCACGCCGCACGAAGCTCAGCAGCATGCGCCTCAGCATCAGCTGCGACTGCTGCGTGATACCGGGGTAAAGAAGGAGCTTGAGGCGACTCTCCAACAACGCGCATCAATTCTCGCCGCTGCCGAACACGCCATTCTGTTTCGGCTTTGATTCGTTTCTCCTCAGTGGCGGAGAGTTGCTGGGTTTTTCGGAAAGCGACAAATCTGAGGTCCACGGCCGCATTCGTCAATAGAGACTCCTCCGATGTCTTCAAGGCTGCCGCAATTTTGACGAAGACATCCCTCGACGGCATGGACTCTCCAAGTTCATACTTGCTAATCATGGCTTTGGAGACGCAATCGGCCTCTTGAGCAAGTCTATCGAGGCTCCACCCAAGACGCAGGCGAGCCGCCTTCAGATGAATGGGAAAAAGGTGGTTCATATTGACAATATGTTACCCAAGACGGGAATTTGTCAACCTTCCCTATTGACTCTCTTGCTGAAAGCTTCTAGCTTCCACCCATGGTTCAAGAACCAAAAAATGAGCCGACCTCGCGGAAACGAGGTCGGCTTACCGGTCACCCGGCACGGATAACTCCGACAGAGTGGACTACGGTTGCTTCGCAGCAGGCCGAGATTCCACATGGACTGCCACGGAGTCAAGACTCGATCTTGGAGGGGGGAACTCAACATTTCAGGAGGAATCTCATGAGGAAACAAATTCTCGTTGTGAAGCACTCGGAAGGTTGGGCCGTGAAACGCCCTGGCGCTGAGCGAGCCAGCTTCGTCACATCGACGCAAGCTGAGTCCATCGGTCAAGGGCGGCGCATGTCACAAGCAGAGGGAGCCGAGCTGACCATTCAAGGTCGGAACGGTCAATTCCGCGCTGCTGACAGCCACGGTCACGATACCTGCCCGCCCAAGGGCTAAAAATCCAAGGGCCATTCAGAGGTGCTCGGCTCGCATTCGCTGGCCGGGCACTTTTCGTTTTTGGTTGCCTAGAATTGAGGGCTAACTCCACTTCGATGTTGTCCTTCTCAGCGCAGAGGATGAGTCCGGTGGACGGGCGGTCGTCATGGGCGTGTTCGGTTTCGTTGAGGAGGTCGAAGTGCTCCCCCATGGAATCTTGATAACCAATTCTCGCGCAAGTTGTGCGAGTTTTTCTGGAACAGCTTGTTCCAGAGGATTGAGGCCCGCATTCGTCCGATCCTCCGCTAACTCCGCGGCAGCTTGTCGCAGAATTAGCTCCAAGCCTGCCGTTCGCGTTTGGGCAGCACGCTTTGTGCCAATGGGATTCTGAAGCACCGCATTCCTCAACGCCGCCAGCTTTCCCAACTGCCCATCACTTCTGGCTCCGAAGCTTCGTGAGCGCAGGAGCATCCGGCAGCTTCTCGCCATCCAGCGTGATCTCTTTCGTCGCTTCCAGCCCGAGCACGCGGCTGCCGCCGACGGCGTCGGGTTGCGTGTGGTTTTCGGGATCGTGGAGGGTGTTGGCTTGCACGGTCACGGCTCGGCTGTGTTTCAGGACGATGGCTTGGCGGTCGGTTTCTTCCTTCGGCTTGGCGATGACGGAGGCGCGGACGGGTGAGTCGATGTGATTGCGCTCGATGAGCGAGTCCTGGATGCCGATGAGGCTCATCGCGGGGCCGCCGGTGCGGGTGAAGGTATTGCCGGTGATGCGGAGGCGCTCGATAGGCGGGACGCCGTCTTTGCCTTGGGCGTTGTGGGCGCGGGCGTCGATGGCGGGATGATGGGGGCGCGGGCTGACGTCGATGAAGACGTTGTCGGCGATGGTGATGTCGCTGGGGATGCCGCCGACGAGGCCCATGCCGGTGTTGAGGCTGATGTTGCTGCCCATGCGGGTGAAGGTGCAGCCGCGCACGAGGCCGGGGCCGGACATGATGAGCAGACGCTGGAAATTGTCCTCCCAGCGACAGTTTTGCACCACCCAGCCCGCGCATTCGTGATCGAGCCACTCCGCCTGCGCCTCGGCAAAGGGCGTGGCGTCTTGATCGAGCGTGAGTTCGAAATCGCGATGCGCGACAAGCTTTGCCTCGCCGAGAAACACGCCCGTTTTGCGATGGATGAAGCGCAAGCGATCGCCATCGCGTGCATTCTTGAGCGTGGGACGAAGTGAGGCATTCGTCTCCAGAGTGAGTTGTTTGCCGGACACGGATTTCACCTTGCCCCAGATGCCGTGGAAGTTCTGCAAATCATCGGCGGTGTGGCGGATGGTGACGTTGTCCATCACGCAGCCAAAGCGCGTGGAGCGGCACAGGAAGCCGTCCGCGCCCTTCCACTGGCTGGTGCCGGGTCGCGGGCCGAAGTAGCAGTCTTTCCACAGATGCGCACCATCGCCGCCGCTCTCGCTGGGGCCACCTTTGGCCACATAAACGCTGACGCCGTGCAGGGTGATGTTCGCCGAATCCTCGAGCACGATGGCTCCAGCATTCGTGTAGAGGCAGGAAAGGCCATCGCCCACACGCACGACGCCGAGCTCGCCATACGCACGCTCCCAGTTCGCATCGTGAAGGCGCTCCATGAGCTGCGGTTCGAGCATGTTCACCCAATAACGCGCGCCCTCGGAGGGCGTGATGTCCTTGTAGCGCAGCTTTCGCACACCGGCCTGCATGTCGTAGAGCGGCACGCAGAAGCGCCCGTCGCTTTTGAAAGGAAACAAGCGCTGCTCATCGTGTCCCTTGTAGCTCGTGGGCACCACGACGCCGGGCGAGGGCTGGATCTCAAAGCGATTGCCCTCGCGGTCGATGCGCGTGATGCGGCCCTCGATGCAGCCACGCGTGCCGCGGTCGATGATCGCACCGCGCAGCACGATGTTGCGGCAGTTTCGAAAACCTACGCAGCGATGCCCCGGCGGCATCTGCTGGTCATCGAGGTCGAACCAAAACGTCGCGCCGCTCGCGTCGATCACGAAAGGATGCGCCGCATCGCGCTGCATGTTCTCAAAGCCCAGCGGGAAGATCACCTTCGCCCCCTGATACCTCTCTTGCCCGAAACGATAATCCCCCGGCGGGATGCGCACCTCACCCGCGCCGCTTTCAAACGCCTTCATCACCATCGGCATCACCTCGCCACCGCGCATACGCTGCGCCTCTTTTTCCGCCTCCGAGAACTGAGGCCCCGCAGGCAGATCAAAGCCGAAACGATACTCCTCCGGTGCTGGCGATTTGGATGCGAGGATCACCCGCTGATGCGGCGAGAGATGATCAAACTCCGCCATGGAAGCCTGAGCGCAGGTGAGGAGGGCAACGAGGAGGAAATCAAAGACGAAAAGCTTCATGCGTAAGGTTATGCTGCCCTCATCATGGATGAGCCCGATACATTCGCAACCAACACCAACCATTCAGCCCGTGAAGCCTACGATGCGGCGGCTATGGAGACGGCTTGCCGGTCATCTTCTCGACAATGATGTCATCGTGGTAAACAACGCGGGGATTTGTGGCGGTCGTATTTGACATGCCTGGTTTGTAAATGCCCCAGGTCAGATAGGCGCTGTTGGGCTTGGCATTCCGGGTGTTGGGTCCATGCAGGGAAGCCGCCTTTCGGAACTCTCTCTCGGTGGCTCGTTTGGTAAAGACCTCGGTGAATCCATTCGCCCCGGCTGACCATCGAGAGATCACGCAGAAGTCCATCCATTTCCCAGGCGTGTATTTGCCAAAGAGCGTGCACTGGGCACCACTGGCCGTCCTTAGCACGATCTCCTCCCGCTTCACACCGATGAACAGATCCGGCCCACCTTCGAAGCGCTTGAACTGCCAAATGATGTCCACCGAATCCCGATCGTCGGGCAGCTTATCTTCGATTTGCCAGTCATCTGAAAGGCGCAAACTGAACCGGTAACGAAACACGTCGCCTTCATTGTAGCGGACAGGCATCCATTTCATCACGGTCGTTTCTGCCCGATGCTTGCCATGCGAAATGTAGTCAGCGGCATTGGCGACCTTGGTTCTCACGCAAAACTTTCCGCCACGCGCCTCCTGATCCGAAATGGAAATCGCATCCCTGGCAGGCGGCAGATCGGCCACGACTTCCTTGTTGGTGGACAAATCGCCACTCTCATAATCCACCCTGAGGATCAGCTTACTCCCGGATTCCTGGAAAATGGAGTTTTCGGGAGCGTGTCGTGGGACGCGAGTTTCTGATGCTGGACGTTCATCGGCACCAATACTGAGCGCTGGACAGAGCAGCAAAGCTGCAAGGGCGGGGAGGAGTTTCATAGGCGGATGAAGATCTTCTTTTGATAAAGGAAGCGCACCAGCAGCACGGGCAACGCGAGGCCGACTAAAGCGATCAGCAAGCCGCCGATCCCTTTCGCGAGATGGACATCCAGAAACGCCTCCACATCACCACCCACAAAACGTGCCGCGATGGCGGGGAAGTCCACGAGGTTCACCGCGAGATAGGCTGCGAGCGCATTGGATCCGATCCACAGGAACGGCGTGCACCACTTCTGCCAGCGCCACACATCGACGATGAGATAAAACGCTCCCAGCATCATCGAGGCAAAGCCACTCGCCACGAGACAGAATGATGAAGTCCAGATGCGCTTGATGACCGGGAACTGTATTCCCCAGAGCAAGCCAAGCGCGATCCCCACTGCACCTGCACCGAGCAACCACGCGACCTTTTGCTTCGGCGTCAGTCGCGTGCTCGTGAGCAGCCAACCCGCCATGATGCCGAGCAAAGTCGTGGCCACGGCCGGGATGTTGCTGAGCAAACCTTCGTTCGTGTAATAGAGGTTACGCTTCTTCCCCGGCAGCCAACGATAGTCCACATAGTGCGCGAGATTGCGCCCTTCCTCGAAGGTGCCACTCACCGTCTTGGTAACACCAGCGAGCATCTCCGCAGGCGGCTTCATCTCGGCCTGCGATCCCTTCTTGCCGATGGTGCCGTGTGACAGATTCACATCGGGAAAGGGCACGAAGGTCATCGCCGCCCAGTAACCCAGGAGGCACACCACCGCCGCAACGACGATGCCTTTGCGCGGCAACATCACATAAAGCGACGCCCCAACGAGGTAGCACAACGCGATGCGCGGCAACACACCCATGAGCTGCACATCCGGCCATGCCCGCGACAGTCCGCCATAGTAGAACACGCCCACGACAAAGAGCAGCAGACTGCGCTTCACGATCCGCATCACCGCGCCCTTGCGCCCCGCCGTGGCGATCATGCGATCCATCGAGAGCACAATCGACACGCCGATCAAAAACAGGAACAACGGAAAAATGCCGTCATAAAATCGAAAGCCCGCCCACTCGACATGCTTGAGTTGTTCCGTGAAAAACGACATCACCGGCCCACCGCCCATCGGCTCCAAAGCCTTCGCCACCTCCTCGCCCCCGATGATCCAAAACATGTCAAAGCCACGCAGGGCATCGACGGAGAGAATGCGTGGTGGGCGTGAGTGATCAGGTGGCGAGTCGGGCTTAAAAGTCATTGCCTTTCGGAAACGCGCTGTCTGAGGATTTCATCCAGCTTTTTCGACATCACCTGGGGCTTATTCAGAAGTGAAGTCCGTCCCGCGATGTCCTGCTAAACGTAAGTAGCTAATTGGCGTTGCGAGCCGCGTCAGATCTAACGGGCCGTAGCGGCAGTCGGCGGAGCGCTCCGAATCTCCGCCAGTTTACCCAACTCCTCTGCGCTCAGCGCCCGATCAAACACCGCCACGCCGCCGATCCAACCGGTGAAACCGACCCCGCGGCTGCTGTGGATGACTCGGCCGATGGTGAAGGGGCCGCCGCTTTGGGCGTCCTTCGGCGTGTAGAGGTCATGCGGATACCACCAGGGGTTCATGCGCAGCGCCACGAGATCGCGAGCGACCTCTTTGCCGCCGCGCAGCGTCACCTCGATCTTCGTAAAGCGATGCTCACGCAACTCGACGCGTTCATCGGCGGACTCGCGCAGCACTTTCAGGCTCAGCGGCTTGCCTTCGGGTGGGTTGTAGTATTGATCCTTTGGGAAGGCTTCGTCCTCGCCATCTTGTTTGCCGGGCAGCTTCGCGAAGTGGCCCTGCATGTAGGCGTTGTAGGCGGAGGAGATGAGTTTGTCGTTCTTTGGATTGTCGAGCCAGCGATCACCGGAGACGCCGTTGAGCCAGCCAGTGAGTTCGTCCTTCTTGTGATCAAAAGTCATCGCAAAACACTGCCAGGACTTGTCGAGCACTTCGGTAGGTGAATCAGCGGGCACTTCGGGCGATTGCTCGACGGAGTTGCACTTGTGCAGCGCATACTTGTTCAGAAACGAGCTCGCGCCGTTCTCCGACACATGACCGCAGGCGCTGCCCTGCTTGTTCAGACCGGCAAAGAGTGCGTATTGACGCTGACCGCGCTCCACCTTCGCGATGGTGGCGGTGCTCTTCTCCTTCAAATCGGTGCCTTCATGCCAGATGCCGGCCAGAGCGTGATTTCCGCTCTCGCGAATGGCCCAAACGACCACCGTGACCGACTTCCCTGCGCCTTTGATGTCCAGCGGGGTGTCATGGAGCCGCGAACGCGGCACGAAGAGGAAGGGGCGGAAGTTCTCATCCGTCTCTTTGACGATGCGGATGGCATTCCCAAACGGTCCGCGACCCAGCAACGGAAAATCCGCATACGTCGCCTCACGCCCAGCGCCCCAGTAGTCCTTGATGTAGTTGGCCGCATCGAGCGGGTAATCCGTCTTCGCCTCAGCTGGCACGTGGGCGACGAAACGATGCTGACCTTCGGGCTCACGTTTCACAAAGTCCCAGAAGGCCACGAGGCCCGGTGTGCTAGTGACCGTGGCGGTAGGTTCAGCGGCGTTTAATGGAGCGGTGAGGACAAAACAAAAGAGGAGGGGTTTCATGATGGCGATGGGTAAATCTGCCCAAATGTCGCGAATAGCCAAGTCTGTGATGGTTGATCTTGCATCACCTCTCGATGGCCACTGGGTAGCGGAGGTAGGCTTGATCATGGAAGGGGCTCCGCTGGTAAAACCACTCCAGCCTTGCTTCAGGGTCTTTGGCGAAGTTTGGATCTGTGGCGACTTTTGCCTCAAACTCGGCCTTCAACTTCGGATCCTCCTGCATCATGCGCTCAGCCAGTGGGGCGATGACGTAACCTTCGATGTATTCGGTCCGGCTCAGGATCTCGGGCACAAAACCCCAGGCGGCGAGCGAGTCGAGATGCTCCGGCTCCAGCAATGCGATGGCGAGATCTCCCAAGGGTTGATCTGTGGAGACCTTCATGGTTCCTGCGGGAAAAGTGTGGCTGCCAGACTCGGCCTTCACGCTGGTGACGAGGGTGTGTCGGCCTTCAAAGGGCTTCGCTGAGGCGGTGGGATTGACAAGGCGGTAGTGCTCGATATTCAAGCTCTGCGCTTCCTTCAGTGGCTCCATCTGGATGCCATGAGACTGAAGCACGGCGAGCATGTCGGCCTCCGTGATGGGGATGTAATAGGCTCTGGGACGGCGGACCGTGAGCTTGGGCGTCTTCACCAGATGCAGGGGCAGCTTCTCATAAAGATGAGGCGTGCCCTGCCAACGCACCTCGTCGCCACCGGAAGCCTTGGATGCATAGGTCTCCGAGGCCGCGCCGAGAAAGCTCATCGTGGTTTCATGGTCAGAGGCACCATTCCAGTTCAGCCCGAGTTTCTCGGGACGGGAGGATTGATCGGCGACAATGGCGTGCTGCAAAGCCGCCGCCTCCTCTCCGATGATGCGAAGGCAGGACTCGATGAGCACATAGGTGCCGAGAACGCGCTGACGAAAGGGCTTCAGCGAGTGGTTCTCGATCAGCATCGTGGGCAGATGCCGCAGGTCTCCATAGCCGTTGGAGAAACGCGGATCGAATGGCTTGGCGATGATCCCCTCGCTGAGGTCGCGCTTGTTCTTGGCAAACACGAGCGGCCCTGGAATGTGGCCTGCTTTGGTCAGATCGGCATCCAACGCAGGCCTCAGGGTGCGATCGAGCCACTGGCCGATCGTGGGCGACCAAGCAAAGCCGCCCTGCCAGCCATGGTAGCCGAAGGTGATGTCGTATTGGTAATCGACTCCATCGGTGACGTGAATGTCGAGATAGAGCGCAGGCTTGGCGTCCTGGATCAACTTCAACACGGCGATCATCTCCGGGGCCTGGGCCTTCATGTAGTCGCGATTCAGGTTCAAGTTCTGCGCCGTGGTGCGCCAGCCTTGATGCACGGGACCGCGTTGATTGGGACGATTCCAGATGGAGCGGTGCTCGTGTCCATCGGCATTGAGCACCGGGATGAAAAGCAGGTTCGCTTTGTCCAACAACGTGCCTTTTTCACCGAAGGCGATGTCGCGCAGCAGCATCATGCCAGCGTCTTTTCCATCGATCTCGCCAGAGTGGATACCACCCTGCACGAGCAAAGTGGGCTTGGCTGAAGTAGCCAGTTTAGCGGCAGTATCCAAGCCCTCACGACTGGCGATCACAGCACACAAGTCACGGCCCTGGGCACTGCGGCCGAAGGAAATCGTCTCTACCCGTGGCGATGCTACAGCGAGCTTCTCCAGCCAGGCGACGGTCTCCGCATAGTCCGGCGTGTCGATCATGCCACTCCGCTCGGTGGGCGTGATCCAGGGATGATCAGCAGCCACGATCAACGCCTCGCTGGCACCTTTCCAAGGCAGAGCAGGAGGCAAGAGTTCATCGGGAGTGAGAGCGAGAACGATGAATGGCGTCAAGGTGCCAGCGAGGAGGAGAAGGCGGTGATTCATGGTGGTGAACTCATTGGAGCGGCAGATGCCTGTGGAGCCAGTCCGTCATCAACTCGTAGAGATGACGGGAGATGCCTTTGCCGGTGTTGATCGAGTGATCGCGATTGGGATAGGGCATGATGGTGAAGGGCTTGTTATGGGCGATGAGTTCGTTCATGAGCATCTCGGTGCCGCGATAGTGGACGTTGTCATCGCCTGTGCCATGGATGAGCAAAAGATCGCCTTTGAGCTGCTTCGCGTGAGCGATGGGGGAGCCGAGCTGGTAGCCTTCAGCATTGTCTTTCGGCAGTCCCATGTAGCGCTCTTCATAGATGGAGTCGTAAAGCGTGCGATCCGCCACGGGAGCCACCGCCATGGCGGTATTGTAGAGATCGGGGTAACGAAAAAGCGCATCCAGACTGCTACTGCCACCACCGCTCCAACCCCAGATGCCGACGCGTTTGGGATCGAGATGGGCATGGCGTTTTAGCAGAGCCTGCACGGCAGCGGCTTCCTCGGCAGAGTTCATGATGCCGAGCTGACGATACACCGCTCTACGCCAATCACGTCCCTTCGGCGCGGGTGTGCCGCGTGTGTCCACGCTGGCGACGATGTAACCCTGCTGCGCGAGCATCGCATGCCAGAGGAAGCGCTGACCGCTCCACGCATCCTTCACCGTCTGTCCAGCGGGCTCGCCATACACATGCATGAGCAGCGGATGCTTCTTCGTGAGGTCGAGGTCCGGCGGACTCATCATCCAACCATCGAGAGTGATGCCTTTGCCGATGTCCACACGGAGGAACTCGGTCTTCGGCAGCTTCAGCTTGGCCAACTTTTCACTCAGAGTTTTCTGTGTCCTCAGAATGCGGATCGTTTTATGATCCGGCAAGGATACGAGCTGAATCACCGGAGGCGAACTCATGCTGGAGTGCGTGTGGACGGCCCACTTCGCATCTTCAGCGATGTCGTAGCCGTGCGTGCCGGGCTGATCAGCAGGCGAAAGCCGCACAGCCTCACCGCCCTCGAGACCGATCCGATACAGGTAGCGCTGTGTGGCATTGTCTGGCGAGGCCAGGAAATAGAGCACGCCACTCTTGGCATCGACTCGGGCGACCTCGATTAGATCAAAATCGCCCTTCGTAATCGGCTTCACGACACCATCGAGACTCACGCGATAGGCATGACGCCAGCCGCTGCGCTCGCTCAACCAGAGGAAGTCATTACCGATCCAGATAATCTCGTTTTTGTTCTCCACCCAGGCTTTGTCGGTCTCCGTGAGCACGAGCTTCGTCTTGCCCGTCACGGGGTCGGCCAGCAGCACCTTGAGTGTGTTTTGCAGGCGATTGAACTGCTGCACCAGCACGGAGCGGCCATCTGGAGTCCAGTCCGCCTTCGGCAGATAATGCTCGCGCTGATCACCGGCGATCTCCAGCCAGTGCACCTCGCCACCATGTGCATCAATCACACCGAGACGTGTGGCGGAGTTGTTTTCACCAGCAGTCGGGTAGGGAAAGGTGGTGAAGCGCTGCGTCTTGCGGTCGGCCTGATTCAGCATGGAAAACCGGGTAACGTCCTGCGTGTCGAACTGCCAAAAGAGGAGGCTCCTTCCGTCTGGGCTCCAACGAAAAGCATCGCGGAGCCCCAGCTCTTCTTCATTCACCCAGTCGGAGGTGCCGTTGATGATCGTGTCGGAACCATCCTTGGTGAGCGCGGTCACTTTGAGATCCGCGACACTCTGCACATGGAGGTTGTTCTTTCGCACGTAAGCCACGCGTGTGCCGTCTGGCGAGAACTTAGCAAACATCATCGTCGAGGGCTCAGCATCTCCACCCAGTTTGCGAAGGGTCTTCGTCGCCACATTCAGCAGCCAGTAGTCGCCACGGGTATTGTTCCGCCAGACCTTCTTGGTGTTCGCGAAAAGCAGCACCTGCATTTCGTCGGCAGAAAACGCATAGCTGTCGATGCTCAGTGGCTTCTTCTCACCTTTGGGGGTCAGCATCAGAGCCGAAGCAATCACCGTTTTCTCCCCTGTGGCAGCATCACGTTTCACCAAGTCCTTGCCGAGCTTGCCCTCATTAGCCGTCTCCAGTGAGAAGTAGTGGCCACCGAGCTTGCTCCAACGGATGGCACCCAGCTTCTCCTCTTCGAAATCCTTGTCAGTGAAGATGCGGGCGAGCGTCAGCTTGGGCGCATCTGCCGTGGCATTGGCCGCAGCGGTGCGCAATGCCTGAAACCGCTCTTTGGTGAGACTGGCATGAACCTTGGAGTAGAAGCCGATGACGAGATCTGACTTAGCCTTGAGCTTGGAATGCTTCTCCACAGCCTGCCAATACTCCGCATCACCCATGAAAAGAGGAGCCACGTGACAGTTAAAGTCCTCCTCGATGCTCGCCTTGGCATACTCCCGAATGAAGCCTTGTCCACGCATGACCTCGTCTGAGCGACGGGATGCCAGTCCTGCCTTCACCGCCTGGACGCCACCGCCGAGGTAGCGGAAATCCGCCGGATTGATCGCTTTCCATTCCGCCTCATCAAAGTGCTGCGGGAACTTCTGAAACAACACGCTCGAATACTCCGCGTGGATGATGCGCTCGACATCGGTCGATGCATAGGACGGCTTGCAAACGACATAGACCGCACTCCGCGACCGTGTGCCGCCGGTGACCGCGCCGCTGTATTCGAGACGCCCGAGGCAGTAGATCTTTTTGAGCGTTGCCGTGAGCAAGTCCGCTGGATATTTGCCAAGCGCCCGGTCCACGATGTTGCGGCATCGCCCAAGCTCCGTTTCGCCGAGTAGTTCGGCTTTCGCATTCACTTTGGGCGTGCGCCAGCTCTCTGGGAAGATGTCAGCCGACGCCTGATCGAGAACAATCTCCGGCGCGGATGCTGGCTTGCCACCGGGGACCTCCGAGAATGCGGAGATGGCAACGAACGCGAAGAGGAAAGAGGCAAGCAAGGGTCTCACGGTGAATGCGGTCAGTGGGAGTTCAGTCACGATGGAACCTCGCATCTCCGCCGAATCCATCAATCAAATGGTATCCCTGGGCTTTGGCAGCGTTTTTTTCACTCCAGCTTCAGCGTGGGCTTGCCGCCGTTCGTGGCATGCTTCACCTCGAAGGTCTTTGTTTTGCCGCCGTGTTCTATGGTGATGTCATACCAACCGTAGTAGGCGGTGGTGGCGGCTTCGCCTTTCGCGTCGGCGGCGAGGTCGGCGCGGGTCCACCATTTGCCCTTCACGAGATCGCGCCAGACCTGCACCGCCGGGCGCTCGGTCCAGTCGTTCTTGAACATGGCGGCGGTGGGCTTCCAGTGGCGCTTTTCCCAGAAGCCCCAGATGACGAAACCGGTCATCTGCGGATTGCTGAAGCACAGCGTCATCATGTCGCGCAGGTGATCGGCGTGGAGCTGGTCGTCGAGCGTTTGCAGGTCGTATTCGGTGACGGTGAGATGCTTCACCAGCTTGCCAAAGCGCTCATAAATCTGCCATTCCTCGTCGATGGCCGGGATGGCGTAGTCGCTAAAGTGACTCTGGAAGCCGCAGCCGTCCGGCGTCTGGCCTTTGGCAATCATGTGCTTCACATGCTTCTCGAATCCAGCGGTGCGGTCGGGATTGAAGGTGTCCTCGTTCACAAACAGCAGCTTGTCGGTCTGCGGACGGATCTTCGCATAAATCTCGGGATACACATCGGGCCCGACGACATTGTAGAGCGCATCCGCCTCGACAAACGGCACCGGATGATTCAGCGCGTCCCATTCATCGACATACGGTGCGCAAAACGGCAGCACGTGTTTGAAGTGGCGGTCATAACGCGCCAGCAGGCCGGCGGGTCCGCCCTTTTTGACCTCCTCGGTGGCCCACGGCTCCAGATAACACCACGCGAGGTAATGACCGCGCGAGGTCATCTTGCGATCCTGCGCCCATTGCAGCGTCCACTGCACGGCGACGCCGTTGCGACGTCGTCCGTTGGCCTCCCAGGGCTTTTCGGGGTTCAATTCGGCATCGACATTGCCCACGCGCAGGCCGTTTTCCGGCACGATGCGGCTGAAGAGGTCATCCACCGTGTTGCGATACCTCAGTTGGTCCTCGATGGAGATGCTAGTCGAGAGCCCGGAAAGCATGTGCACATCCACCGCGCTGCCAAAGCCAAACAAATGGCGCTTCATCGCGAGTTTGACTATCGCGCCCTCAATGGCCTTCCCTTCCGCATCGACGACACGCACCGTGATCTTGCCCTGACGCAATTTGGCAATGCGTTCGTCAGCTGCGGCACGCCATGGCGCATCGAGTTCGCGACCCGCGTAGGTCTTCTTCATCTGCGGCGCTTTGAAGATGTCGAAGCCCACCGGAAACGTGTAGATCTGAAAATACGCGATCTCGATGCTCTGCTGCGTCTCACCCACATTGATCTTCGCGATGCCTGCGCCCTCCGGCACCTCGTGCGCGGCGGTGAAGCTGAAAAACGTCGTGTCCCATTCCTTGCCGACGACCCAGCCCTTCCACAGCGGCGTGGCTTTGTAGTTCTGCGTGTTCTGCACGGCCACTGTGATGCGCCCTTTGCCATCCGGCTTGTCCGTGTGCGTTGTGCGCGCCTTGATCACCGCCAGGCAGACCTGATCCTTCGCCAGCGCCTGCGTGAAGCGACGGCTCACCGCGAGATTGTAGCTCTTCTCGAGCTTCCCCGGCGATTCGACCAAGAGCCCGGCCTCCGTCTTTGTAATGCGACCTTCTTCAGGCTTCGGCTGCGAGGATTGCATCGGCGTGTTCGGCAGCAAAGGCTTCGCCTCCGGCGGCAAAACCGGTTCTTCAGCATGAAGCGAAGCCATGGCGACGAGAGCGAAGAGTAGAGTTTTGAGCATAAGCGTGGAGCAGGTGACGACCTCATGATGATACATTCCATCCCGGATGGGTATGGTGATGATCCGCCAAACTTTGTGAAAATGCCGCCAAGACATTCCGCTCAAGCCGAAGCCACCTTTTCATTCCTGTCTTTGCAGATCGAGGCTGAGATCGTAGCCGCCATCTTCACTGACAGGATGGGCCCGCAGACCGAGGGAAAGCATGGAGTCGTTCGAGTTGCCGATGGAGATGCGGGCTTGCTGGCCGGGATGGCTCACCACGGTGGGCATCGAGAGCATATCGACTCCACGCGTGCTTTGCAGAGTTGTTTGCAGCTCACGCAACCGTTCGGGGCCGATGGCGCTGTAGTTTTCGAAGTCGAAGATGTCGGGGAACAGGTCGTTCGCCTCCGCGTCCGACACAGCGGCATCGGAGAGGTGCAGAAGCTTGGCCGTCATCTTCACATGCCCTTCCGGCGTCGTCTCCGGTGTCACGATGGCCATGCCGTTCATGCCGGGCGCGATCTCCCAATAACCCAGAACCGCCGATTCACCCGGTTTGAGCCGCACTTTGCCCTTCGAGGTGATCGTCAGTGGCTTTCGAGTTGTGAGAGCCATTTCGACTTTCGGCGGAGGCGGTGTCAAAACGCTCGTGGAAGGCGTGGCAGTGACTTTGGACACTGTAACGGGCTTTTTCGTCCCAAAGGCCGTCAGCATGAGCCAGAGGGCAATGAGACACAAGACGAGGCAGAGAAGGATGATGGAGCGTCGCATGTGGAAATGTGGTTGAGTCCTCTGGACTCATCTGAATGACGCAGTCCGGAGGACTGCACCACGTTGTTAGGGCTTCGCGGCCTTCTCGAAGTCGTAGAGATAGATGCTGAAGCCTTGTCCTGCTTCCATGCCTCCACGTCCATCCTGAAAGAGCATGAAGCGACCATCATCGCTGATCGTGGCCTCAGCCGCTTTCCAGCCTTTGAAGTCGGTGAAGTGCGTCAGGCGTTCCTTCTTGCCGCTGCCATCCAGCGGAAGGCGATACAAGTCCACCAGCGGCCATCGATGCGTGATCTCGGCACTCTCGACAAGGGTGCTTTTGCCATCGGGGAAGATACCTTCGCATTCCTCGTAACGATCCGGCGAGCGGGACAGGTTGGTGAGAGCCTTGGTCTTTAAATCGAAGAGATAAGTCTCCGTGTTCTCGGTGTCGCGGATCTCGTAGGCGGTCACGGTGATCTTCGAATCGTCCGGGGGAACGAAGCTCTGCGTCTCGATCCATTGGCGTGGCCGGTCCTGCTCGGGGAAGTCGCTCGTTTTCAGCACGAGTTGTTTGTTCACCAGTTTGGGAGTGCCATTTTCATAGACGATCTCGCCGGTGGAAATGTGATCCTGCTCGCCATGCGTCCACGCGATGCGGAGCTGCCTGCGCGAGACGGCCGGACCTTCGTTGCACTGCACGCCCAGCGGAACGGGCGGCTTTGTGAAGGACTTGTCGAGCACGTAGAGGTAGCTCGAGTCGCGTGCCCGCTGGCGATCCTCCTTGCTGGTGCGGTCAAAGGTGTCCTTCGGGCCGCTGAGCAGCAAGTCGCCGTTGCTCAAATACTGGGCTCGCACAAAACCGAAGTGCTTGAAGTGATCCGAGCAGGACGTGATGCGCTTCGTTTCAAACTCATACTCATACACATCGCCGTAGGCGCGGTTCAGAAACACAAAGCGTTTGCCGTCCTGCCGCCAGTCAGCCCGCTCGCCGAACCACGTGAGCCGAGTGATGTGCGGCGGAAGCTCTTCACGCGGATCACCATCGGCACCACGGGCCCGTGCGGTGATGGCAACGCCGATCAGGAGGAGAATGGGAAGTGTTTTCATGATGATGGATGGGTAAGAATCGAGGAAGAAGAGCCCACCGATCATATCCCCGCAAGCGAACTCCGGTATGGTGAGGATCTGCCAAACTTTGTTAAAATGCTGCCACGCTCCTTCCTACGTCAATCTTCCGGTTCCTTCTGAATGACCTTCGTGCCCGGCGGCAAAGGGCCTTTGCTGATTGAGACTCCGCCAGAGGTTTTGTCGGCACCCGGATCGAGCGCCATCTCGACGGCTGCTTCATTCACCACATCGGCAAAAAGCTGCGCCAGCGCCTTGGCGTCATTGGAGAGCACGGCACCCAAATAGCGTTCAGCCTGGCTCTCGTTGCTAAGGAAGCCATCGCCCATGCTGAGGCTGATGTTGGTGTTGGGCGAAGGCTTGATACCTTTCACCTGCATCGCGAGCTGCATGGCCTCGCCAAACTGTTTGCCCAGCTCTGGCTTGGTCATCATTTCCTGCATCAATGGAGACAGTTTAGCCGTCAGCGCGGGGTCCTGGGCTAGCTCACGCAGACTTTTGCCACGATGAGCCGCGCGGTAGTCATCCACCAAGAAGCGAGCGTTTCGCAATCGATCCGAGTCGCTGTCAAAGAGGCGATTGAACATTTCTTCGTCGCTGATCTCCGGCCCCTTGGGTTTGGCTTTGGTCTTGGCTGGACTGCTTTTCAGCAGGCTCGGTGGACTGGCAGGCGCGGACTTGGTTTCGGGGTGATGAAGCACAAAAGGCAGCCACACGCGACCGTGTCCGACACAGAGGCCGGTGAGCATCTGCACTTCCTCGGTGAAGACGGTGCGGGAGTCGGCTTTGCCATCGCCGTCGCGATCGTCAAAGATGACGACGCGGTCGCGCAGCGAGAGATCGAAGCGCTGCGTCCGCTCCGCGTAGGTGAAGTTCTCCGCGATCCAAAGGCGACCCTTCGCATCCCAGTTCATTGCCACCGGATTTTGCACCTCCGGTTCGGCGGCGAAGAGCGTCGCGGTGAATCCCTCGGGCAGCTTCATGCCTGCCAAGGCCTGCTGCGCGGGCACGAGCGGAATGGATAGATCCGTCTCGGTGTTCGGCAGCTTTGGAAAATCCGCCGCCGAGACCGACAGCGAGGCCATGGCAATGCAGATGGTGAACAAGCGTGGCGTCATGAAAACGAAGGCACTGGGCATTGATAAAATCCTGACGCGGCACTCACCATCCGGCGAACAGAGCAGCCGCGTTTTTGAGGCTCTTCTGATGGGCGGCCACGACATCCTGGGTATCGGGCGAGCCTGTTTCGACGGCTTGCTCAAGGACGAGGTGCGGTTTCATGCCGTGTTGGTCGAGCCAGGCTTTGAGTCTCGGGTGATCGATGTCGCCTTCGGCGGTGAAGACTTCCCCCCACTTGCCGCTGACGGACTGGCGCAGGTGCAGCTCAATGATGCGGCTGCCGTAATGGCCGATGGCATCGAAGAGGGCCACCTGCGAATCACCGCAGCCGCGGAAGATCCAATGCGCATCAAGGCAAAACTTCACCAACTCCGCATCAGTCGCGGTGAGCATATGATGGAACTCCCGAGCGCCCTGGCGCAGCTCGCTGTCGTGGTTGTGATAGGCCAGGGTGATGCCGAGTTTTTTTAACTCGCCTCCGAGTTGATTGAGCGATGCGGCCTGCGTGAGCAACTGCGCATCCGTCTTGTCCTCGGGTCCGCCCCAACGGATCGGTGCGGGATTGGTGACGATGATTTTCACGCCGATCTCCGCTGCCTTCCTTGCCACGTCGAGCGCGGAGGCGATGCTCGTTTTGGCCGCTTCGGCGTCATGCAGGAGGCTGTTCACATACAGCGAGCGCATTTCCAGCCCATGCTTTTGCAGCCGCTCCGCGAGTCCGTCGAACTCGGCGATGGCGCGAATGTTCGGTTCGTAGCCGGTGATGCCCGTCGAGGCGATGGCGGCAAAAAGCTCGTCCGTGTGTTGCACGAAGTCCTTGCCAGCACGCTTGGCGAAGGTGCCCCATGGATAGGTGTTGGTGGCGATGTGCAGTTTCCTGGAGTCTGCGGCAGACGCGGCGCTGACAGCAGCAAGAGCGGTGGTGTGGAGAAAGGTGCGTCGGTTCATGGGGAAATTTCACTTCGCTGGTGCAACGAGCGTGTTAAAAGCGTTGGGGTTGCCGATGGCGATAGCGTCGAGGTCGAGGCTGTTCGCACTGTCAGGAGCGGAAAGCAGTTTGAGTCGATTCGCCCCCTTGCGCAGCGGAACGGACTCCACCGTGATATTGGCAAAGGTGCCGCCAGTATCGGGCAGAACGATGGCGTTGGGCGAATCACTGCCCTGGATGCGCAGCAAGGCCGTGGTGCCTTTGGAGCGGTAACGCAGGGTGAGCGTCTGCGGGCCGGTGGCGTGGACTTCGGTCCATTCGATGGAGAAGGTTTTGCCATTGCCCGAAAGGTAAGCACCGCCGGAGAGGGCGATTTTGTAATCAAGCGAGCCGCCGAGATTGCGCTCGAAGAAGTCAGACAGCTCGCCCTCGTAGATGCCATCGGCAGGCGGCACCGGGCTGAGTGGTGAGGGACTGGCGGGAGCCTGTTCTTCAACGATAAAGTCAGAGCGGAAGGTCGGCGCGGGCAGTCCGGCGGAGTTCACGAGATTGCCCAACTGGATGAGATCATCGGCCCAGGTGTAGCGGGCTTGCGTCGGTGCAGGAACCTCGGGACTGGTGAGGGTGAGATGGCTTTTGCCGATCTCGGCTTTGGCCCAGTGAAACCTTCCGTCGGCACCGGCGATGGCCATGCCGAGAAGCTCGGTGGCGGGATTCGCTCCGGCTTGAAGGGTGGTGGGGATTTTCGGATCGAGCGCGAGACCTTCACCGGTATGGCGGAAGTGCAGGATGAGTTTGCCGCCCTGGATTTCCTGCCGCTCGAAAGTGGGTCCCTGAGGTAGGACGTCACTGCGGCCCATGACGCGATGTTGATAGACCCGCGCGGCGCGTTCTCCTTTGGCAAGGGCGTTGCGTGGATGGATGTCGCCATCGGAAGTGTCCCAGGTCGTGACGAGATAAGTGTCAGGCAAGGCGAGTGCGGAGAACTGCCCCTGACGGATGCGGGTGGTGCGGTCATTGCCGCCCGTGGCGACGGGGCCGTCCTGGGCTTTGCGCCATTGATCGCGGATCGTGGGGAGCTGCGGGATGATGACGATGAGTCCGGGATTTCCCGAGAGCGTGCGCCAGTGGGAGATGAGGCTGCGCAGCCATTCCCCGTATTGGGCGCTGTCCGCTTCGAGGCCGCCATTGTTTTCTCCCTGATCCCAGATCATGCCGCGAAAGGTGTAGCCCATCGCGGGGCGGACGAGGTTGGTGTAGTGGCGGGCGGCACCCGGTTTGGCCGCGGACTCGGGATGCTCCGCGAGCGTGAGCGAATCCATCCACTCGTGAATGGCGGAGTTCACATAAGCGGCGCTGTAAAGGCCAACGGGGATCTTTTGCTCCTCGGCGCGGTGAATGGCGCGGGCGAAAAAGTAGGCCTGCGCATAGATAAACTGGATGTTGAAAGTCTCGGCCTTCGTCCAGCCGCTACGTTGTTGGAAAGTGCGGATCAGCGGAAAGTTGTCGCCCTCGACCAGCGGCGCGTATTCCTTCTTGCCGACCGGATTGGCCATGTTCGACTGGCCGCTCATGAGCCAGACTTCGCCAAAGAGGACCTCGGTGATCTCGTGCGAGGCACCGCCAGCGGCGATGACGAGTGTGTAGGGTCCACCTGCGGCCGTGGGGTCTAGTTTTACCTGCCAACGGCTGTTTGCGGCGACCGGGCTTTGCTTCGACTGCACGACGCTACCCGCAGCATTTTTCAGTGTTATGGTGACGGTTTCCCCCACATTCCCGGAGCCGAAAATCGCACAAGGAAGGTCGCGCTGGAGCACCATGCGATCACTGAAAAGCGCGGGCAGAGAAACGTCTGCGCGCACGAGCGGCGCGATGGCGATGAGAAGACAAAGCAGCGTGGGGAGGTATCGGCTCATGGCTTGCTTGAGGACTTGGGTTCGCCGTAGGCAAAGGAGTTGCCGCTCCAGCCGATATAGACGCGGCCAAAGATTTCCGGGTCGCCGGCGATGACCATGACGGCATCGAAGATACCGCGGGGATACTCGGCGACACGATCCCACGAGGTGCCTTCATCCGTGGAGCGCCATACACCCCAGGCGGAGTCGGCGGCGGAGCGTCCGAACACGAAGAGCGTGGGATAGCCGCCCTCGACTTTTGCTTTACCAAAGCCCAAGGCCCAGGCCTGATCAAAGAACGGCAGCGCCGTCCACGTCACCCCGCCATCCGTGGAGCGGGAAAGCGCATCAGGCTTGGCTGCATAATCACGGCCATGCATAAACCAAAGATGGCCTGCGCGGCGAGGGGTGGATTCCAGCTTGGAGTGATACGTCCAGCCAGCCAGTTTCGCCCCGGTATCGTGGTAAGTGGCTCCGCGATCCTTGCTGACGAGGATGCGCCCAGGATTCCATTGATGAAGATAAAACGTGCCCGGCAGCGCACCATCTGCCGTGACTCGGCGGCGGCTGCCAAAGGAGAAGGCATGCCAGTCATCAAGCTGAACATTGCTGGCCTTCCAAGTAGCACCGCCATCTGTGGAGTAGTGCAGGCCCTTTTCATCGGAACGCGGATGCCAGACGAGATTCTTGATGTCATCTGCCGCGACGACCATCTCGCCGAAGCGCAGACCCTTGGGATGATTATCCCCGCTTTCATTGACCGAGCCAAAACGCTTCCAGGTGACTCCCCCATCCTCACTGGTGCCACTGAAGACTTTGCCATGCACGATGTGATGCGTGACGGCAGCGGCGACGAAATTGGGATTGGCCGGGGAGGTAGCCAGGCTCCAGCAGGAGTTAAACTCATCCGTGAGTCCGAGCTGCGCGGCAGGACCTTTGTCGAGCTCTGTATGGAAGAAGCCGAGGCGATCCCAGACGGCGGTGATGACCTTGCCTCCGGGCATGGCGACGATGTCGTTGGCTACCATTTCCTCAATGCCGTCTGAGACATCGTGGAAAGTAGGCGTGTCGTTGGTGACGAGGGTGTCGTCACTGCGCCAGACGCCCATGCCTTCCGAGAACCAGAGCCGTCCGGGATGATGCGGATCAATGATGAGTTCGCCGATGGAAAGCCAATTGCGCAGGGTGCTGGTCATCTTCCAACCGAAGGGTGACTGGAAGTTCACGCGGCCTTTGTCACCGAGGGTGTTGGTCTTGAGATTCGTCCATGAAGCACCGGAATCTGTGCTGCGGAAGAACTGCTGGAAACCACCGGCAACCGTGTAAACCACCGCAGGATTGGCCGGATCAACAGCGACTTCACTGAGGGCTTGGTTTTTGTTAGGCGTGATGATGGTCCAGCTCGCCGTGGGATCATAGCGACGGAGTCCGAAGGCTTTTTTCGCTGCGGCGTAAAGGATGCCGCCCGCGATTTCCATGTCCTCCGCCCAGAGCCCTGCCTCGAGGATGGGTGTCCATGTGAGACCCGCATCATCCGAGCGATAGATGCCGCGCCCAGCCACCGAGGCGTAGGCTCGTCCGGTGTTGGCGGGATCAAACAGCACCTTCACTACACCGACCTGATGTTTGTCGATGGCATCGGCGACGGGGATTTGATCCGTGGGAATCTGCGTCCAGTTCATCCCGCCATCGGCAGAGCGCCAGAGGCCTGCGGTGCGGGTGCCATAGAGCACGATGGCGGCGTCCGCAGGATGAACCGCGATCCGCTCAGAGGTGCGATACTCGGCGTTCCCAGCGATGGGAACGCTGAGATGGGTGAGTTCAAAGCTGGTGCCATAGTCGCGGCTGCGCAGCAGCATTCCCGGCGCGCTCGTGCTGGTGCCGGCCGCAACAAAGAGCACTTCCGGCGCGGATGGGGCGATGGCGATGGACTCGACGTGATAGAGTGAAACGGCCTTCGTTCCGGGATTGCCCTTTGTTTCGGCAAAAAGCGACTTGGGAAGGCTCTCTGCCACGATGAGCTGCCGCCACGAGGCGGTCTCCGCATTCCAGCGATAGACGCCGCCGACATCGGTGCGGCCATAGACGAGATCTTTTTTCCCCGGATGCACCACCAACCCGGTGACCCAGCCACCACCGCCGATTTTGACGGGCTTCCATTGGTGGTCGGCAGTGAGGTCCGCTGCCTGCGTGTGGAGGGCAGACGAACCGAGCAGCAGAGCGCCTGTCATCAGGATCGACCTCAGTCGGCCTAGAGGTTTGATTTTATAGGTATTCATGGTGGTGGGCCTCCATTCAAAATGAACGCCAGCAGGTCCTCGATCTCGGCGCGGCTGAGTGTGTCGAGCAGCGCGGGCGGCATGGGCGAGACTGGCGATGGTTCCCAATTCTTGATGTCGGACTTGGAGAGGGTGACGGACTCGGCCTGCGCAAAGGGATTGATGGCGAGCACGAGCTTCGATTCACGGAAGTTGTTCTGGATGACGCGGCCCATCACGAGGCTACCGTCGGTCTTGGTGACGATCACATTTTGATGCACCTCGGCGATGACCTTGGACGGCTCGACGATGGACTCGATGAGATCGCGGCGGCTGAAGCGTCGCGCGACGGTGGTGAGATCAGGTCCCATCGGGCGACCGGTGTTGCCGCAGACATGACAGCGTGCGCACAGCATGGCGGTGAACAGCTCGCGCCCGCGTTGGAGATCCGGTTTGGCCGCGCTGGCGTCGGGCTTTTCGAGATCGGCGACGGTCCAATGTTGCACGAAACTGCGAGCGGTTTGCGCGGGCACTGGCTCTGCGACTGGCTCCTCGGCGAGGAGCTTGGCATAGCGCTCGCGGGTGGCGCTGTCGTTGACATTGGCTAATGCGTTCTTCTCGAGCGTCTGGAAAAACGACGGCATCAGGCGGTCGCCGTAGGAGAAGCGGCGGGCGTGAGCGAGTGCGGTGAAGAAGGTGTCGCGCTGAGTGGCTGTCCAGCCCGATTTCGTTTCGGCAAGTGCTTCGATGTAGTGCAGGCGCTCCATTTGCTCCGTGGCCGAAGCGAGACGGTCCAGTGCGAAGCTCGCCGCATCCGGTGAACCGATGGCAGCGAGGGCTATCGCGAGTTCGCGATTGACCGCATCGGAGGCATCGACGGCGGGTTTCTCGATAGGCTTCATGGAACCCGTCCATTCGCGAATGCGCAGTGAGGTCAGTTTGTCCGCGCGGCTCTTTCCGGTGAAGGATGGCAGCGCGGTCGCAATCGCCGCACGGTCTGCATCCGAGCCGGCACGCGCGAGAGCGAGCTTCGCGGTGAGACCTGCATCAGCGGCCAGGGCACGTTCCCGCCATGTCACGACCGGCTGCCACTCCAGTGCGACGCGTGCAGCGGTGCGAATCCACGGATCAGCGCTGTCGAGATGCTGCCAGAGTTCATCCACGGCAGCGAGATCGGTCTTGCCATGAAAGCGCTCGAGCCGTTTGCGCAACTCCCGCGCCTGCTGCGAAAACGCCGCGCTGGCCTGCGCCTGCTCGCCAGCCGGGGCCGGGTCCGTTTTTTGCCCGGTGTAGCGCACGCGGTAAAGTGATGCCTGCGTGTTGCGCCCGCCCGTCACGAACCACATCGCGCCATCGGCGTCGAAAGCGAGATCGGTTACATTGAGCGGGCGGCCTTCGAGAAAGGTCACGCCGCTGGCCACGTAACTCGCGCCGTTCGGTGTGAGATGCACGGTGACGATGCGCCCGTAGGCCCAGTCCAGTGCGAAGAGTGCCTCCTTCCACGGCGATGGAAAATGACTGCGCGTGCCGAACCGCACGCCAGTCGGCGAACCGCGTCCGACATCGAAAGTCGCGGGCGCTGTGTCCGGCGCGTAAACTGGCAGACTGCGCTGATTTTGCCGGTCCTGATGCCAACCGTAGTTCGCCCCGGACACGAGATGATTGATGCGCGTTGGCCGGTAGTAGGGCAAGCCGGTGTCGGCCTCGTGATCCGCGTCATAGGTGAAGGCTTCTCCATCGCCATTAAAATCGATGCCGTAGGGATTGCGCAGTCCGCGGCAGAAAGTCTCCCACGTGACCGTGTTATCCGCACTTTCTGAATAGCGCGCCCAGTGGCCCAACTCCTTCGGAGCCTGCGGCTCTGGCCGGGTTCGGCGCGGTGAAGCCTCGGGCACCAGGACATCATCGCCCGTGATGGCATGAACGGCTCCGTCTGGGCCGAGGGTCAATGCATTGCGACCATGACCAGAGTCACCCTTCGTGGCGAGCATCTGCTTCACTTCATCAAAGCGATCATCTCCATCAGTATCACGCAGGCGATAGATTGCCTTGGAGTTGTTGGCGTGGGCATACAGGTCGTTGCCTTTCCAAGCCAGCCCGCGGCATTCCTTCAGCGTGTCTTCGATGGTCTCTGAAGAAACGACTTCGTTGCGATTGCTCGACAAGGTCAGCCGCAGCAATCCCTTCTGCTCCTTGCCAATGATGAGCCGACCTTTGGGATCGAACGTAAGGCTGATCCATGTGTCCTCGCCCGGCTGCGCGTCGCGTATCTTCGCAATCTCAAAGCCCGGCGGCAGTGGCGACAGCCTCGCGTCCGTGGAGCCCGACTTGGCCTCCATCCATTGGTTGTATTCTGAGAAAGGACTCACATCGGGCAAACGCGGTAGCCCCCAGCGCCTAGGATTCACTGCGCCCTGGCTGCGCAGCGCCCCTTTCCAGTTTAGATCGCTCCCAACCAAAACTGGTTCAGCTCCCTTTCGCACGATCTCAAGCGACACCGCGAGCGCCGATGGCCCGTCAACCCCCGTGGCGTTGGCAACGAGGGTATTTTCCCCCTTCACCATTAGCCGCGACACATCGGCCTCGGCCGGAGGATCGTAGGGATCGAACTGGAGCACAGCTTTGCCGTTCAAGGAAACCGTCAACGCCGCAAAATCCGCCGTGGCCCGCAGCGTGGCCCGCTCGATCTCACCTTCCACGACAAAGACGCGCTCCGCTGTGGTTTCCGCGCCCGCGCTCATGCGGTCGCCGTTCGCGCTCCAGATCCATTGCGGCGGGGGAGGTTCAGCGAAAGCGATGATGGCTGGGAAAAGCACTAAAAATCGAAAAGCATTCATGGGCGGTCTATTTTCTGGAGAGCACTTTGACTGGGTTGCCTGCGAAGCCGACACTGGCAAAGCCACCCCCGACGACACCTTCCTCGATCTGGGTGAAGTCGGGCTGATAGCTGAGAAGGTCTGGCGACTTCATGTGGTCCAGCGACCGGTCCTGCGGCACATAGCCGAGACGGGTCGCGTTTTGATTGTCAAAGAAGGGCTCCGGCACCTCCGAGACGCCATAGACGATCTCATGCTGGATGTCGGGATGCGTCAGGCCGATGTGGATCAACTGAGCCAAGTCACGTGCACTGACCCAGGTATGCAAACGGCGCTCTTTGGAGACATCATCGCCAATGTAGCCGATGCGAATGGTGAGGACCTCCAAGCCAAACTTGTCCGCGTAATAGGATGCCGCCGACTCGCCGTAGGCCTTGCTCAGCGCATACTCGCCATTGGGTCTCGGCGCGCTGCGGTGATCGAGATATGATCCACGTGGCGCAAAACCCACGACATGGTGGCTGCTGGCATACACCACACGCTTGATGCCCTGCCTCACGGCGGCTTCAAAGACGTTGTGAGCGCCGATGATGTTCGGGCCGAGCACGTCCTCAAAACGATACGCCGCGCCGACCATGCCGCCCAGATGAACAACTGCATCCACCTGCCTGCACAGCTCCTCCATGGCGCTCAAGTTTTGCAGATCCGCCTGAATGAAACGCTCCTCGGGTGCAAGATCGGTGATGGCGGTGATGTCCGTGAGCAGCACGTTTTCATATTGCGTGCGCAGAATCGGACGCAAAGCGGTGCCGACTTTGCCAGCCGCGCCAGTGAGGAGAATGCGTGAAGTCGAAGCCATGGCAGTTATTGGAGGGTTTTGAGGAAATCACTGGCCTGCCCCTTGCCATTGAGGGATTCGATCCGCGCCTTCACCTTCGGCACATAGATCGCCGAGATGCTTTGTTGCAGTCCGTTGTCCATGGCCGTGGCTTTGAAGTCCGGGTGAGATTTGCCGAGGCGCTCGCGGTTTTGATCAAAGAAGGCCGCAGCAGCCTCCGAGCGGATGAGCAGGGACTCGGAAGACCAGTTCACCTTGGCCACACCTGCTGCGACACCTGCCGCGAGCTGCTCCTCCGTGAGGCCGGAGGAGCCATGAAGGGCGATGCCGATAGGCCTTCCCGCAAGCTCGGAGGCCAGTTCACGATGCGCACGAATGGCGTCGGGACTGAAGCCGCCGAGATCGTTACCGAGTCCATGCTTCGTGCCGACACCCGGAGCCCAAAGCGCGAGACGGCCCGGCATCTGCCTTTCGACCTCGCCAAACAGACTCCGCGTCTCCTCCAAGGGGGTGACGCCATCGTCCACACCGGCTTCCATTTCGAGAGTGAGCGGCAGCCCCTCCTGCGCGGCGATCTCACACAGGCGGATCATCGTTTCGATGTTTTCCTCCGCGCTCATGGCGGATGAATCCAGCGAGATGCTGGAGGCTCTTTTTTTCATCGCGTGAGTCAGGATGCCCACGGTGGCAGGCCCTTTGATGTGGTCGGTATGATAAACCACCGGCACATCGCGGAATCGGTCACTGGACGCCAGCGTGTGCAGTTCAGCCAGATAACGGTCAATGCCTAGAAGAGCATCACCCGCCCCAAAGCTGTGCCCAGTGAGCTGCCAGAGGCTGGTTTCAATGATGATCGGCGCATCGCACTCACGAGCAGCGATGAGACAATCCACAATGGCCGCCGGACTATCGGCATTCACCGCGAGAACGGCGTAACGGGTCGTGGCAGCGTGTTGGTAAAGGGCGCGAGTTTGTTCAGGAGAGAGGAGCATGATTGGAATGGATTCAGGTGCCGGGTAAAATGCAGACTTTCAGTGCCGCTCCACTTTCCATCAGCGGGAAGGCCTCGTTGATGCGCTCCAGCGGCAGGGTGTGGGTGATGAACTTCTCCGCCGGAAAACGTCCGCTGTGCAGCAGGGCAAAGGCGGCCTGGAAGTCGCTCTTCTTTTCCGAGTAGCTGCCGCTGATGAGGAGTTCCTTATAATGAATGTGGTTCACATCCAGCGGGGCGATGGGGTTCGATTTCGGCAGCCCGGCAAAGAAGTTCACACGGCCCGCTTTCGCGGCGATTTCGAGGGCGTCATTCTGGGCGGGGGCGGCACTGACGGCCACGATGGTGACATCTGTTCCGTAGCCATCCGTGAGATCACGGACCTGCTCACGATGCGATCCATCGGCCTGCACGAGCAAGGCGGCATCAATGTCGAAGCGCTTCGCCATCTCAAGACGCGCGGGATTGTTATCCAGCACGATGACCTTCTGTGCCCCTTGCAGGCGGGCCAAAGCCGCGTGCATCATGCCGATGGGTCCCGCGCCAATGACGGCCACGGTATCCTTCAAGCCGATGCCAAGCCGGGAATGCGCGTTCATGCAGCAGCCCAGGGGTTCGGCGAGGGACATGTGTTCGTTACTGATGTCGGAGGTAACCTTGAAGAGATTCCCTTGTTTCACCGCAATGGCCGGCACCTTCATGAAAGGCGCGAAGGCACCGTCATGGTGATAGCTCATCGTCGTGCGATGCGCGGTGAGATTCTCACGCCCCATCTCCACATAGCGGTCACGCTCGCTGACGATGACGATATACATCACCACACGGTCGCCGATCTGCACATTCGCATCTGGCGCACGAGACTCGACCACCGTGGCGCAGAACTCATGCCCGAGAATGCGCGGCGGTATGATCTTTTTGTCGCCATGTCGATAGGTCCGCAAATCCGTGCCACACACGGAACAAGCGTGGATTTGCAAGAGGACTTCGCCCTCATCGAGAGCGGGTTTGTCCACGTCTTGGACGATGAGTTGTTCTTTTCCGAGATAAACAGCAGCTTTCATGATTAGGACATCCAGTTGGTTGATTTTGCCGTCCACTTGGCGGTGACCTTTTTGGTCTTGGTCCAAAGTGAAATGGCGTCTTTGCCAGTGATGTCACCGGGGCCGAACTTGCTGGCGTTCCAGCCACCGAAGCCGAAGGGATCACGCGGCACGGGCACGCCGATGTTGACGCCGATCATGCCAGCCTCGGCACGCATCTCGAAGTAGCGGGCAGTTGCGCCGCTGGTGGTGTAAATGCACGCGGCGTTGCCATACGGGTTTGCGTTCTCGATGGCGATGGCTTCATCAAGTGTCTTCACGCGCAGGATGCTCAGCACGGGGCCAAAAATCTCGTCGTTGGCGCACTCGTCCTCGCGGGAAATACCGTCGATCAAGGTCGGGGCGACGTAGTGTCCAGGTCCCGGCTGGCTGCGTCCGTCGAGGCGCACCGTTGCGCCACGTTCGGCAGCACGGGTGATGTAGCCTTCAATGCGCTCCTTGGCCTTGGCGCTAATGATCGCGCCCACTTCTTTGCCGCAGGCCAAGCTGCGCATTTCGGACTCGATGGCATCGATGATGGCATCGCAATCGCCAACCGCGATCAACACACTCGCCGCCATGCAGCGCTGACCAGCGCAGCCCACAGCACTGGAGACCACATTCTTCGCCGTGATGACCGGATCAGCATCAGGAACGACGATGAGATGATTCTTCGCCCCACCGAGCGTTAGCATGCGCTTGTTCGAGGCGATGCCACGATCATAGACGGTCTTCGCCACTGCTGTGGAGCCCACGAAGGCCGCTGCGGCGATGCCCGGATGATCGAGCACGGCCTCCACCGTCTCGCGGTCGCCTTGCACGATGTTGAAGACGCCGTCTGGAAGACCGGCCTCCTTCAGCAAATCAGCCAGGAGCAAGGGCGTGAAGGGCACCTGCTCGCTGGGCTTCAAAATGAAACTGTTTCCGCACGCAATCGCCATCGGGAACATCCACATCGGCACCATGGCGGGAAAATTGAAGGGCGTGATGCCTGCAACGACCCCAATGGGAAAGCGCCGTGTGTAGCAGTCCACGCCGGTGCTGACCTCCAGAATCTCACCCGCGAAAAGCTGCGGCAGGCTGGCGGCATACTCCACGATCTCAATACCGCGTGCGATGCCTGCTGCGGACTCTGCGGTGGTCTTGCCGTTCTCCGCCGTCACCTGCTTTGCCAGATCACCGATGTTCTTTTCGACCAGCGCCTTGAACTTGTAGAGCACCTGCACGCGGTCTTTCACCGGCACCAGACTCCAGCTTGAGAAGGCCTTTTGCGAGGACTGCACCGCTTGGTCAACGATGGCGGCATCAGCCACCTGAACGGTGCCCAGCGGGTGGGCATCCACCGGTGAAGTGAGAGGATTCAAAGATCGGGAACCCGATTCAACACGGATTCCATGGATGTAGTGGGTGGGTTTCATGAGATCAGTTGGAGGATGGATTGCACCACGGCCTGCGGTTCGCGGTCATTGTTGACTCGGAGGAGGTCGGGAGTGATTTCGAGAGTGGCCAGTTGGCTTTCCAAAAGCGACGCAGGCATGAAATGGCCACTACGGGCCCCCAGACGGGCTTTCAGAACAGAGCGAGGGCTTTCGAGGAGGATGCAGCAGACAGCGTTTTCATCATCTTCCCCGCGCAACCAGGACCTCAGGCCGGAATGCAGCGCGGAGCAGGCCAGCACGAGTCTTTTGCCTGCTGCGCGACGTGCAAGGATGATCTGCCGCAGCACGGCATACCACGGGCGGCGGTCTTCATCGGTCAAAGGAATGCCTGCCGCGAGTTTCGCGCGGTTTTCCGGCAAATGATGATCATCCGCGTCCTCAAAAGCCGCGCCGAGTCTCTCCGCGAGCAGCGGCCCGATGAGCGTTTTCCCGGCACCGCTGACGCCCATGAGAACGATGGCGGGTTGATGGCTATGGTGTGCTGGGTTCATTGGATTGGCTTAGCCAGTCTGTAAATTGGCTTAGCCACTTGTCAAAGCCCTTTTCCTGCCTCAAACTCCCCACATGTCCGCCAACGGCACTTTTCACCAGCATCTCGTCGAGAACCTCCGCACCTTGATCCGGGACAGTGGCTTCGCACCCGGCGCAAAGTTTCTCACAGAGCGCGAGATCGCGGAAAAGTTCGAAACCAGCCGTCCTACTGCGAACAAAGCCCTCAGCAGCCTCGTCTCCGCTGGTCTGCTGGAAGTGCGGCGCGGCGCAGGCACCTTTGTGTGCAAAAACGTGCTCGACTACGATTTGGAGCGCCTCGTTAGCTTCACCGACAAGGCCGAAGCCGCCGGCAAGAAGCCCAGCACGGAGTTGCTCGAATATCGCCCTTCCAAAGCGGCTCAAGTGTCACCCGCAATCCTCCTTAGGCTGAATGCGAGCGCCGAGGAAACCGTGGTTTACATGGAGCGTGTCCGCCTCGCCGACTCCATTCCTGTGATTTACGAGCGTCGCCACGTCGCCGCAAAGTTATGCCCCAAAATGACCAAGACGGACGCGAAAGGATCTCTCTATGCCTGCTGGACGGAGAAGTGTGGGCTCAACATCACTGGCGCTGACGAGACGATTCATGCGGTCAATGCGTCCAAAGAAGAGGCAGATGCCCTAAAGGTTAAAGTCGGGACGGCATGCTTCAAAATCGTCGCCACCGGATACGTGGACGGCGAGACTCCGCTCTGGCACGAAGAGACCTTTTACCGAGCCGATGTCTATGAGTTTAGGAACCGCATCGGTGGACTCTCTGGTCCCCAGTCGGCCATGGGTCAGATCAAGGAATAAGGCATTCCGACAATCAGTGAACCGCCGACAAGTTCCTCCCAGCTCAAAATGACCGCAACTTCGTCAGCTTGCCCAACTCCTCCGCACTCAGCGCCCGATCAAACACCGCCACGCCGCCGATCCAGCCGGTGAAGCCGACTCCGCGACTGCTGTGGATGACGCGTCCGATGGTGAAGGGGCCGCCGCTTTGGGCGTCCTTCGGCTTGTAGAGTTCGTGCGGATACCACCAGGGGTTCAGGCGCAGCGCCACGAGATCACGAGCGACCTCTTTGCCGCCGCGAAGCGTCACTTCGATCTTCGTGAAGCGATGCTCGCGCAGTTCGACGCGTTCGTCGGCGGACTCGCGCAGCACTTTCACGCTCAGCGGCTCGCCTTCGGGCGGGTTGTAGTATTGATCCTTTGGGAAGCTCTCGTCCTCCCCGTCCTGCTTGCCGGGCAGCTTCGCGTAGTGGCCCTGCATGTAGGCGTTGTAGGCGGAGGAGATGAGTTTGTCGTTCTTTGGGTTGTCGAGCCAGCGATCGCCCGACACGCCATTCAGCCAGCCGGTGAGTTCGTCCTTCTCATGATCAAAGGTCATTGCAAAACACTGCCAGGACTTGTCGAGCACCTCGGCCGGTGAATCGGCAGGCACTTCGGGCGATTGTTCGACGGAGTTGCACTTGTGCAGCGCATACTTGTTCAGGAAGGAACTCGCGCCGTTCTCCGACACATGGCCGCAGGCGCTGCCTTGCTTGTTCAGGCCGGCAAAAAGCGCGTATTGACGCTGCCCGCGCTCCACCTTCGCGATGGTGGCGGTGCTCTTCTCCTTCAAATCGGTGCCTTCATGCCAGATGCCGGCCAGCGCGTGATTCCCGCTCTCGCGAATGGCCCACACGACCACCGTTACCGACTTCCCCTCGCCTTTGATGTCGAGCGGCGTGTCATGCAATCGCGAACGCGGCACGAAGAGGAAGGGGCGGAAATCTGGGTCGGTTTCTTTGACGATGCGGATGGCATTTCCGAACGGCCCGCGACCCAGCAACGGGAAATCGGCATACGTCGCCTCACGCCCCGCGCCCCAGTAGTCCTTGATGTAGTTGGCTGCATCGAGCGGGTAGTCGGTCGCGGTTCCCGCAGGCACATGCGCGGTGAAGCGGTGCTCACCTTGGGGTTCGCGCTTCACAAAATCCCAGAAGGCGACAAGGCCGGGTAGGGTGGTGACGGTAGAGGCTGGTTCAGCCGCCAGGAGAGGAAGGGTGAGTAGAGTGAGGCAGAGAAGGCTTTTCATGGGGACGCAGACTTACTTTGCCCGAACCCGACGAATGGCAAAACACAAATGCAGCGGTTTTCCCCAGCCAAACAGCGTCACGGAGCCGCCTTCACGGCTGGCGTCTTTTGGTGGAAGAGCGAGGCAACCGCCATTCGATGGCCGTAACGAAGCGATGAGGATTTCCGTCAACCGATAGTGGGGAATGGCTGGGCAGAAAGTGGGATTTGGTTCGTTTGGGTTAGCGATGAAAGTCTGCATGCTCACATTCTTTGGAGTCTTCGCCTTGATGGGAACAGGAGGCGCTGTGGAACCTGCGCGCCCAAACATTGTCCTGATTTTCACAGATGATCAGGGTTACCACGACTTGGGTTGTTTTGGATCGACCACCATCAAGACGCCCCACATCGACAGCATGGCCAGCGAGGGATTGCGGCTCACGAACTTCTATGCCCAGCCGGTTTGTGGGGTCTCGCGGGCGGCTCTGATGACGGGTTCGTATCCGATTCGTGTCGGGGAGCCCGGGAATCGAAAGCACCTGCACACGGTGCCGCATCCGCAGGAGATCACCATCGCAGAGGTGCTGAAGTCTGCGGGCTATGCGACGGGTATCATCGGCAAATGGCATTTGGGGAACCGTGGCGCTGGCCCGGGCGGATTCGATCCCGCAACGATGCCCAACGCGCAGGGATTCGACTACTTTTACGGCACACCGATTTTCAATGGCGCTACGGTTCGCGTCACTGACACCCCGATGCGCAGCGTCATCATGCGCAATCAGGACATTGTGGTGCGGGCGGTGCAGAATTGGGATCAGATCACTGGTGATTACACTCGTGAGGCTCTGGGTTGGATCACTCAACACAAGGATCAGCCCTTTTTCCTCTACCTCGCCCACAACATGCCGCACATCCCGCTCGGAGCGTCGGAGGGATTCAAGGGAAAGTCCATTAATGGTCCTTATGGTGACGCCATCGAAGAGATCGATTGGTCCACTGGGCAGCTTCTAGATAAACTCAAAGAGCTCGGAATCGATGACGACACGCTGGTTGTTTACACCTCTGACAATGGGCCGTGGATTGAAACCACGGCGGGGATGAAACCTGGTGGCCGCGCCTTTATCCCGCGCGATCATTCTGGCAGTGCCGATCCCTTGAGGGGTTGGAAAATGTCTGCTTGGGACGGAGGATGCAAGGTGCCTTTTGTGGCGCGCTGGCCAAAGAAATTGCGGGCGCAACGGGTGAGTGACGCACTCCTCACGACGATGGATCTGCTTCCCACCTTTGCGAAACTGGCAGGTGCAGAGCTGCCAACTGATCGCACACTCGATGGCCGTGATGCCAGCCCGTTTCTGTTGGGCGATGCAGACAAAAGTCCGCGCGAAGACTACCTCTATTACACTGGGTGCCTCCTCACAGGGGTGCGGGTCGCCCAATGGAAGCTGGTGCTGCCGCGTCCGGCGAATCCTCCTGGCACGGGCTGGTGGGGTCGCATGATTGAGGAGATCAAGGTCGTGCAGCTCTACGATTTGGCTGCCGACCCTGGGGAGGCTACCAACATCGCTGATCAACATCCGGAGATCGTCGCCAAGCTCATGAAGCACATCGAAGCCGCTCGGGCTGAACTGGGCGACATGGACGTCACAGGAAGCGGTGCGCGCCTCTTTGAGGCAGGTCCGCGGCACATTGAAGAAAGCCCAAGCAGGAAGAAAAAGACGGCCGCTACAGGCGACGATGCCTTCAAACCCGATGGCAAGGGTGGGTATGCATCGAGTTTGCGACTAGTGCCTCCCGCCCCCTGAGGTGGCCGCAGCCTCCTGCGAAGAGGAGGGTGGGACCCCGATATTAGGAGATTGGGTTTAGAGTAACCATAAAAATGGGCTAGACAATGGAGAATTTGGTGAGAAATTCCATAACCATTAACAATAATAGCTCTATCCATTATGAGTGACGACTCACAAAAGATTCTCATTCCCGAAATTCGGGAGATCCTGACCCAACACGGCCGCATGTCCGCAGAAACCATCGGAGAGGAAGAGGACCTTTACGGTGCGGGATTGACCTCCCTGGCCACGGTGGCGGTGATGCTGGCGCTCGAAGACAAATTTAACATCGAGTTCCCAGAAAACATGCTGGGTCGTCGCACCTTCAAAAGCATCGAGTCGATCGCCGAGGCGGTAACGCAATTGGCAGCCTAAATCCGCCTCGCGGGTGGCTGCGGCCATTCCCATTCGGCCCCCCGAATCCCCATACCAAAAAGCCACCTGCATGTCTGCTCCCTACAAACCCAAGGAGGACTTTGACCACCTGTTACGAGAGGTCCATGAGATCGGTAAGTCCGTGCTGCGGGTGCATGCTGCGGATGTTGACGTCAAAGCCCGATTTCCCGAGGAGTCGATCAATGCCATGCGGGACGCACGTCTGCTCAGCGCGTATGTGCCGGAGGAATTCGGCGGCATGGGGCTGAGCGTGTCTCAGATCGGTAAGATTTGTGAAGTGATGGGGCAGTATTGCGGTTCATCTGCAATGATCTATGCGATGCACAAGATTCAGGTGGCCTGCGTCGTCCATCACGCTCAAGAGTCGGATTACTTTCGGAACTACCTGCGGGAGCTAGCCACAGGTCAGCGCTTGATGGCATCTGCTACCACTGAAATCGGCACCGGCGGGGATTTGCGCTCAAGCATTTGTGCTGTCGAAATTGCGGGGGACCGCTTCATGCTGACGAAAAAAGCCCCCGTCATCTCTTATGGTGAATTTGCGGACGAGATCCTCGTGACCTGCCGCCGTGCTGCGGATGCGCCTGCCAATGAGCAGGTGCACGTCATGGTTCGTCAGGGGGAATACACTGCGGTGCCACTCTCAAACTGGGATACGATGGGCTTTCGCGGCACCTGCAGTTCCGGGTTTGAACTGACCTCCAGCGGGCACGTCCAACAAATACTGCCAGGTCCGTTTAGCGATATCTTGGGGCATACCATGCACCCCTATTCGCACATCGTCTGGGGATCACTTTGGGCCGGCATCGCCATGGATGCAGTCAACAACGCACGGGCCTTTGTGCGGGCCGAAGCACGCAAGACGCCGGGGGAGACTCCCATCTCCGCGATCCGATTAGCGGAGGCAGATCGGGTCCTGCAAGAGATGCGACACAATGTGGGGTCACTTGCGCGGGAGTATGATGAACTGCGCAGCCGCAATTGTGCGAGTGCCTTTGAGGAATTCGGCTTCTCCATTCGCACGAACAATCTGAAGTTATCCTGTTCCCAACTGCTGGTGGATATCGTGGGTCGCGCGATGCTGATCTGTGGTATCGCAGGTTACCGCAATGATTCCAAGTTCAGCTTAGCGCGGCATCTGCGTGACGCCTATGGCGCTGCGTTGATGGTGAACAATGATCGCATTCTCAAGCTGAATGCCACGATGCTGATGGTCCACAAAGGAGAGTGATCTATGATTTGCGAATCCACAACTGCGGTGCCGATCACCGTCGCCTACCAGGCGTTTCTTGATGAACTGACGGATGCTGGCTTGCTGACATCGCTCGGTGTCCCAGGTGTGTACGGCTACAGCGGCGTTTTTGAACATGTGCTCGAGGCGTTTGACAGTCTGACAACGCGGCGTGTGCCTCATGCCAAAGCGGAGGTGATGAGGTTCCCTGGGCTATTGAGTCGGGAACATTATCTGAAGACTTCGCAGATGGAGAACTTCCCGGATCTCATGGGGTCCATCCACAGCTTCACTGGTCGTGAGCGGGAGCACATGGCGATGCTAGGAAAACGGGACCGTGGTGAAGAGTGGACGCAGGACCTGACGCCGAGCGCCCTGATGCTGACGCCTGCCTGCTGCTATCAAATGTATCCGACTGCCACAGGCACCTTGCCCGCAGGTGGGCGCACGTTTGACCTGCGTTCCCCGGTGTTCCGGCATGAACCATCGATCGATCCCTGCCGCACCCAGATCTTTCGCCAGCGGGAGTTTGTCCGGTTGGGCAATCCTGATGAGGCGCTGCAGCATCGTGGCACTTGGCTCGCATTGGGAAAAGACATCCTCAACGAAGTCGGCCTGGATGTGGAGATCATCCCCGCCAATGATCCCTTCTTTGGTCGCGCGGGTCGCGTGATGGCGTCTGCGCAAAAGGAGCAAGAGCTGAAGCACGAAATCATCATCGCCGTTTCGTCAGAGGAAAAACCGACGGCAATCGCCTCCACGAACTATCACTTGGACTACTTTGGCAATGCCTTTGACATTAAGTCATCGGACGGTGCCACGGCCCATTCTGCATGCATCGGCTTTGGTCTGGAGCGCATCACGCTGGCTCTTTTCAAGCATCATGGTCTCGACCCTGATGACTGGCCTTCTGAGATAAAAAACGCTCTTGGTCTATGACTTTGCAGATTCTCAAGCTCGACCCACAGACCTACCAGCGGCACAGTCTGCATGTGCAAGAGCGGGACTGGGCGGAGACGAATTGTTACGTCGATGTGTGGATTGAACTCCTCCATGCCTGGGGGCTGGAACCCATTGCTGCGTTGCCGTTTACCCTGGGGATCGACTTTGAAGGGGACCAGTGGACCTTCTTCAAATACCAACTGGAGGATATCTACGAGCTATACGCTCTGGATGTTCAGGAGCTCGCGATCTGGCGACCTCTGACCCGCCACGTCGAGGAGCAGTTGTCGTTGGGGCGGCCTCTGCTGGTGGAGCTGGACTCATTTTATCTCCCAGACACAGCCGGCAGTGCTTATCAGATGGAGCATGTCAAAACGACGGTCGCTATCGTGGAGATCGATGTCGAAAATGAGCGTTTGGGCTACTTCCATGGCCAGGGGTATTACCACCTTCAGGGCGATGACTTTGTGAACGTCTTCCACCTGCGAGGGGAGAAGAATCCTGCGATTCTGCCGCCGTATTGCGAGATCGTAAAACGCAGGTCGGCCCCACCGCTACAGGGTGCCGAACTGCTGGACGGATCGCTCTCCCTCTTGAAACGGCATTTGCGGCGATTGCCAGAGCAGAACCCTTTCACGAAGTTCCGTGCCCGATTCGAGTCGGATCTGACTTGGCTGGTGGATGAACCTCTGTCGATGTTTCACCAGTATTCCTTTGCCACGTTGCGGCAGTTCGGCGCGTGTTACGAGATCGCTGGACGTTACCTCCAATGGTTGCAATCACAGGGGATTACGGAGCTTGATGCACCGCTGGCCTCCGTCTTATGGTTGGCCAATAGTGCTAAGACCATGCAGTTTCAACTGGCGCGGGCGATGGCAAGGAAGAAGCCCATCGACTTGGGGCCTATCGATCAAATGGCGGCACACTGGGAGACTGCGACCCATCATCTGAAGGCCAAATTCCTGTCATAAACTCTGCCGTATGACAGATCCAGCAATGCTGCCAGAGCCAGGCGAGGCGTTTTCCCGCGCCTCTTGGTCGTGTTGCGCAGTGCCGCCAGGAGCGGCTCTGGTGCCTGCGGATCTTGAGGGAGTCCAGCCGGACTGGCTGTCTGCCACAGTGCCTGGAACCGTGGCATCTGCCTTGCGTGCCAATGGGAAATGGGACTTCCAACGACCGATGGATCTGGACGCGTACGATTGGTGGTTCCGTGCGCGGTTTGATTCCCCGCTGCTGGGAGATGCGACGGCTTGCGAGCTTTGTTTTGATGGGCTCGCTGGCATCGCAGAGGTGTGGCTGAATGGTGTGCTGTTATTGAGTGCAGACAATATGTTCCGCAGCTACCGCGTGGATGTAGCGTCTGTCCAGGCTCACAAAAATGAGCTGGTCTTGGTCTTCCGTTCAATGACGGCAGACCTGAAGCAGAGGCGGTCGCGGCCACGGTGGAAGACGAACTTGATCAGCAATCAACAACTGCGTTGGCGGCGCACCGGTCTGCTCGGCAGAATACCTGGCTGGACACCGCCGCTGCCTGCGATTGGGCCGTGGAGAGATATTCGCCTGGAGTGTGGGGCTGTGGTGATAGGTTCCGTGCAGCGCACGGTGTCGCTGGATGGCGATGACGGAATCGTAAACCTTACTGCGGAGATCCGCACTGAGTCGGCCATCGAGTATGCGCGGCTGCGGGTGGGCGATGTCGTGACAGATCTGGCAATGGCGAGAGATGGCAAAGGTATGCGATTGAGCGGTGCCGTGCGATTGCCCCGTGCACCGCTGTGGTGGCCGCATACGCATGGCAGTCCGCAGCTCTTGGATTGCAGCCTCTTGATCAAGACTGCCACCTGGCTGATCGAAAAAACTTTGGAGCGAGTCGGCTTTCGGCACCTTGAGATTGAGAGTGATCCAGGGTTCGCCTTGCGCGTGAATGGACATCCCATCTATTGCCGAGGTGCCTGCTGGACCATCGGTGACATTTTCACCCATTCGAGCACGCCCGAATCTCTCCGTCGCGACCTGACCTTGGCGCGGGATGCCGGGATGAACATGGTGCGCATCGGGGGCACGATGGTGTATGAGAGTGACGCCTTTTACATGCTCTGCGACGAACTGGGCATCTTGGTGTGGCAGGACTTCATGTTTGCGAACATGGATTATCCGGTGGACGACGCGGACTTCTCTGAGAACATCACCACTGAGGCTAGGCAACAGATTGACCGGTTGGCGCAGCACGTGTGTGTGGCGGTGTATTGCGGCAGTAGTGAGATCGAGCAACAAGCGGCAATGCTAGGCATGCCGCGCGACCTTTGGCGCAACGATTGGTTTGGGCAGCGGCTTCCCGCCCTTTGTGCGGAGCGTCATCCCGGCGCTACCTACGTCCCGTCTTCCCCAAGCGGAGGCGTGATGCCGTTTCACACCGCGTCTGGCGTCACGCACTACTACGGCATCGGGGCATACCTGCGGCCAATGCGAGAACTGCGGCAGGCGGACGTGAAGTTTACGACGGAATGCCTGGGTTTTGCCAATATCCCTGAACCGGAAGTGATTGACGAGATCATGGGTGGTGCCATGCCGGTCGCGCATCACCCGCGATGGAAACAGCGCGTGCCGCGTGATACGGGAGCAGGCTGGGATTTTGAAGATGTGCGGGATCACTACCTGACGGAAGTCTTCGGTGCCGATCCAGTAGCGCTACGCAGCTTTGATATGCCGCGATATCTAGAGCTGAGCCGCCTTGCGTCGGGGGAGATGATGGCGCGAGTTTTTGCGGAGTGGCGCAGCGGTCATAGCCGAAACGCGGGCGGTTTGGTGTGGTTCTTCAAAGATCTTTTCGCGGCGTCGGGGTGGGGCATCGTCGATCATCAAGGCATGCCAAAGGCGGCGTATTACCAGCTCAAGCGCTTGTGGCAAACGCGGCAGTTGGTGATCACGGACGAGGGACTGGACGGCCTTGCGCTGCACCTGATCAATGAGACCGCTGCGCCAATGACGGGCTTCCTGGAGGTGCAGTTGCTGCGAGAGCCAAGCATTATAACGGTGCGACATGAAGTGGCGGTGCGGGTGGAGGCTCGCGCCACAGTGACCTTGAGCGTTGATCAGGTCATTGGCGCGTTTCACGATGTGAATTATGCGTATCGATTTGGGCCGCAGACGCATCACGCCGTCATTGCAACCTGGATGGATGAGGGACGCGTTGCGATCAGCGAGGCAGTGTATCTGACGCGATCGAGAGACCCTGAGCCTCAGCCCCTTCCGAGCGAGGCAATCAAGGCGGAGGGCGTAGCCATGGGCGATGGGTCATTCTGCGTCACCCTCGAATCGGATCGATTCCTCCATGCGGTGCGGCTTTCAGCGAAGGGCTACGTGCCTGAAGATAATTACTTCCACCTGCCGCCGATGCGGTCGAAGACGGTGCGGTTTTTGCCCGTCGGTAGCTCATCGGGCAAGTTCCGTGCTTATATGGAGGCATTGAACCTTCTCGGGGAAGTGGCAGTCGAAGTGAAGCAACCCTCAACTTAGTCGATGATTCCTCCTGCCCTCATGGATCAGTCCACTGCGTGTGCGCAGGAGGATAAGGGATGCATTGCCGGGGTGGAACGCTGTGCGTTCTATCTGGAGAGCAGTGGTGCATCGCTATTGGCGTGGATTCACAGCCATGGGGCGGCATCGCGCGATCATGCGGTGCTGATTTGTTCTCCGATCGGGCATGAGCAGGTCCATTCGTATCGTTCGATCCGTCACCTTGCGGATCAACTGGCGGTGGCTGGGTTTAAGGTCATGCGCTTTGACTATCATGGCACGGGGGATTCTGCTGGCACGCCGCTAGATCCTGATCGGTGCCAAACGTGGTTGGGTAATATCCGTGAAGCGGTCGAGTGGCTGCGGTCTGAGGGTGGGTGCGGCAAGGTGAGTCTGCTGGGGCTGCGTTTGGGGGCGACTTTTGCGGCTCTGCACGCATGTGAACATGAGGTGGAAGACTTGGTGCTGTGGGCTCCTGTCGTCAGTGGCCGCCGCTATGTGCGTGAGTTGACTGCGCTGAGTCGTGTGGCGCAGCAAACAACGAAAGCGGACGCGTCATACTTAGAAGCTGTTGGATTTGTTTACAGTCGCCAGACCTTGGACGAAGTGGGGCGGGTAGATCTCGGCAAGCTCCACGCAAAATGTCGGCGAGTGCTGATGGTGCAAAACGATGCGGTGCCAAAGGCCTCACTGCTGGGTGATGGATTCCATTCCGAGGTCGATGAAGTCGCCTTTCCTGGATATGAGGGCATGATGGCGGAGCCTCACGATACGGTGGTGCCGCAGTCGGCACTGGCGGGTATTGTGGAGTGGCTGAGTGCGGGCAAAGGGGTAGCTTCAGGCACTTCAAAGTCTGGAACCTGGCCAACATCATCGAACTCTTTGCGCGAGAGTCTCCACCGCATTGGGAGTGCGCCGAGGTTGTTTGGCGTCATGACGAGACCCGATTCCAGCCATTCGATGGCTGCGCGACCGTGGATCGTGATTTTGAATTCTGGGTCCGCGCATCGCATTGGTCCGGGGCGCTTGCATGTGACGCTGGCAAGGGGCCTTGCTGAGCGTGGCTTTCCCTCGTTGCGGCTCGATTTCGCGGGGTTGGGGGATAGTGTCATCGAGACTTCGGAAGGCGAGAACGATAGTTATGCGGCGACCGCGTTTCGCGATGTGGCGATGACTTGCGACTATCTGCAGCAGTTGGATCCTGGACGGCCCGTGGTGCTGCTGGGACTTTGTTCTGGGGCTTATGCGGCGTTTCAATCTGCGGCACAGATGCCTCATCCAGAGTTGGTGGAAAGCATCCTGCTCAACCCACTGGTCTTCTATTGGCGGGAAGGGATGACCATTGATGATACAACGAACGAGCGTCTGTCCGCCTGGCATCGGTATGGACGGGCGATCTTTAAATGGGAGAATTGGCGGCAGCTCTTGTCCGGCAAGACCAGTGCTGGATTTGTGGGATCGATTCGTCAGTTCGTGCGTGCGGTGATGCCCCGTCCCTCAGGGAAAAGTGCCCCAGTGGTCAAGCAGGTCGGCACCAACTCAAGCGGGGCCTATGGGCATCCGGCGAAGAAGGATCTGGCAGGTGATCTGGGGCGTGTGGTTGCGGCCTCGCGGCAGTTGACGATGTTCATCTCTGACAACGATCCAGGGTACTTCATGCTGATGTATCAGGCGGGTCGGAAGGCGAAGCAATTGATGGCGGCGGGGCAGTTGCGCTGCTACTTCATCAAAGATGCAGACCACACCTTTTCGACTGAAGCTGCGCGCGCAACTCTGATGGAGTCGTTGACGGAGTATCTAGGCGGCCGTTTTGGCTGAGTCTGGAGTGATGGGGGCGAAAATGATGTCCATTTTGCTGGTGCAGGGGCCTTGATCTGATTGGTTGCACGGATCTCATGACGCGATTTTCTCTCTTCTTTCTTGTCCTCACTTTAGGTTCTGCCCGCGCTGGGACGACCCAAGCTGATATCTGCATTTATGGCGGCACCAGCGCCGGAGTGATCGCTGCGGTGCAAGCTGCGAGCGATGGTAGGTCGGTGGTGATCGCTCTGCCCGGGCATCATCTGGGAGGGATGGCAACGGAGGGCCTGGGTGGCACGGACATTGACAATCAGCGCGGGTTTCAAAATAGTCCTGCTGTTGGGGGCCTCGCGCTGGAGTTTTATCGTCGAATCAGTGGGCGGTATCACCGCGAGACAGAGTTTGAAAAGATGCTTCAGACAGGTGCTAAGGTTCCTACTTTGTGGCGGTTTGAACCCCATGTTGCTGAGGCGGTGTTTGAAGATTGGGTGAAGGAGGCAGGCGTGCTGGTGCTGCGGGGATGTCGGCTGCTGGAGAAAGGTGGGGTGCAGAAGGATGGCGCGAGGATCACCGAGGTCCGCTTTGAGAACGGTGCGGCTGTGCGGGCTCGGGTCTATATTGACGCTACTTTTGAGGGCGACCTTGTGGCTTTTGCGGGTGTCAGTTTTGCCGTTGGCAGGGAGGGCAATGCGAAGTATGGCGAGACCAAGAACGGCATTCGCACGGATACCACGCATTCCCAGATTGATCGGACCATCGATCCTTATCGAGTGCCTGGCGACTCGAATAGCGGGCTGATTTTCGGGCTGCAAGATAGTCCTTTGGGGGGACAAGGGGAGCCGGACGAGAGCATCCAGGGGTACTGCTTTCGGCTTTGTCTGACGCGGAATCCTGATAACCGCATTCCGATCACAAAACCGGCAGGCTACGATCCTGAGCACTATGAATTGCAGCGGCGCTATCTCGCGGCTGGTGGTGTGATCACGCCTCCCGGTGGAGCCCTGCCCAACGGAAAGACGGATCCAGGGACCTGGCATCAATTGGCGGGGAACTTCACGGGTTGGAATCACCGTTACCCGATCGCCAGCTATGCGGAGCGTGAGGAGATGCTGCGCGTCAGCCGCAATTACATCCAAGGCGTGTACTGGTTTATGGCGCATGGGGAAGTGGTGCCACCCAAGTTGCGCGAGGCATGGGCTGTCTGGGGGCTTTGCAAAGATGAATTTCAGGACAACGGTGGTTGGCCCAGGGCCTTCTATCTGCGCAACGGGCGGCGCATGGTCGGTGACTTTGTCCTGACGGAGGCGCACCTGCGCAAAGCCGATCCCGAGCCGATCAGGGACAGTGTGGGGCTCATCTGGTGGCCGCCGGACTTTCATGCGGCGCGTCGAATCGTCAAAGAGGGACGGGTGTGGAATGAGGGGGCAGTCTTTGATTCGTCGGTAGATGCCGATTGGATCCCCTGTGGCATTCCCTACCGATGCTTGGTCCCGAGGGCGGCTGAGTGCAGCAACCTGCTTTCGCCCACCTGCCCGTCTTCCAGCTACGTCGCGTATGGGGCATATCGGATTGAGTTTACCTTCATGGTGGCAGCGCAATCGACTGCGGTCGCCGCAGGGATGGCCATCGACAATGGGATCAATGTGCAGGCGGTGGACTATCCGCAGTTACGGGAGAAATTGCTGGGTGATGGACAAGTGCTCTCCGTCCCGGTGCGATGAGCGTATCCGATGGAAAGAAGCGCCGCCTTTTGGCGTTTCACCGGCCCCCCCATCAATGACGCGATTTTTGAATACATCGGGAGTAATAGCCTCCCTGACCCTGCTGCTGCACCCTGCGTCGGCTGCGACGCCTTCGTCCATCACTGCCTTCTTGGATCAACATTGTGTGGACTGCCATGACGCCGACGTGAAAAAGGGCGGGCTGGATCTTGGCGAATTAAAGTTTGATCTGACCGATGCGGACTCGTTCCGCCAATGGCAGCGTGTCTTTGAGCGGGTGCGGGACCATGAGATGCCACCGGCAAAGAAGCCCCAGCCGACCAAGGTGGATGCTGATGTTTTTCTGGCCGGTCTCCAGGCCCCGCTAAACGCTGCGGATGCTGCGGACATCGCGATGAACGGTCGCGTGCATAGCCGTCGGCTGACACGCACGGAGTATGAGCACACACTGCACGATCTGCTGGGCATCGACATGCCGCTGAAGGATCTGTTGCCAGAGGATCGGGCATCGCTGGGCTTTGAGACTGTCTCTGCGGGGCAGCAGCAGTCTGATCACCTCCTTGCGCGTTATTTGGATGTGGCAGACTTGGCATTGAATGCCGCGTTCACCCGAGCGCTTGAGGGCGATGAAACCTTCCAGCGGTTCTATACGCCGCAAGATCTCGTGAAGAACCGGGGTGGCAACTATAGAGGGCCGGACTTGCGCAAGGGCGAGAGTATTTCGTGGCCCATCGGGCTCCAGTTCTTTGGCCGCACTCCCACGTATGTTCCCGAATCCGGCTGGTATCGCGTGACGCTGAAGAAGGTCCGCGCGATCAATGCGGGCTCCAAGGGGGCGGTCTGGGGCACCCTTCGTTCAGGTGAATGTGAATCGAATGCCCCATTGCTCTTCATGGTCGGACTCGTTGAGGCGACGCCTGAGCCACGCGACATGTCGTTTGAGGCTTGGATTCAGAAGGGTCACCGCTTGGAGTTGCGACCTAATGAGGGAGAAAACCGCCTCGCCCCAACCGGAGCCAAAGGGGGGAATGTCTCGTTCAAGGACAGGGATCTCGCCAGCGAGGGCTACCCCGGTATTGCCCATCGCGGGATTCAGATCGAGCGCATCTACCCAAACGCAGATCGGGCAAGATTGCGCCACAATCTCTTCGGTGATGTCGATCCTCAGACTGCGGAGCCCGCAGAACTGGACCGTCTTGTCACCCGCTTTGCTCAGCGCGCCTTTCGCAGACCCGTGACGGAGGCGCAGACTGCGGCCTACCGCGAGATCGGCCGCCGATCTCTGGCAGAGGGGGACTCGCTGGTGGAGTCTCTCCGTTCCTGCTACCGCGCCATTCTTTGTTCGCCGCGATTCCTGACCTTTGTTGAGGCACCTGGATCGCTGGATGACTACTCCATCGCAAGTCGCTTGAGCTACGCGCTATGGGTCTCGATGCCGGACCCGCAGTTGATCCAATTGGCGGAGGAAGGGAAGCTGAAACAGCCCGAGGTTCTAGCACAACAAATTGAGCGCCTGCTCGCGGACGCGAAGGCAGAGCGCTTTGTCAAGAGCTTCACTGACCAGTGGTTAAAGCTCAATCTGATCGATTTCACGACTCCGGATCCCAGGCAGTTCCGTGCTTTCGATACCGTTTTGCAGCAGTCGCTGCTGGCGGAGACGCGGGCGTACTTTGCAGAAATGGTGCGGCGCGATTTGGGCGTCACCCACTTCATTGATTCTGACTTTGCGTTTATGAATGGCCGTCTGGCTAGGCACTATGGGAGTACCAGCACACCTGCAACCGCCAAGGCCAAAGGGAAGGTGAAGAAGAAGCAGACGCCTTCCGATGCGCCCACTCTGGTCGATGCGCAGCTTGCTGCCACCGTCAAACCGGGCGGCGGACTGCAACGAGTCAGTTTGCCTGCGGGCAGCCTGCGTGGCGGGTTGCTGACGCAGGGTGCGGTGCTCAAGGTCACCGCAGATGGAACATCGACATCACCTGTGGTACGTGGTGTTTTCATCAATGAACGCATCCTGGGCAATCCGATCCCGGCACCGCCGCCGGGAGTGCCAGCTATTGAGCCAGACATCCGTGGGGCAACCTCGATCCGGGATCAGTTGGCAAAGCATCGCAATAACGAGTCCTGCGCCTCTTGCCATAAGACCATCGATCCACCAGGCTTTGCGCTGGAGGCCTATGATCCCGTGGGAGCATGGCGGCGTAACTATGGCATCGCAGGTGTCGGTGCGGCAATTGATCCATCGGGCACCACGCCGGACGGTGCCGCCTTTGCGGATCTGCGGGAGTGGAAGCAGATCTATCTGAAGCGTAGCGATCACCTGGCACGGGGCTTCATTGGCCACTTCCTGACCTATGCCAGTGGCGCGGCCCCGCGCTTTAGCGACGAGGCAGCGCTGCGCGGCATCGTGGATAAGACTGAAAAGTCAGCACACGGCCTTCGTTCACTGGTTCGCGAGGTGCTCATGAGTCCCGTCTATTTGGAAAAGTAGCAGCCCTTTCTTACCCCCGTATCGCTCTATGAATCTGCCTTCCTTCACCACCCGCACTCATCTTTCCCGGCGCGCAATGCTACGGGGCGCGGGCATTTGCCTCGGACTCCCAGTTCTTGAGGCCATGACGCCGGCCTTTGCCGCAACGTCTGAGGCAAGACAGGCCAAGCGCTTTGTCGGGGTCAGTCTTTCCCTCGGTTTGCATAGCCCCAACCTCGTGCCAGAGGGCGCGGGCGTGTCCTACAAGCCATCGCGGTACCTCAAATCACTCCAGGACATTCGGGATGACTTTACGGTCATCTCTGGATCATCGCACCCTGGTGTCTCCGGCGGTCACACGGCGGAGGGCAGCATTTATACCGCCTGCCCGAACGCCCGTGGGGCGACTTCTCGCAATACGATCTCCCTGGATCAGTTAATGGCAAAACACCTCGGCCACGAGACGCGGTTCCCCTCATTGGTGCTAAATACCAATAGCCAGACCAGTCCTTCCTACACGGAGAATGGCTCGATGATTCCTGCTGAAAACAGCGCCGTGCGGCTCTTCACCCGCTTGTTTGTTAATGACACGCCTGCGGAGCAGGAGCGCCAGGCCGAATTGATCCGCCGTGGACGCAGCGTAATGGACGTGGTGGGCGCAGAGGCCAAGGCACTTCAGCGTGAAGTCGGTGCGGGGGATCGTGACAAGCTGGATGCCTGGTTTACCAGCGTGCGTGACTTGGAACACCGCCTCGCCGCTAACGAAGAGTGGACGCATCGGCCCAAGCCAAAAGTGGCGCTACAGGCACCGGTCCGCATTCCACGAGACAATGAAGTGGCGGTGGATGGCATCTTCTTGGACATCGTGCACATGGCGTTGGCCACCGATTCGACGCGGTTTGTTACGCTGCACATCACCGGCAACAATGTCTCTGGCATCGAAGGCGTGGACGAAAGCTACCACACCCTGAGCCATCACGGAATGGATGAGGAGAAGCTGGAGCAGCTCTCCATCGTGGAGCAGGGCGTTGTGGATCAGTGGGGCGGATTTCTCCGCAAACTGAAGGCAGACCAGTTGCTGAATGAGACGATGGTCTTGCTAACCTCAAACTTGGGCAATGCCAGCAGCCATGACAACAAGAACATGCCAGTTCTCTTTGCTGGCGGTGGATTCAAGCATGGGCAGCACCTAGCCTTTGATCAAAAGGACAATTACCCGCTGCCGAACCTTTACCTCAACACCCTGCAACGTCTCGGCATGGAGGAAGCAAAGTTCGCTACCAGCACTGGCACCATGAGCGGGCTAGAGGTCGCTTAGTTTAACGAGGCGTGATGGTGAGTCGCAGCGTCCCGGTGTTGTTCGTGAAGATCGTTCCAGGGGACATCAGCGTGGAGTCATTGGCGGAAAGATAGAGCTCACCGCTTGCTGGTGCCGTCCAGATCACCTCCTCGCTCCGTGAATCTTTCGCAAAGCCGATCTCCGAGGTCACTCGGCTGCCGTCCGCTTGTTTCACGTGCGCAAGCACGTTGAAGGAGGCGGCGGGGTCTCCGCTGGCGTTCGTCTTGAGGATCAGCCAACGACGTCCGCATCTTTGGGCCCACTTTGCGATGGGCACCTCCTGCCCCGACACCAGAGGTATCGCGATGTCGGCGAAACGGGTGCGTGAGGTGCCCGTGGTCGGGCGGCTAGAATTCGCGGCGGGTATGGCGGAGGAGGCCGATGAGGACTCCTTGGATAACGAGCTCGTGGGCGGGAAGGAGGTCGGGGTAGGCTTCGTTTTCTGCCTTCAGATAGGGGCGTCCGTCGCGGAGGAGGTAACGCTTGAGGGTCGTCTCGCCGTCTATCAGGGCTGCGACGATGTCGCCCTTGCGGGGCTCGCGAAATTCTAAGATGACGGTGTCGCCACTACAGATGTGGGCGTCGATCATGGAATCGCCGCGCACTTTGAGCGCGAAGGCCTTGGTGCCGCGTGGGATGCCGAGGGTGTTGATGTCAACGGAGATGCAGCCTTCTGCTTGGGGCTCCACATCGGTGGCGAAGCCTGCGGGGATGGCCCCGTAGATGGGGATGTCCAAGATTTCTGCGCGGTCGAGGTCCGACGGGAAGACGACGGCGCGGGCTTTGTTTGGGAGGCGCTGGATGACCCCTTTGCGCTCAAGGGCGCGGAGGTGGCTCATGGCTGCGGTTTGGCTGGCGAACTTGAAGTGCCGCTGGATCTCCCGGGTGGAGGGCATGAGGCCATGTTCGCGCTGGTAAGTCCTCAAATATTCCAGCAACTCTGCCTGTCGCTGAGTGAGGTTGTCTTCACTTTTGGAGTTAAACGTCATGTTCGTCCGAACAATCGAATGAGGGTGCAGGTTTTGCAAGCCATAGTTTTGATTTCCCAGAAACGCTGCATAATGCGGCATGAAATTGATTTTGCTGACGATGATGGCCCTTTTTGCGGGCCAGGCTTTCGGGGAAACGAAGAAGGCTGAGCCGGTGCCTCCTGCGTTAGGTGTGGCTGCAGATCCGAAGACGGGGATGTTGCCCGCTGACACGACGGCGCTGGCCCAAAAGGCGGCGGCCGCTTTCGGGAAGGGTGATTGGACGAAGGCCAGTGCTGCCTATAAAGAGATGCTGGAAATTGAGCCGAGCAATGCCCTGGCTTGGGCGAATCTGGGGGCGGCGGAGCAGCAGGCGGGTCGGAATAAGGAGGCGGCGGTTTGTTTCGAACAGTCAGTGCGCTTTAATCCGGCGCTGACTCAGTCCTGGATCGCACTGGGGCTGATCTATGGGAATGGCGGGGACACGTATCGGGCGATCTCTGTGCTGACTCGGGCGACCCATGAGGATCCGGCGGATGCGCGCGCCCACAATTATTTGGCGGTGATGGTGCGGAAGCTGGGCTGGAATCTGGCGGCGGAATCGGAGCTGCTGAAGGCGATTGAGCTGAAGCCCGACTACGGGTTGGCGCATTTTAATCTGGCGCTGATATATCTGGACCGGAAACCGCCGGCGCTGGAACTGGTGCGGCGGCACTACGATAAGGCCATCGCGCTGGGGGTGGAGAAGGATGAATTGGTGGAGCGTCGCCTGAAGAATCCGTGAGTCTGCCTGAGGATATAGCGATGCGGAGTTGGGACCTGAGAGCGGAGCAGGACGCGCTGCGGGCGGCGGGTCTGTGGCGGGAGCTGCGGGTGCGCGATGGTTTTTCTCTGGGGCAATTTGCGTCGAACGATTACCTGGGGCTGGCGCAAAATGCGGATCTGGCGGCAGCTCTGTGCGATGGAGTTGGGCGTTACGGCTCGGGGGCGACGGGGTCGCGTCTTATCTGTGGCACGACTGCGCCGCATTGCGCGTTGGAGGAGGCGATTGCAGATTTTAAGGGGACGGAGGCAGCACTGAGTTTTAGCACGGGCTATGCGACGGCCTTGGGAGTGATCACGGGTCTCTTGCAGTCTGGCGACACGGTGATTCTGGACAAGCTGTGCCATGCGAGTTTGGTGGATGCGGCGCGTCTGAGTGGGGCGACGCTGCGGGTGTTCCCACACAATCATTTGGGGAAGCTGGAGCGTCTGCTGGGGACTGCAAAGGGACGGGTGCTGGTGGTGACGGAGTCGATCTTCAGTATGGATGGGGATGCAGCGGCGCTGCGCGAGATTGTGGAGCTGAAGGATCTCTTTGGTGCTTGGCTGCTGGTGGATGAGGCCCATGCGGTAGGCGTTCTGGGGCAGGAAGGGCGGGGCTTGGCGGCGGCGTTGGGGTTGGCAGGACGAGTTGAGTTGCAAATGGGGACGCTGAGCAAGGCTCTCGGCCTCAGCGGTGGTTATTTGGCGGCTTCTCGGCAGGTCGTGGATTTATTGATCAATCGCGCGCGTAGTTTTATTTACTCAACGGCACCGCCACCAGCCATCGCCCATGCGGCGCAGATTGCCTTGGCCATCGTACGGAGTGGGATGGGGGATGGGCTGCGCGGGCGGTTGCTGGCGAATGTGGATTTGGCGAAACGGCTGCTACCAGGTGGTGACGAGATGTCTGCAACGGCAGCGATTTTGCCGGTGATCGTCGGTAGTGAAGCCACGGCAATGCGGCTGACGGCGGCGATGGCGGAGCGGGGCATTTTTGTGCCGGCCATCCGCTATCCGACGGTTGCGCGGGGCGCCGCGCGGCTGCGGATTACCCTATCGGCGCTGAATGAAGGCAGCCAGATCGAAGCTCTTGCTGCTCATCTTCGTGGGGCGATGGCGGAGCTGGGCTGAGAAGGTCTTTGGCAGTCGCCGTGCCCAGTGGCGGAGCAGTTCCGGGTGGCGACGTAGCAGGCCTAGATCGATGCGGAGGCCGCCATGCTCTGCGAACTGGGTTAGCAGGTGTTTGGCTGTTTTCTCCAGGGCGAAGTGCTCGCGGGCGTGCTCCAGGCCTGCGCTCCCCATCTTCTCGCAGAGTTTTGGGTCTTTGAGAAGTTGGGCGAGGTGGGCGGCGAAGAGCTCCGGCTGGCGTTCATCGCAGAGGAGGCCGGTGCGGTTTTCGAGGACCATCTCAGGCACCCCGGCGATGCGGGTGGAGACGCATGGGAGGGAGGCAGCCATGGCCTCCATCAGCACAGTGGGGAGGTTGTCTTTTCCTCCATCGCTCTCTGTGGCGCAGGCGAGCGCGAAGACTTGGGTCTGGGCGACGAGGCGCTGGGTGATGTCGTCGATGCCCAAGGGGCCTGTCAGCTCGACGTTATGGGCGAGATGTAGGCGCGTGATTTGGGCCTTGAGAGATGCTTCAAGAGGACCTTCTCCCACGATACGGCACTGGAAATCGACGCCCCAGTCTCGCAGGAAGCTACAGGCATTGATCAGGTCTTCGTAGCCCTTCTTTTCGATCAGGCGGCCCACGCTCAGGATGCCACCTGGGGCGGTTTTGCGGTCTGTAGCGGATCGTGCTGCGGTGATGGGAGCAAGGTCTAGGCCGTTGTAAACGCGTTGCACGCGGGATGCTGCCTGGGGGTATTGTTGGCGCAACTGCCGGGCGGTATAGTCGCTGACGGTGACGATGAGTGCGGCATCGGTGAATAGGCGATCAAATGGCGGCGACTGTTCCCCTGGTTTGCAAAAAATGTCGTTGGCGTGGGCGGTGAAGCTATAGCTGGTCCCGGTGAACTTGCGCAGCCACCAGCAGGTGCGCGCGCCGATACCGGCGAAGTGGCTGTGGGCGTGGCGCGGGGCGGCACTGCCGAGGTCGGCCATGATCTTGGCAATGTAGGCGGCCTCGTAGATGCGCGATTTGTCCGGCATATCACCCCAATGCCGCAGGCATAGACCTGCCGCACGGGGGAGTTGGTGGGCATCCTTCCACTCCCGGACCTTGGCGGTTAACTCGTCTTTGGGAGGCAGAAAGTGGACCTGCTCAAAGAGATCCGGGGGGAAATGCTGGATGCCCTCGTCATGCGTATCTCTGATGGAGAAGATTAGCGGACGCACCCCTTGGCGTTGAAGCTCCTGGATTTCGCGCACGCAAAACGTCTGTGTGAAAGACGGGAAGCGCTCAAAGATGTAAGCGATATGGAACGGGGGCACTGAGGGCATTCGTCTGGAACAGAACGCACCCACCGAAGGGGCGCAATGACGAATTGCAGGTGGTCAAGGCGATGTCACTTGCGGAGCCGATACGGCGTGCCGCAATACATGCAGCGGAAACCCAGCGTGAAAAGTACCGCCAGGACGACCGTCCCTCGGTACGACATCATCGGGAGCCGTTGGGCTTCCGAGTGCTTGTGACAGCGTTTCTCATGCATGACAGGCCCATGGCAGAGTGGGCAGGTCAGTGATCGGGAGAGAAGAAAGGCAAGAAGTCGAGCGATACCAAAAACGCTAAGTCCGACCAGGGCGGCAATCCCGCTCTCGTGGTGATCTGAAAGAATCAGGGTGACGGAACCCACTGCGAAAACAGAAAAAGCCACAAAGGCAATACCCAAAAGCAGCGCGACGAGAAGCATTCGGCCGGGTCTTTGAAAGTGCCTTGAACGTCGAGCACGCATGGACTCGGTCGTTGAAGGTGCGGGAACCACTGGAAAGGAGGTCTTGGTCATCTTATCATTATTATGGCCCTTATTATTTGAATGTGCAAACTTTATTTCATTATCCTTACAATTTCCTGAATCTTCACCTAGGGGTTCTTTCGGATGTGCGTCGGACATTGGGGCAGGCTTCCTCTCGTCGGGTTCGTTTGAAGAGGGCTTTGACAAGGTATTGCCACTAGATGTTCAATAGTGAGTGTAGCCCGACGGCCATTACCATCATCTGACCCCCGTTCCAACCCGAAATGTGAAATCCATAGGAAGGGAAGGGTGTTGCATCCGAGAGGTGCCATCTCTCTAAAATCCCCGAAGACCTTCCAATTGGTGGCATGAATCGGGGAAAACGTTGACCGACTGGCGAACGACTCTCCCTAAAACAAGAAGGGACGGCCATTTAGCGGAGAATCGTGGCGAGTCCAGCTCTGGGCGCATCCAGAGGTTTACAGGTGACAGGGCTGGTGTTACACCTGTCCAATGCTCACTGCCATTCGTTTAACTCTCTGCGCCAGCATCGCCTTTACCTGCGCTGGCTGTGCTGTTGCCCGCACTGCTGCGGGCATTCTTCAGGTCCCGCTTCGCTTGCTGCGTGTCGAGAATAGCCAACCGCAGCCGAAGGATGCTCTGGAGGCGGATCGGGGCCAGCAGGTCGCCGCTGCGGGGGCCTTTTCTGGCCAATCGACGGGTGAACGTGGGCAGATGGCTCTCAACACTGCTGCACGCTAAGGCCGCCCGACGGACGTATCAGGATTTTCGATGACCGATTGGCCCCAGGTGCGCGCACAGTTTCCCATCCTGCAACAGCAGGTGAACGGGAAGCCCTTGATCTATTTCGACAACGCTGCGACTTCGCAGAAGCCTCTGGCCGTGATCGAGGCGATGGATCACTACTACCGATGGGACAACGCGAACGTCCATCGTGGCCTGCATGAACTTAGCTCCCGCGCGACGGACGCTTTTGAGGCAGCCCGAGCAAAGTTAGCCCGGTTCATCGGCGCGGCGACGGAGGCTGAGATCATTTTTACGCGAGGGACAACGGAGGCCATCAACCTTGTGGCGGGAATTTGGGGCGCGCACTTTCTGAAGCCTGGGGATGTGGTCCTGATCACGGAGATGGAGCATCACAGCAACATCGTGCCCTGGCAGTTAGCCACGCAACGCAGTGGTGCTACGCTGAAGTTCGTGCCGGTACTGGACGACGGCACCTTGGATTTGGCAGCGGTGGACGCGTTGTTGACTCCAGAGGTGAAGCTGTTTGCTTTTAACCACATCTCCAATTCACTCGGCACGATTAACCCTGTTTCCGACCTCTGCCAGAAAGCCCGTAGCATTGGGGCTGTGACCCTGGTGGATGGGGCGCAGGCTGTCGGCCACGTGCCTGTGGATGTGCGAGGCTTGGGCTGTGATTTTTATGCCTTTTCGGGGCACAAAATGTGCGGTCCAACCGGGATCGGTGCCTTGTATGGTCGCAGCGAGTGGTTGGAAAGGATGCCACCCTGGCAAGGTGGGGGGGAGATGATCCTGAATGTCACGATGGAGCGCAGCACCTACAAGTCTGGTCCCGCACGATTTGAGCCGGGCACGCCTCCCATCGCAGGGGTGATCGGCCTGGGGGCCGCAGTGGACTACCTGGAGTCCATCGGCATCGACAAGATCGCGGCGTATGATGACGAGTTGACGCAGTATGCGATGGACCGCTTAAAGGAGCTGGAAGGTATCCGAATACTCGGGCCGTTGACGGGCAAGAGGGGATCGCTGGCGGCCTTTACTCTGGCAGCAGCGCATCCTCATGACTTGGTCACGTTTACCAATGAGCAGGGGCTGGCCCTGCGCGGTGGGCACCATTGCACGCAACCCTTGATGCGGCGCTTTAAGGCACCCGGCACGGCGCGGGCGAGTTTCTATTTTTACAACACACGGGCGGAGATTGATGCGATGATGGGCATCCTCAACGACGCCATCCGATTTTTCTCATGAACGACGAGCTGCGCGACCTCTACCAGCAGGTGATCCTCGATCACTCCCGCAAACCCCGCAATCACGGCCGGTTGGAGGGGGATTGCGTCCACGTCCACGGTGATAATCCGAGCTGCGGAGACGAGATCGATCTGTATGTGAAGTTTGATGAAGAGGGAAAGATCGCCGACCTGAAATTCGATGGTCAGGGCTGTGCGATCAGTCAGGCCTCTGCATCCATGATGACGAGCAAGATCAAAGGCAAATCCGCCGCCGATGCGGCGAGCCTCCGGGAGGACTTCCGCCGCATCGTCATGGGCGATGGCGCACCGCAGGATGAAGATGCGCTGGGGGAACTGCAACTGCTCGAAGGGGTGCAAAAATTTCCGCAGCGGGTGAAGTGTGCCATGCTGGCATGGCGCGCGTTAGAGCAGGCCACGGCGGAAAACGCGGCCAAACAAGGTTGATCCGGCATGTCTGACGCCATCAACTGCCTTCTCCACACGCTGCAAACTCATCCAGAGTTGGATGGACCCCGCCATGGGCGCGCACTCTTTTTGGGCGCACGTCCTGATCCGTGGTTCCAGTGCATGCAGGATCGCCTGACCTGTGTGCAGCGCTATAAGCCGCTGGCGGATGCGGTGATCGCTGCAGGGATGACCTTCAGCAAAGCCCAAGAGGGCACCTATGACTTGGTCATGGTGATTCCTGATCGGCAGCGGCAGCGGCTGTACTCGGATCTCGTCCGCGCCTACGATCTGCTGACCCCTGGTGGCACCATGGTGGCGGTGGTGCCGAATGATTGGGGCGCGAAACGTGCGGAGGAGGCCCTCGGGAAAGCGGTCGGCGGCGTCAAATCGTTGTCCAAAAAACACTGCCGCGCATTCTGGGCACATAAGACACATGCCGGCCCGAAGAATCCGGCGATGTTGGCAGAGTGGCGTGAATTTGGAACCCTGCGGCGGGAGATGGATGGCCGTTTTTGGACGCTGCCGGGACTTTTTAGCTGGGATCACATCGATGTCGGTTCCCAAATCTTGGTGGAGCAGTTACCCACGACGCTCGCAGGGCACGGGGCGGACCTCGGGGTCGGGTGGGGCTTTTTGAGCGATCATGTTTTGCGGACCTGCCATGACGTGCGCGCCCTCGACGGATTCGAGGCAGATGGGGATGCGCTAGAGGCAGCCCGCCGCAATCTCGGCTCCGCCATGAGCCCGGCGCGTGTCCGCCTGCACTGGCATGACGTCAAGGCGGGTCTGGGCAATGAGGTCCGTTACGATTTCATCGTCATGAACCCGCCATTTCATGATGGCCGAGATGCTGATCCGATGTTGGGGCTGCGCTTCATTACCAGTGCGGTTCAGGCCTTGCGGACGGGCGGGCAGCTTTGGCTGGTCGCGAACAAACACCTGCCTTACGAGAACCTGCTGAGCGAGTGCTTTGAAACAGCGACCACGGTGCATGAATCCGGCGGCTTCAAGGTGATGCACGGCCAAAACCCGACCAAGGGGCAGTGGCAGCGACCACGCAAGCGGCGCTGATCATTTTTGCAGCAGCATCCGCAGCCCAAAGACGATCAGCACGACGCCGAAGATCTTGCTGAGGGATTCATTGCTCATGCTCTTCAGCCAGCCCGCGCCGAGGTAGGCCAGTAGGGAGGAGGAAACCATGGTCACAAGGACCAATTTCCAGTCAACGAGTCCCGCCCGGTTGTTTTGAATCGTCGCCGTTAGGGCGGTCGGGATAATGATGGCCAGCGAAGTGGCTACGGCCTGCTTTTGGGGCAGCCCCAGCAGGGTGACAAAGGCGGGCACCATCACTACACCGCCGCCAACGCCACAAAGCGCGGCGACCACGCCACTGAGCACCCCGATCAAGATCGCCGTTAGAATCGTTGTCACCGTCATAGGCCCACAGAACAGCCCCGTCTGGCCCCGACGTCAAACCGATTTGCGTAGGATCCCATCAGATAAAATGCGAGCCCTCAATCCACCCCGACCGTTCAGCAGTGCCAGCGCACCCTCGCCAAAGGCCGTGTTCATCCAGTAGCAGGGCTTGGCCTCCTCCGTGCCCAAAAACCGCACGCCTTGCACGTCGAACTCTTGGCCAATCAGGGCGTTGAGATCTGCGTGCCTGGTGATGATGTTACGGCGGAAGACGCTGAGATCTCGGTCAAAGATGCTGAGTTTGGCGCAGAGCCACTCGTAATCTTCAAAGGCGAAGAAGGTGACCTGCCCCTTAAAATCATCCTTCCAACCAAAGTAGCGATCCCCGCGCAGGCCCTGGCCCGCGACGCACTCTACTTCCTCCAGCTCAATCATCGGTGCCTTACCCGGCTCCTGATTGTGATGTCCGACAAAATTGTGGCTGGGGGAGGTGTAGATCTTGATCAACTCCATGGCTCTAAGCGAGGGAAGAGCGGATTTCTTCCAGCACTTCCTTGGTGCGGCGGATGCCGGTCATTTCGTCTTGAAGATCGCCTTCAAATTCGATGCCGATGTAGCCTTTGTAGCCCGCCTTGACGACGATGTCGATCAGGCGCTTGAAGTCCAAGGTCATCTCCCGGCCTTCGCGGAGATCTTCCGTGAAGTATTTGCCGGCACCGGTGTCCCAGTTGTAGGCCTTCGCACTGACGGCCTTTTTCACCCACGGCATGAACTCGCGCAGGCCTTTGTAGGGGTTGTAGAGCTCGCCCGTATCGCGGCTGGTGTAAAAATTACCGAAGTCTGGAAGGATCCCGACCAGGGGATGGTCTGCCGCCTTCATCACGCCGGTAAGCCATTGGCCGTTGGAGGAGAGTCCGCCGTGGTTTTCGACGACGACAAAGAGATTACGCTTCTCTGCCTCGACGCATAAGGCATGCAGGCCGTCTGCAGCCAGTTTCATTTGTTCATCAGCGGGCAGTTTGGCATCGCTGGCAGCATTCACGCGGATGCTGTGGCAGCCCAAGGTCGCAGCGGCGTCCAACCACTTGAGGTGATTTGCCACGGTTTTCTGCCGCTTGGCGTCATCGGAATCGCCCAGGTTCCCTTCCCGATCACACATGATGAGGAGCCCCTTCACGCCCTCACCCTCCTGGCGCTTGATCATCTCGCCCAGATAAGCTTTGTCCTCAGCCTTATCAAAGAACATCTGGTTCACATACTCCACGCCATCAATGCCAAATCCGCGTGCGACCTTGCAGAAGTCGAGGTGATCCAGCGGCTCTTCACCGCCTTTTTTAAAGATGCGCTTATTCAGCGACCACTCGGCAAGGGAGATCTTAAAGGCAGGCTCTTCGACGGCGAGAGCGGTGGTGGCGGATTTTCCAGCCAAGGCTGCTGCGGCAGCGCTGGTGGCGAACTTGAGGACATCGCGGCGGTTGGGCATGCGTGCAGCAAAACCCTGGAAGCGGTTCGCGTCAAGTGGAGCAGCAGGGGCGATTTACCTGCCCGACCGTGAAGAAAAGTGTGGAGCGATTCGACGCATCGGTTATCGTTTCCGACTGTGTCACGTTTTTCTGCCCTAGTCATCACTTTGTCGGGATGGATGCTCGCTGCCCCAATGGGCTGGGCAGAGGGACTGACGACTCTGCGTTTGAAGAACGGGGCGGAGATTCGGGGGGAGGTGCTTAAAGAGCGCCCAGATGCGGTCATCGTCGATCTCGGCTTTGATCTGATCTCCGTTCCGCGCACCGATATCGCGGCGATGAGTAAAGCGGCGGTGCCTGGGGCTACGAAGCCAGGCCCCAAAGTGTCGCAGGCGAAAAAGGAGGACATTTTTTTCATCGAACCGGGCCGCCCGCCGATGTCTGTGGAAGACAACGTCAAGCGAGTCGCAGAATCAGTGGTGCAGGTGCAAACGTCTTCGGGGCTGGGCTCCGGCTTCATCATCAATAAGCTCGGGCACCTGATCACCAACCAACACGTGATCGCGGGGGAGCGTGAGATCACGGTGGTGGTCTATCATCGGAAGGATGGTGGGCTGGAGAAACAGGCGTTTACCAAGGTGAAGTTGGTGGCCATCAATGGCTTCCTGGATTTGGCCTTGCTACAAATCGATGATCCAGCAGCGGCATCGCTGCCCTTTGTGCCCATCGGTGATTCGGACGCCATCACCCAAGGGGAGCACGTTTTTGCCATCGGTAGTCCCTTGGGTCTGGAGCGTTCCGTGTCCCAAGGCATCGTGGGCATCCGCGCGCGGGAGATGTCCGGACGGTGGTTCATTCAGACCACCGCGCAAATCAATCCCGGTAACTCTGGCGGGCCGCTCTTCAACGCGCGTGGGGAAGTCGTGGGCGTGAATAACATGAAGGCGGCCGGAGCTGGGGTGGAAGGTTTGGGATTTTCCATTCCATCGAGCCTGCTGAAGTTGTTCCTGAAGAATCGCGAGGCCTTTGCTTTTGATCCCAGGAATCCTAATGCTGGCTTTCGTTATCTGCCGCCGCCAGCGCCAGCGCCTCTGCCCGTTCCGGTTAGTGCGCCAAAACCAAAACCTGCTGTCGCAGCGCCCCAGCCCCTCTCCCCACCCAAACCCTGATATGATCCACAGAACCCTGCTCCAAACCACGGCAGCCGCCTTTCTGGCAGCGCTGGCATTTTCTCCGAACCAAGCGTCTGCGGCGGATCGCCTCGACGAATGGATGCGCATCGTCCCCGAACAAACCACACTTTCAGTGGCGCTGAAAAACGTCCCTGAGATCAGGGACGATTTCAAGAACAGCAACTTCGTGAAGTTCTGGGATAACCCTGAAGTGCAGGCTTGGACAAAGCCGATGCGCGAAGGTGGCGCGGGGATCTTCAGCAAGTTCCAAGAGGAGAGCGGTATGACGCTCGAAGAGTCGCTGAAGCCCTACACGGGGGCCTGCCTCTTTGTGCTGACAATGAAGAGCTTTGAGGACTTCAAGACGAAGCCTGATCTCGGGGCACTGAGCGAGATCGACCCCGCAAAGGCAGATGAATTTGCCCAGCACAAGGCAAAGGAACGCGAGGCGAAGATGAAGAAGGCACCTGCGCTCAAGGAATCGACCGAAGAGATCGCTGGTGTGACGCTGAATATTCTGGCCGACCCAGATGATAAGGATGGTGCTTGGGTGGACGCTTGGGCGATCGTGGGGGACGTCGCCGTCGAAGGCAACGCCCGCTGGATCATGGAGCACTTCATCGCTGCGCTGAAGGAAAATGGTGGCAAGGACACCACGGCCAGCGCGCACGTGAAGCGGATCTCCGCGATGACGGAAGGCACGGCGGATGTGCTGCTCTATGTGAATGGTGAGCGCATCTGGACCGCTGTCGATGAGGCAATCGAAAAGCAAACGGCAGGGGCACCTCCGGGATCAATGCCATTCAGCCCCAAGGACATTTTGGCGGCACTCGGCCTGAAAGAGTTCGAAGCACTCGGCTTCGCCATGGATCTGACCAAGGGTAACCTCCGCACCGACTTCACCATCTTGCACCCAGCGAACCCCGTTGGTCTGGTGAATCTCCTCCGTGGCACCAGCAATGAGGTCAACCTGCCCTCCTTTATCCCCGGCGATACCGATGGCGCGGCTGCCTCACGCCAGAGTCTGGGCAACATCTGGGATCAATTGATGGGGATGATCCAAAAGATGGGACCAATGGCCATGATGGTGCCAATGCAGTTGGGCCAGTTTGAGCAAGGCTTGGGCTTTAGCATCCGCAACGATCTTTTGGGCAGTCTGGATGATGAATTGATCACCGCAGACAAGTATGCGGGATTTGATGCAGCAGGTGCGCCCAAGGCCAATCAAGTCCTCGGCTTCAAGATCAAAGACAAAGCAAAGTTTGAAAGCTCCATCGCCGCACTGGCAAAATTTGCCGGTCAGGGATTTGCCGCCCTTGAGGAATCGGATCTCTTGGGTCACAAGATGTACTCACTGAAGAAACCAGGCGACGGTCCAGAGATTTCCTTCGTCGTATCGGACGATTATTTTTACGTCTCGATGGGGGAAATTTCCCTGCTGCGCAAACTGCTGAATCAAGCGAAAGCCCCAGAGGGTCCGAGCCTTTGGGATGATGCAGAAGTGAAGGACATCCTCGCCGCGCTGCCGAAGGAGAGCTTTAGCCTTGCTGTCACCAACCTGGGCTCAGTCTTGAAGACAGGCATCGGCACGATCATGAGCCTCCAGGGGCTCGCTCCTGGCGGGCCACAGGGCAAGGCAGGCGGCGTCAATTTTGACATGAAGGCGATCCCTTCAGACGAAACCTTTGCCAAGTACTTCGGGCGTGCAGCCTCTGGTGCCTATGCGCTTCCAGACGGGGTGCACTTCCGCATGATCGCCCGCGAAGGTCCTGGGGAGTGACCCCTGGATGCCCGCGCTGCTCCTCGTTCCCGTTCGCACCCGCATGACCTCTGCCCACGCTCGATTTTCCCTGGCCCTCGCGACGCTAGCCATGATGACTGGTGTCCTGGGGGCGCAGGGGGCGTCCATGTATTTTGATGGGCCGGAGGTGCTGAAGCTGGACTGGGACAGCCGCTGCCCGCGTGCCGCAGACTTTAATGGAGATGGTCTGGCAGATCTCGCCATCATCAGTGTCGGCCGTGCCAGGATCGAGTTCCTCCTTCAGCGCGCCGGCGGTGCCAAAGAAGCTGCGCCAGAGGCCTCCTCGCGCACGGATCGGTGGAATCCGGTCCTGGAGGTCAGCCGATTCGACAAGCGTCCATTGGTCATCGGCCAAGGGGCGTTTACGCTAGCGGTGGGGGATTGGAATGGGGACAAGCGCCCCGATATCGCTTACACCACGGACGAACAAAAGCTGGTCCTCCGCACCCAAGGTAAGGAAAGCGGCGACTGGACCCAGACCAAGCAGTTCGCCCTGGATTCCGTATCTGAAGACACGGAGACGCTCATCTGTGCGGACTTGAATGGTGATGGTCAGGACGATCTAGCCCTGCTGACGAAAACGCAGCTGATGGTCCTGCTGCAAAAGGCCCCAGGCGAATGGGCACCGGCGCAGAGCTATGCGATGGCAGAAGGGGGCAGCGCGGGACTGCGGGTGGCTGATTTGAACAAAGATAAGCGGCCCGACCTTTTTTACACCGCACCCCACGGCGGTGCGATCTTGGTAAGGCTACAGCAGGACGGTGTCGGCTATGGTGAAGAATGGCGGGTGGAGATCCCCACCTCAGAATGCTGGGTACACCCCATCCGTCTAGGGGCCGGGGATACGGGCGTCACTTGGCTCCAGGAAAAGACGGGGATGATGGAAGTCGCCCGACTGTCCATGGGGGAAGCGATTGAGAATTCGGATCTTGCCTCAACCATTCGGCACTCGATGCCACCATCGGACGCGAAAATCGGGGCATCCACGATTGGCGAACTGACGGGGGACGGGATCGAAGACGTTGTGATGGCCGATCCAAAAAACGCACGGGTCTGGCTCTTTGCGGGTCGTGCCGATGGCACGTTCGCGGAGGGGAAAAGCTATCCTTCGCTGGCCGGTGTCGAGAGCATGGCCATCGCGGATCTTGACGGAGACAAGGCGGCTGACTTGATCGTCGGTAGCCCGTCGGAGAAGAGCGTCGCCAAGGCAGTGTGGGCAAAGGGTCGCCTCAGCTATCCTGAACCGCTTTACACGCTGCCGGGCACGGAGCAAATCGTTGCGCTGACGACTGGTAACTGGGCCGCAGACAAAACCCCGTCGGTGCTGGCGATTGTGGAGGCTCGCTCCAAGACGTCTCTGCTCAATATTAGCTGGTCCGCCAAAGAGAAGAAGTGGCTGAACACCAGCACGGAAATCCCCAGCGCCCCTTCGAAGATCATCGCTATCCGGAGAGTGGACGCCGATGGGGATGGGCGGGGTGACATCGCTCTTTTTTCGTCATTTTCATCGATGCAGATCTTGCTGAATCGGGCGGATCCCAAGGTGCCTTTTCTCAAGGTGGAGGGGCTCCCAGATTCTCTGGTCAGCAAGCTTCCGCCGAGTGCCCTATCCCAAGTGGATCTGGATGGCGATGGGAAGCTGGAGATGATCGCCTGCCGGGATCAGTTTGCGCGGGTCTTCACGGTAGCGGCGGACGGTAAGGCACGCATCCTGGACCAAATCAATGCACCGGATTCCTCGGCAAAGATCGCCGCTGTGATGATGAGCCCCGCCAAGGGCAATGAGCCCCGCATCATGCTGATGCTGGATGGTGGCCTGCACAAAATTCACGAGATGCAGACGGATGCGGAGGGCATCTACCGAGTGAAGCACTCCCACGCCCTGCCCGATGTGGCTGTGGATGATTACCGGGTCATCAACTCCGAGGCAGGGAAGCGCCTGCTATTGCTTGGCAAGTCTAGTTTTGAACTGACGCCGTTGGGTGGCGCTGCTCTACGGCTTCAGAATGTGGCTAGCTTCGATAGCGAGCTCAAGGACACAAAGCCGAAGGACCTGCTCCCTGCTGCCTTTGGTGGTGGCAGCATGGATGATCTCCTGGCCCTTGATACGGTGGGCAGCCACGTGCTGGAGTTCTTCCATGCGGCGAACGGCAAGCCGCAGGACTGGCGTAGCACGATGTACTTCCGGGTGTTTGAAGTGGATCCCCAATACCGGGGTAAGGCGGGCTTTGGCAATGAACCGCATGATTATGCGGCCATGGATCTGAATGGTGACGGAAAGCTAGACCTTTGTCTGCTCACCCATGATCGCGTCTTGATCTACCTGCGCAAGGACGGTTGATGCCGCCTCTTCAACTAGTGCGATCATCCGGCGGGTCGGTTTGCTTTGCTTCATCGGTGACTTCCATTACAACCCAGTCATCGCCCTCTCGTTCGATGCGGCGGTTGTTCCATGCGATGACCAAGCACATCCCGAGCAGGGCTACGCTAGCCTCCAGAATGAAAGGGGTGGTGAAGAAGCTAAAGCCGGCCCACCCAGCAGATGACAAAACCTCGCGCGCAGTTTCGCTTGTGCGTGCCAGCCACGTGATGGCAATGATGCCGACCAAACTAAAGGTCGCTGTCATCAGCCACTGGCCACGCGTCTGTCCCAGAAAGACCGCTGGCGTCTTCGCTTCACTGGCCGTTGGCTTCTGATCAGTCATTCAGAATCTCCGTCGGCGGCAGAGCGATCTGGTTGGTGCCGGGAACAATGGTCACTGCCCCACCCATGGGAATCGCCTTGCGGGCGATGATTGGCATTCCATCAATCGAATCTGCCTCCACTGCCTTTGCTTTGGCCGCAGGCTGCGCGGCTGTCGGCACGGGCTTGATGGTGGCGATGTTAGTAGTCTGTTCGGCGGGCGAGTCGGTCTTGCCGGGTTGCGCATCCGCAGCGGGGGTGGTCACTGCCTCTAGAGTCAGTGCGGCTTCCGCCGTCGCGCTCGGTTCAACTTCCCTGCCAAAAACCAGGTGTTTGGCAAACATGCCGGTGCCGCCGAGAATGAGTGCAAAAATGACGAGCGCCTGCGGGACGATGGAGGCTGCGGCTGATCTCGGTGCGCCAGGCCGACGCGGCGCGTGGTTGCGGGTGCTGCGACGTTGGCTGATCCATGGACCAAAGCTATCCACAAGGTATCGGTAGTCACGCTGGCCGCCGAGAACTCCAGAGGGCAGTTCTTCCAGCGTCTTTTCTGCGGAAACTCCCAGGAAAGCACTGTATTGGCGGACGAATGCCCGCGCATAGGTCATGCTGCCGAAAGCGGCGTAATTGTCTGCTTCCAGATTTTGGAGGCGCTGCGCAGGGATCTTCGTTTTGTGAGCTGCATCAAGGATTGACATCCCGCGTTTGAGGCGAGCGTCTTGCAGTTTGGTGCCCAGTGAAGTTTCAGTCATACCTAGTCAGTTGTGGCGCAAACATAGGTATGAATGCGACAAAATCGACGCTTTTTTTTGCTATTTTGTTCATGTGCGCAGTATTGAGAGTCGATAATGCGAACCAAGGCGCGCCAAGAACAGTCTACCTTAACGGGGGATTTGGCCTGTATTAAGGGATTGAGGGGTCGTCAATCGGCAGGCTGGAGAGGGCGACCTTCATTGCGCCTCCGGGGCGGAAGCGCACGTTCCAGCGTTCTGGAATTACCTTTAATTGCTTGGGATTGGATGGGTTCCGTCCTAGTTTTGACTTTGCTTTTCGGACCTGGAAGGTCCCGAATCCGCGCAACGATACGCTGTTGCCTTTGGCCAGCTGTTCGAAAATAAGTCCAGTTACCAGTTCCAGGGTACGGGTGGCTTCTGACCCTGTGATAGCGCATCTTTCGCTGACCATCGCGATGAGTTCTCGTTTACTGATATCTGGCATTACAGGCGATTAGCCTAGGCTATCAAAGAATCAAATCCTTTCTGAATACGCCATTTCACTCAGCAGGATCGGGTGGGTGAGTCGGTCTGCTGGAGGCTGGTGATCGGGGAACCGACTCGTTAGAGTTCAGAGGTGGTCCGAAAATGTAGTTTCGCGACCTTCTTAAGCTGACTTTTTCCCTCATTTTCAACGATTTCGGAAGCGCGGGCCTTCACCAAGTCAGAGGCCCCTTTGGGCAGGGGATCCCCCCCTCGGGACGTCCCTGCCTCCTTCATCCAGCGCACAAATGCCTCCCTGGCCAGGATCGAGGCAGCCGCTACGGCGGGGTCACTTTCTGCTTTTGTTCGCTGAACCAGTTCGATTTCCCGCCCTTTTTCTTGAAGCGCGCGCTTGAGGATGGCGGGATTGGCGAATTGGTCGGAAAGCGCACGGGGACAGCCGGGGACCTTTTCCAGGAGGTTTTCGATGACGCGGGCATGGCCCCAGGCCAGCAGGCGATTGAGATTCCCAAAGCTGTCGTACATGTCGTTGTAGCGCTCTGGCCCGATGGACACGACGTTCCAAACGAGGCCTGGGGTATTTCGGATGACCTTGGCCAGGGCCTCGATCCGGGCGTCGCTGCTGATTCGCTTGCTGTCCATGACGCCCTCATCCATGAGTTGCCGGGCCGCCGTTGCATCGACGTAGGCACCGGCAATCACCAAGGGGCCAAAGTAGTCGCCTTTGCCGCTCTCATCCACACCGATGTGCGGGCTAAACATCTCTGGATTGTTCACCTCCTCATAGCCCAATTCCGCCTGACCTAGGACCTTCGGTTCGAGGGTGAACTGGACAAACTCCAGGGTGCCCTTGCCTTGAACCACCACTTTGGGCCCCTTCTGATACACGGCGATGTTCACTTTTGGACCTGCTGCGGCATAGAGCGTGTAGGGCTTGGACTCGAATTCGAAACCTTGTTCCTCAAGGATGTCCCGCAGTTTGGCGGCTTGAGCGATGGTCAGCGGCTTGGTGTAAGTATTCAAGGGAGGCATGGGCAACTTTGGCGGGGTTGGCTTGCACTCTGTCCTGATCCGGCCCATTCGTCACCCGCATTCATACGCCGCTCATGAAGAATCCTCCCGCCTTCCAGTCCCTTGCCGATCACATCGTTGCTTGGTTTGAGGCGAACGGGCGGGATTACCCTTGGCGACGGACGCGTGACCCGTATGCGATCTTGGTGTCGGAGATCATGCTCCAACAGACGCAGATCGCCACTGTTCTGGGGCGGGGGTATTACACTCGTTGGCTGGAGAAATTCCCGGATTTTGCCAGTCTAGCGGCGGCGGATGAGGACGCGATCTTGAAAGCCTGGGAGGGGCTCGGCTACTACCGGCGGGCGCGCAATTTGCAAAAGCTCGCGCAGGCCGTCGTTGCCCAGCACGCCGGCACCATGCCTGCGGAGCCAGCGCAAATTTTAGCGTTGCCGGGGATTGGTCCATACACAGCGGGTGCCATTGCTAGTTTTGCGTATGGCCTGCATGAACCCATCGTCGATGGCAATGTGGCGCGGGTTTTGGCGCGGGTTTTTGACGATGATACGCCGATCGATAGTGCCGCCGGGATCAGGAGGCAGTGGGATCTAGCCCGGCAATTGGTGCAAATGGCAAGTGATCCCCGAGCCTTCAATTCAGGGCTCATGGAGCTTGGGCAGACGGTGTGTAAACCTGGGCAGCCAGACTGCATCGCCTGTCCGATCAAGTCAGACTGTCAAACGAGGAGAGCGCCGGACCTCCCCGTGAAAAAGCCCGCTCCAGCGCTGACAGAGGTGGATGAGCATGTTTTCTTCCACCGCACATCGGCGGGCATCCTGCTGGAACAAGAGGCTGGTAGCCGCCGCACGGGCATGTGGAAGCTGCCAGCGGTGCCTGATGCATTGCCCGAGTCTGAGCGCGGCCCGATTTTGCTAAAGCTCCGCTACGGCATCACTCGCTACCGGGTCACCCTCTGGGTCCACGAAGCCCCCACTGTGCTCGTATCTAGCCCTGCCAAGCGAGGCTTTTTTGCGGAGGCAGAAGTGGATAGCCTCGCCATGCCCAGTCCCTTTCGCCGCGCCGTGAGGCACCTGCTTCAGGCCCATTCCACGGCGCGGTTTCAACTGAGCGCTGATGACTAAAAGCGCAGCCCTACGGACAGAACGACGCGATCTTCCTCCTGGAAATCGGGTGCCCGTTCACCGTATTGGTAAGCGGCAGTGACAGCGTTTGCTTGAATTTGGCCGAGCCGTTCTTTGAAGGTGACCTTTTGCGCGATCGTAATCTTCCCATCTGGTAGAAGTGGAAAGGTGGGCTGGTTGTTCTGCGAGGCCGTCCGCTGGTGGCATCAAGGATAGCATCTTCTTGGTCGAGGAAGCCGATCTGCAAATCCGTCGTCTGGGCTCGCCCCAGGCTTTCAAATTTGCCCAATTGGAAGGATTCGCCGAGGAAGAACTCACGCTGATCGACCTCCGAGGCCTGTAGGGCGCTGCTTTCCCAACAGGCGAGTGACCAGAGAATGATCTGGCACATTTTGACCTGATTCACAGGTGGAGTGGCTGCCCTATTGAGGTTGAGGCGGGCTAGCTTGTGGCGCTTTCTGGAACTGCTTCTGAAATCGGCTCTAGCGGGACGGGCTGGTCGTGATCGAGGAAGTCGGCGGCAACCCGGGACAGTTCCGCACGACTGGTGGTGCGGCGCATCTGATGGAGGAAGAGGCCGTTGGCATCGATACCTGTCCCAAGAAAATTGAGGTGCTTCTTCACGCGGTGGACACGCTCTAGCTCGGTGTAATTGGGATCGGTGACGGTATCAAAGAGGGCCTCGATATAGCGAAGCACGTCCCGCCCTTGCGGCAGGGTAGGTGCCTTACCCGCAAAGGCTTGGCGGATTTGTTGGAAGAGCCACGGATTGCGCACGGCACCCCGCCCAATCATGAGCCCGCGTGTGGCGGTGTCTTTCCAAATATCGAGTGCACCCACAGGGGAGGTGACATCCCCGTTGGCGAGCACGGGACAGGGCATCGCCTGGGCAGCCGCGCGGATGAGATCGTAGCGCACGCCAGGCCGATACCGATCTGCGACGGTGCGTCCATGTACGGTGAGAAGATCGATGGGGTGCTGTGTAAAGATCGCCAAGATCTTGTCGAAATTCTCCGCTGTCTCAAAACCGATGCGCGTCTTCACCGTGAAGGGGATGTCGATTGCTTCGCGCAGCGCCCCGAGGATGGCGTGCACGCGTTCGGGTTCCCTCAAGAGGCCACCGCCGGCGCATTTTTTAAAGACGACGGGCGCGGGACAGCCGAGGTTCAGGTCAATCGCGACGACGGGATGGTTCTGGAGCTCTCTGGCTGTGCGGACCATCGCGGGGATATCGTTGCCAATGAGTTGGGCAATCACTGGTCTGCCTGTGGGATTGTGGGTGATGGAGCGGAGGATATCCCGATCCAATCGGGAATCCGGCGTCACTCGGAAGAACTCCGTGTAATAGACATCCGCCCCGCCATATTCGTGAACGAGGTTCCAGAAGGCCCAGTCCGTCACGTCTTGCATCGGGGCCAGCGCGAGGATCGGCCCCGGCTGCGCCAGCAGCCGCGCCCAGGCATCGCTGCCGGGGGCGATGGCAGTCGGTGTTTCCTTTGGGGGATGGGGCGCGTCAATCACCCCGCAACATGCATGCGCGTAGCAGGTGGTCGAGGGGGAAGTGGATCGTGATCCCTGGCTCAGGGCAGGATTCGGCGGAGCTGCTTCTTCAGCGGTGCAATGATGGCGGCAGGGCGGTAGTCGAAGGCGCTGGAGAAACTGGTGGTCAGACTCGTGCCGCCAAAAGGATTGGCTGTTTGCACAAAGGCACGGAGGGGGCGGGATCGATTCGCTGGATCACTGAACTCATATTCCACCGTGATTTGCTGCACCCCAGCATCCATCATTCCTTGCGCCCGCAGCACGACGGGTCTCACGGCATGGGCGCTGGGCGAGGGCGATGACACAATGGTCGGCGTGTAACCGTGGGCCTTTAGCGCCTCTGCGGTCGCCTCTGCAAAACTGCGTGCTGCCGCCGCATTCATTTTGCCAATCACTGGCGTTCCGGAGGGGAGGACGACCTCCACCTTGCTGCCCTTAGACCAAGTCAGCGGGGCAACTGGTGTCGCGGTGCCCGTCAACTTGAGCACCTGTCCTGTGACACGCTGATCTTTTATCCGCTTTGTTTCTGTGACCGTGATCAGCTTCTTTTGTGGTTCTGCCGAGACGGGTGTCTGCGGGCGGGTGGTCGTTTTTTGTTTGGAGATCGCCTCGATCAGGATGGCCAGCACGATCAAGGAGGCGACGATTGCGGCTGCCTCTCCACTGCCGATACCGCTGCTGCTGCCTTTCCCATAAACGGGAACAAAGATGGGCCGATATCCCGAAGACGTACGCGTTGACGTGGACCAACCGCTAGCGGTCGAGGGGGCCTCGATCTGGCGCTGCGTCTTTTCGGTACGGAAGTAGGTCTCTGTCACGTCTGCCTTTTCAACCCGATAATTATAGAGGTAAGGGGCACCCCCCAATTGCTTTTCTGCAAGCTGGTGAAACCTCTCCAAGGCTGCGGTTGGATTCAGCAATGCGTCACCAGACATCGAAATTTCCACCCCGCCAGATGCGAGTTTCTGGATCTGTGGACGGACGATCATTTTGTCCGCCCACTTCATGCGAGCCGTTTCAGCACAGGAGATCGGCAGTGCTGCGAGCAGGATGGCGGTGATGAATCTCAAAAAACACTGTTTGGTGCGCATGGGCTCTGTTTAAGAGTTTCGAGGAAGAGAGACAAGCCCATTTTCGCGGCCACCATCTCTCCGGCGAATTGCGTGCAGCCTTCTTGCTTTCTCCGCCAACTTCTGGTTTGATCGGTGCATGATGAAATACACCGCTATTGCTTCTGCATTGCTGCTCTGCTGCGCCGTCGATTCGCCGGGCATGAGTGGGAAGCCCAAATTCACGATCAGCGTGCATTCGGAGGGCACGATGAATGACTCCCCAAAAACAATTTTTCCCGACTCGGTGGATGGACGGCAGGTGGTCTTCAAAAAGGTGCCAGAGTTTAGTCACGCGAATATCGCCGCCTTTCACGCCTTCCCGGCGGAGAGTGGGGATGGCTTTGGGGTGACGCTGAAGCTGGACTTCAAGGGTTCCGGCGCCTTGGAACTGATCACCCGCACCAGCACGGGTGGGATGTTGCGTTCCGTCGTGAACGGTCGCCCCGTCGATGTGGTGGTGATAGATCGCCCCATCGCGGATGGCGTCTTCACCATCTGGCAGGGCGTGCCAGAATCCGTCGTGAAGGAACTGGGAAAAAAATATCCATCGCTCAAGGGCCTGACTTCTGCTGCTGGCAGCCTGGAGATGACGCCCACCACCAAGACCGAGAAGAAAAAATCCTTCTGGCGCTTCCGCCAGGGGGAACGCGCGAAGGCGGCTGAGGAAAAGCGCAAGGCAGACGGAAAAGATCCCCAAGTGCCGGACTACGGCACGGAGAAGAGCGACCCGATCCGCGATGACCCCAGTGCCATCCAGGTGCCGCGCGGTGCCGCGACGACGGCGATCCCGGTGGAGGGCGGCGCGCCGCCACTGCTCCCAGGAGATCTGGCCCCTCTGCCTACTGAACCCGCAGTGCCTGCTCGATGAGAAGAACCGCTTTGTGGGCGCTAGGGTGCCGCAGTGCGGCCGTGGTTATTGCTTTGGCGGCTCCCGCCGTGGCGCAGATCCAGCCGATGGGTTTGGTGCTACCGACGGAGAATGAGGCTCTCTTGTCCGGTTCTGGGCAGGCGTATTTTCAGTTTGTGGATCGGACGTTTGAGGGGGAAAAATCCACTCCTTGGGAGGGAGGGCAGTTTGGCTTTGTCCGTGATCCGCGTCGCATCAGTGGGCGATTGGCGTTCTCTCGTTTCCATGAAGGCATGGATGTAAAGCCCTCGCAGCGTGATTCCCGGGGCGATCCATTAGATGAGGTGCGTGCCATCGCCGCAGGGACGGTCCTGCATGTGGCGAAGGTGGCCTCCCAGAGCAATTACGGACGCTACGTCGTGGTGAAGCACGACTGGGGCTACGGGCCCTTCCTTTCCCTCTACGCCCATTTGCGGGAAAGCGATGTCGAGCCTGGCGAAAAGGTTACCGCAGGCCAGAAACTGGGCATCATGGGTTACACGGGGGCAGGCATCGACCAACGCCGCGCCCACACGCATGTGGAACTGAACCTATTTCTTTCCAGTCGCTTTGAGCAGTGGCACAACGGTCAGTTCAACACTCCCAATCACCACGGGATGTACAACGGTCTCAACCTCATCGGACTCGACATAGCGGGTTTGTTCCAAAAGCACGCGGCCAATCCCCGGACCACCGCCGCAGAGTTCGTCACGATGACTCCAGCCTACTATCGAGTGCTCGTGCCCGGTGCAGCGGACATGGAGTTGATCAAAAATTACCCTTGGCTGTTAGCAGGGGAAAGGCCCAGTAGCCCGCCCGCCAGTTGGGAGGTCGCCTTTAGCGCCTGGGGGCTGCCTGTCGCCGTCAAGGCCAGCGCCAGCAATTGTAGCCTGCCGACCGTTTCGTGGGTGAAGGACGATCCCATCCCGCACTACTACAACACGCGCGGCTGTCTCACTGGGAGCGGCGCGACCGCCAAGCTGACGGTCTCAGGCATGAATTTCGTTAAGCTGGCCTGCGGGGTTTTCTGAACTGGCCGCCAACGGTGCCCAGCCGGGGCAGGGCGGAGTGCCGACGCGATGCCAGCACTCCGCAGAGCAGGGGAAGGGCCCCACTACTTCGTCGCGTTCAGCTTGATGTCCTTAAACTGCACGGTGAATGGCGCGCCCGCGTGAATTTGGAGAGCCAGCACACCGCTCTTAGCACCCACGGTCGTCTCGTCCGTCACGTCAACGGTCTGCGTGCCGTTGATGAAATGCTGAAGGTGGCCCCCCTTGGCAATGATCTTGTATTCGTTCCAATCACCCTGATGAATGACAGCCTGGATGGCGGCGCTTTCGCCGACGCTGCCGGTCACCTCAATATTGGGAGCGGTCTTTTTGTTGCCCTTTTTATCGACGGATTCGACGCCGCCTTCGCGGATGACGACCTTCTGGCCGCGCTGGGCCAGGATGCCGCGCCCTTTTTCTTCATACAGAATGCCGCTGTAAGTTTTACCAATCTCAAAGTCTGCCTGATAGCCGCCGACGACGAAGGCTGCAGGATCAATGATCTTGCTGCGGTACTGGATGCCGGAGTTGCCAAAGCCTTCGCCCTTACCCTCTGCATCCACGATCTTGTACTGCAGCGTCAGTTCAAAGTCGCTGACCTCGCCACCCTTCCAGATCAAAAAAGTATTGGCTGCTAGCGTGGACTTGCCCGGCTTTGCAGGATCGGGGGAGGTCTGGCCAGTGATGCAACCATCTCTCACCGACCACAGATCCGTCCGGCCTTCCCATCCGGTGAGGTCTTTGCCGTTGAAGAGGGAAACTTCTTCTGCGCCAGCAAGGCTGGCAAGAGCGAAGAGTGCGGACAATGCGATGCGGGTATTCATGTCGTTGGATGGATGGAAATCTGCCGCTTCTGGGCAGGGAGCCGTTGTAACGTGGACCGCGCCGGGTGTCTATCGATTTCCCTCACACTGCGGCCGCTAGCAATGCGCTGACCTGAACGTCCTCCAGGCACGCTCCACCCACTCCGAACCGTACCCGAACGATATCGAGCGCGGCCTGTCTGGCAGCGTGGAGGGTCAATTGCCCACGGGGGATACCCGCTGCTGCGCCTTGTAGCCAGGCCAGCAGCAAATAGGCAGCAAAGGCATCGCCTGCGCCATTCCGCAGGTCTGGCTGCTGCGCCAGTGCCAGTGCGGTCGCCTCCATCAGCGTAGGGGAGACGCGACCGTGGCAGACTTCCCTCGTCGTCGGATCGTAGATCAAGCAGCCGCGACTCCCCAGCGTCAATAGGATCGCCGACCGGCTCGCAGTCCGCCGTACGAGTGCCTGTAGCTTTGCTGCCAGATCCTCCAGGTTTGCGCTCGACTCGTCCAGCACCGCATCGGTGTGATTCATGGCCAGCGCACAGAGGTCGGCAAACTCATCCAAATTGCAGATGGCTACGTCGCTGTGGCGCAGCAAGACCCGCAGCCGCAGATTGGGGGATGAGGTGCGCGTCAAAACGGCGAAGACCGGGGCGGCGTTGCGTCCTGCTTGATTGATGAGATGCTCAATCAACGGCTCGCACCGCACGGAGTTGATCAAAAGGGCGCGCATGGAGTGGCGGAAGCGCGTCAGCATCCACCGCCATCCCGGCACTAGCACCTCTCGCAGTGAAGGCCGTGTGGGACCACGAACGATGTCTCTTTCCCCAGATCCTGGATTCAGCAGCACCACGTTCTTTTGCCAGGGCCGACGCCCGACTGGGGTCACCGAGACTCCACGACCACGCAGTTCTTCCGCCAGTTCTGCAGGCGGTTCGGACTCCATGACCAGAGCGATGTCGCGGATCTCATCGACCACATGATCTGGGTGATCCATCAATGCGCAGACACTGTTATAGCCTCCGCCGCCCCATTGCTGCCGCTGCGCCTGGGCGAGGCTACGATCAAACGAATCCGGATTGGCTGCGGTCAGTTTTGTGCCTGGTACCAGCGCCTCCTTGTTTTGTACCACATCCACGCTCCAGGATGCATTCGAAGTGGTCAGCACTAGTTCATTGGGCCGCCGTCGGATGGAGCGCAGGGAGATCTGCGCATCCGTGCACAACGATCCCGCGACGACGATGCGAGACCAAGGATACAAGACCGCTGATCCGATGGAACGGACGATGCGGTGCAATGTGCGAAGAGGTGTAAACATGGATGGTTGGGAGCCGGAGGGGTGGTTTGATCTCCGTCAGTCCGTGGTAGCCCGCCGCCGCTGTAGTTGTGACATCGACTTCACGCTGGGTTCTTTCCGTCACACTTCGGCTCCCAGGGTGCTATTCGCGTGGAGGCACCACTCACTAACCACCAGGACCCCTATGGCATCCATCCGCACCAAATCACGCAAGTCGGCCGCTGCGCCGACGGACTGTTTCACTCGCAGGGCGGAACGCTCGAAACGCTTTGCCGAGAGCATCGCGGAAGGCAATCACCGCCCCAGTCGGGCGTCTCTCTACACGACCTTGGGAATCATTTTTGTCTTCACCATTGCAGGCGTCGTGGCCATGAATCTCAGCAAAACAGAGCTCGGTGCCCTGCTCCCACCCCTCCCCAACCCCGGGTCCTTCGGGCTTGGGGCACTCACCGCCTGGACCATCTCCTGGCTGTGCCGGGAGCGCCCGCCGCGCCCGCAGAGAACTCGAACGAAGGATATATGGCTGGATTAGCCCAGGGCGGGCAGCGGCGGCGACTACCCAGCCGTCGGATTCTCTTCACGCAGTCCTTGCGAGGTTCCTTTTCCGGGCCTATTCTCTCCGCCCGCTGGCCCCGGTCGGCGTTTTTTTCTTCACAAGGTTACAACACACATCATGGGCAAGACACTCTTCGCAAAAGTCTGGGAATCACACACCGTCGGCAAGCTCGACAATGGTCAAACGCAATTGCTCATTGATACCCACCTCATTCATGAAGTGACCAGCCCACAGGCGTTCGGAATGTTGCGAGATCTCGGACTTAAAGTGGCCTACCCACAGCGCACCTTTGCGACGGTCGATCACATCGTGCCGACGGATAGTCAGGTCTCCCCCTTTGAAGATCCCCTTGCAGAAGAAATGATCCAGGAGCTGAATAAGAACGCCAAAGAGTTCGGCATCACCTACTTCAGCCTCGGCACAGGAAAACAGGGCATCGTCCACGTCGTCGGGCCAGAGCAGGGCATCACCCAGCCCGGCACCACGATCGCCTGCGGCGACTCCCACACCGCTACGCATGGAGCCTTTGGTGCGATCGCTTTTGGGATCGGCACCACCCAGGTGCGCGATGTTTTGGCCACGCAAACCATGGCCCTTTCTGCGATGAAAGTCCGCCGCATCAATGTGGACGGGAAGCTCCGCCCCGGTGTGTATTCCAAGGACGTCATCCTGCACATCATCCGCCTGCTGGGCGCTGGCGGCGGCAAAGGCTACGCTTACGAATACGGTGGCAGCATCTTTGACGGCTTTACCATGGAGGAACGCATGACCGTCTGTAACATGTCCATTGAGGGCGGTGCCCGCTGCGGTTACGTGAATCCAGACGAGAAGACCTTCGAATACCTCAAGGGCCGCCCTTACTCCCCGACTGGCGCTGAGTGGGATGCCGCTGTGGCTAAGTGGGCCAGCTTTGCCTCCGATGCAGACTGCGTCTATGATGACATCATCAACATTCGCGCAGAAGACATCGCGCCGACGGTCACCTGGGGCGTCAGCCCCGATCAGGCGATCTCTGTCGAAGAAAATATTCCAACCGGCGATGACGCCAAGACCGCAACGCAGCGCGAGTCCACAGAGGACGCGCTGGCCTACATGAAGCTGCAAGGCGGTGCACCGATCAAAGGTACGAAGATCGATGTGGCCTTCATCGGCTCCTGCACGAATGGCCGTCTGAGTGATTTCCGCGAGGTCGCTCGGTTCATCAAAGGCAAGAAAGTTGCCCCAGGCGTGAAGGCAATCGCTGTTCCTGGATCACAAATCGTCGCCGTTCTTGCGGAGAAGGAAGGCCTCGACAAAGTCTTTTCCGATGCTGGCTTTGAATGGCGTGCTGCTGGTTGCTCCATGTGCCTCGCCATGAACCCAGACAAGCTCATCGGTGATCAGCTCTGCGCCTCCTCATCGAACCGCAATTTCAAAGGCCGTCAGGGCAGCCCAACCGGTCGCACCATCCTGATGAGCCCAGTGATGGTCGCTGCTGCTGCCATCACTGGTGCTGTCGCGGATGCGCGCGAGCTTTTTGATATGGCCGAAGCGGCTGCGGTTTAATCCGCAGCGCCCCTGCGTTTTCGCCATCGCTGCTCAACCGTCCGGTTGCGTGGCCAGCCAGTTCTTCATCCACGCGTAGAAGCTCGCGCCAACCTGCGCGTAGCCGATCGCGTTCGGGTGCACCCCGTTGTTGACCGGGTACCCGTCGATCGGGTCCAGATTCAATTCCGTCGGGACAAGATGGATGCCTTCCTTTTCCCGATGGGCAAATCGTTGCAGCATCAACTGCACGAGCCGATGCTGGATGCGCTTCCAGCCCCAGCGGGTGTACTTTTCTTGGTAGTTCGCGACAAAGGCCGCCTGCCTGTCGTTCGGTGGAGTGGTCAGTCCCACCGCAAAGACTGCCTTCGGCGCGGCCTGATGAAACGCGCCGATCAATTGCTCAGCGTTCTCAAGCACGGACAGGATCTTTTCATCCAGCGCGATGGGGTCATCGACCTTCGCACCAAAGCAGTCGTTGATTCCGAGCAAAAAGGTCACCACATCAGGCGGTTGGTCGGCGCAATTCTCGCGAAAGTAGCGTGGCAGATCCAACACCGGTTTGCCATCCGCGCCGGGATACAGAAACGGGCTCATGCTCTTGCGCGGCGGCGTTTTGGGATCCGGCGGTGCCGAGGACTTCGCGTCATATTTTGTCAGAAAGGAAGCCCAGGTCCAGCCGCCATACCCTTCGTGGGCCACACCCTCCGCTGCGGAGGATGGCTTGTGGGTGCCTAGCATCGTCCAACGAGGATTTCCGGGTTCGTTCAGCAGCCGGGCGATCTCGTTTGGATAGAGTGAGGCGTGCGTGAGGCTGTCCCCGACGATTAGTAGCCGCAGCGGCCGACCCGCACCAGCGTCTGATCGGGCGATCTTCAGAGTGGTCTTAGCCTCTGCCAGGAGCGCACCTTTTGCATCCTTCACACGCACCACTAACGGGTGATTCCCGACCTGGGCCGCCGTCGGCGTCACCGTCCAGCGCCGGGCCTCGGGTTGTCCCAGGGCTGCATCCATTTGAAAACGGTAATTCTGGGGCGTCTGAGTCAGGACAACGTTGTCGAAATAGATCGAAAAAGGCACACCAACGGTCGCATAAGCGGTCTCAGGGAGGGTGAGTTGCAGAGATCCATCCGCCGCAGCCTTCGGCACCTCCGCGTGAAGAGTGCTGCCACAAAAAAGAAGTGTGCCGAAAGCCAACATTGCGAGTTTCATGCCGAAAAATACGCACTCACCAGCCACGCACTTCCGCCACTTGCACAATCCCGCGCGTTCATAATGGTCAAGTGGGATAACCGTTATCAAATTAGTTGCTTTTCGCGCACTTTTCCGTTACGCCTTTGGCGATGGCTACTGAAACGACTGGAACTGGGAATCTGGAGGCGGCGACTGGCGATCCTTTGATCGGAGTGAAGGCACTGACGGGGGTTTACGTCGGGATGAACCGGAAATGCTGGGGGCGGAAGCGGATTCGGGGGGA
>Ga0209573_1000371_pt1 | contig 100062 bp, 79 predicted proteins | sample TNRBio252014_DNA_FD_185870 | JGI IMG/M metagenome (GOLD analysis project Ga0209573, IMG submission 185870) | Wastewater treatment Type I Accumulibacter community from EBPR Bioreactor in Madison, WI, USA - TNR Reactor_6/25/2014_ DNA (SPAdes)... | ecosystem: Engineered > Bioreactor > EBPR >...
ATATTTAGGAAAGCAGCGCGAAGAAAAAGCGCGAGAATATTCTGATAATTACAAAAAACTTGTCGAAATTGTTGAAGAAATGACAGAAATTAATATGATGCTGCTCAAAGAAAATTGCGAATATTAGTAGCTAGAACTTTGGACTCTCGAGTTAGGTGATGTAATTCTTAATTTGTATCATGGAGATGAAGTGATTAAAGCAAAAGCTAATTTAAATTCAATGCAATACGCAAAAGCAGATAAAGCACATATGAAATCGGGCTCTTTTATCAAAGTCAAAGGTGTAATTCAGTCTGGCAAGCAACCACGAAACCTAATCAATATAACTCAATTTGATCTCATTGAATCATAACTGAAATTGAATAAAATGTATTACCTCAGATTAACTTTGGCTCACCGCCCATTCTTGTGAAATCTATTAATTTGCATAAGTGTCTTGTAAACAGGTATTAAGTCTTATGCATAGATGTATTAACATCTATTAAAACGCGATGTTTGGTTTCAAAAATGTAATTTCAAAGCAGGTGTTTGGTGAATTGTTATCTACCTGAATGCTTGCTTTATGTTGTTCTAATATTCCTTTGACTATAGCTAGCCCAAGCCCAGTGCCTTTGCCTACGGGCTTAGTTGTAAAGAATGGATCAAACAATTTTTGTTGGAGATCTATTGGTATGCCTTTGCCTGAATCAATTACTTGCACGACAATTTTTTGATACTCTTCTTTGATTTTGATTTTGACCCAACGGTTTTCTAAATGAGAAATAGCATCAGCTGAATTGTTAATTAGGTTAATAAAAACTTGCTCGATTTCGATTTCATTACAAAATATTTTGGATTCAGTGTTTGCATCCAATTCTAAAGTAGCACCAAGGCGTTTTAAGTTTGACTCTGATAATACGGCCACTTCTTGAAGAATTGCGCGTAAGGAGCATGTTTTAAAATTAATGTCGTTTGAACTGCGCGAGAACTTTTTTAACCCCCCAACAATTCTTTCAATTCTCCAAATGGCCTTGCGAATGTTTTCGATAAGACTAACCGTTTTTTCAGGTTTATTAGATTCTTTTTTTAATAGGTCGAGGGAAGTTGAAATGATGGCTAATGGGTTGTTGATTTCATGAGCTATGCCGGCAGACATTTCGCCTAAAGATGACATTTTTGAATTATATATCATTTGCGCTTCTGTTGTTTTTATGCGTGTAATGTCTACAGAAGTGCCAATCATCCTGAGTGGTGCACCTTCTGTTGAGCGACTGACAACCATCCCTCTTTCTAAAAACCACTTTATTTCACCATTTGGCAATTGACTTCTATGTTCTACCTCATATGGGGTATTTTTGTGCAAATGATCTTCTAGATTCTTGACAAGTTTGTCCATATCTTCAGGGTGTATTAAAACGGATGCCTCTTTAAATGACATTTCTGCGGGGTAATGCGGTACGCCAAATAGTTCTAGAAATCTTTTTGAAAGCTTCACTTTGTTTTCTGGTATATTCCAATCCCAAATGCCATCGCCAGAGCCTTCTAATGCAAACTTTAATATTTCCTGTTGTTGTTGCAAAAGAATTTCGTCTTTCTTTCGTTCTGAAATATCAAAAAACGAAGTTACGAACATATCGTTTACAAAAGGTGATGTAGATATAATAAAATAGCGATGGTTAATTGGGCTATAAAATTCAGATTTGGCGGTTTGTGTAGAATTTTTGTGTGATAACCAAAACGCAGTGACTAGTTTTGAACCCAAACCATATAGTTTTGTTCCAAGGCTGCCTATCACTGGCATTTTTTTGTCATAATCGGCAGTGCTATAGAATGATTTATTTACGGCAATGATTTGATAGTCTATTGCTTGGCCATTATTATCAAAAACTAATTTGTTTAATGCGACCCCTTCTGATAAGGTATCAAAAATAATTTTGAAATATTCTTCGTTAATTGTGTTTGAGGGAACAAAATTTTCATTCATCTATTAATTTCCTTAATTGCGCTAACATTTTAGCTAAAAATTGGTTTTTGACAATATAGGCAAACTTTAATTGCCGAAAGCGCTATAAATGTATTACATTATCTTTTTACTGGATGGTTGATAGAACAAACTTTATTTTGTTGAGTGGTGAAATTGTCCGAGTTAAATAGTCATACGATTGGCAGAAAAAATTAGTTCGACATTAATCTGTAAAAAATGGGTGGGATACTTTTTTAGACTTTTTGAATAGGGAATTTTATTGACATTGGGGTCTTTCGTCAAAATGCGGTTTGATTATACAGTGGTGATCAAAATTTTTTTAAATAAATTTGATTAGAAGTGAAGTTTGTTACAAAATCTTAATTCTATTTTTTGAACCTTTTCAGATTATTTAAATTAGGCTATAGGGCTTTTTCAGCTTTTAGAATAACGGAATCATTAGGATTCATATTGTTTTGGTGCTTGACTAAATTCTTTCGCTTTGTAATATCCAATTAATTGCATATAATAGTAACTACTCAGGCGGGTTTGAAACCCGTTTCTTCTGCGCCAATTGTAAAAAAAATTAAAATACACTGAGTAGATACATATAATGTATAATAATGGAATGGTTAAGTTAACTATTTTGAAGGGTAATAATAATTATGAACAATGCACAAGAATCAACTGAAGTTTTGATACTTACCACCACATATGCGGTCGAAGGAAGCATTGCACTTTTGCCTGGCTCTCGTTTAACTGATTATGTAAGGCAATCTGGGGAATTTATTGCAGTTACAAATGTGAAAGTGTCAGACTTAAAAGGCAATGAACTATTTAACTCTCCATTTTTAGATATTGGGAAGAGTCATATTGTTATTATTTCGCCTTTAAGTTCTGTTCAAAAGAAATCGAAAAATTAAATTTCTAATGAACCCTCAAAATGGGCGTTTAAAAAAAAACCGGGTTTAAAATGAGGCAGGCATGAGTACGAATAATCAGCTCGCATGGCCAAATCGTCAAAATTGTTTGGAAATTAATATAAAAAAATACAACCAAGAAGGTGACCGCGCAATCAATAAAAACGATGAAGATAAACCAATCGTGGTTAAGTTGATCGATGATAAACAAACGATAGATAGAGTATTTGATTTGTTGCACAAACTACCAGTTGATGGCGAAATGATGAAAAGTTTTTCAGACGAAACACCTTTAACTACCTTAGAGTTTAAATATGGAAAAAGCACCAAAACAATTTTTATCTTTGGTGAACGCGTCAAAACCCCTTCTACAGGTTTTTTAACAGAGCAAAATCATAAAAATGATGAAAAATTATTTGTAGAATTGATTGATTCCTTAGCAAAAAATATCTGATTTGCTGGTTTGTAAAAAGCTTGCGTTTTTTTCGGATTTCGTATATTGAAAGCGTTGTAATTATTTGATATTTAGATGTATAATATAGAAATATTGGTATGATAATCAAAAATACAAGATGATATTTCTTGCATTTTTATTTTAGAAATGGGAGAGTTAAGCCATGCCTAGGCCGTTTGCCATTATTAATGAAGATGGAAGTTGCGCTCCTGAGTACTTGTCAGTAGTTTCAGACAGTGAATTACGCTATTTAATAGAAATTGCTTTATATAACCGTGTATTTGATCAGCGCATGATTTTGTTGCAGAGACAGGGGCGTCTTGGGTTTTACTTAACTAGTACAGGCGAAGAATCAACGATAGTTGGTTCGGCTTTTTGTTTAAAGTCGAATGACCCAATTTTTTTATCTTATCGAGAATTAGGGGCGTTATTAATACGCGGTGTTCCAAAAGAACTAATAATGGATCAGTTATTCGGCAATGAGGATGATCGAAGTAAAGGGCGTCAAATGCCAGTACATTATGCATTTAAAGAATTTGATATACCTTCGATCAGCAGCCCTGTTGCGACGCAACTGCCTCATGCATGTGGTTTTGCTTATGCGGCAAAGCAAAAGAAAACAGGTCAAATAGCGTTAGGTTATACAGGGGAAGGCAGTATTTCAGAGGGTGATTTTCATATGGCTCTCAATTTTAGTGGTGCCTTTAAAGTGCCTGCTGTATTTTTGATTCGAAATAATGGTTATGCCATTTCAACGCCTGAAAGTGTTCAAACGGCAGCCGAAACTTTAGCTTCGCGTGGTATTGGTTATGGTGTGCCAGGTGTTCAGGTTGACGGTAATGATATTTTGGCAGTAATTAAAATTGTAAGAGAAGCAGTTGATCGGGCTAGAAATGGTATGGGGCCTTCTTTAATTGAATCATTAACTTATAGGTTAGGAGCGCATTCTTCTTCTGATGACCCTTCTGGTTATCGAACCAAAGAAGAGGAGGCGGCATGGGCACAGCAGGATAATATCAAGCGATTGCAAAAGCATGGTATCTGGCGTGGGGTTTGGTCTGAGGCTATTGCGGAAGAAAAAATCAGAGAATACGAGGAGGAAATATCTGGTTTAATTAAAAAAGCTGAGGCAAAACCTATGCCGCAGCTTGATACTTTGTTTGATGGAGTTTACCAAAGTATATCGCCGATTCTGCAAAAGCAAAAAGATGAGTACAAGCGCTTTTTGTATGAAAGTAAATCTAGCAGAAAGGGGCATTAGCATGGTGGCTATTCAAGAAATGAACATGATTCAAGCCTTAAATAATGCTTTGGATTTATATTTTTCTAGAGAAGAATCTGCTGTTTTATTAGGTGAAGATGTTGGTCGCTTTGGTGGTGTTTTTCGAGTAACAGAAGGCCTACAAGAAAAGTATGGGATTGATAGAGTCTTTGATACTCCACTAGCTGAGGCAGGAATTGTGGGTATGGCAATCGGTATGGCGTTAGGTGACCTGAAACCAATTGTTGAAATTCAATTTGCTGATTTTGTTTTCCCTGCATTTGATCAAATTGTAAGTGAGCTTGCCAAATATCGTTACAGAAGTGGTGGTCAATATGCACCAAAAGTTGTCATTCGTATGCCATACGGCGGCGGTATTCGAGGTGGGCATTACCATAGTCAAAGCCCAGAAGCATATTTTGCCCATACTCCTGGTTTGCGTGTTGTTGTGCCAAGCGGCCCATTTGAGGCAAAAGGTTTGTTGCTAGGTTCTCTAAATTGCCCAGACCCAGTTATTTTTTTGGAACCCAAAAGAATTTATCGTGCTATAAAAGCTAAGGTGCCGGTAGAGTTTTACACCTTACCAATCGACAAAGCTAATGTCTTGCATGAAGGCGAAGACTTAACTGTAATTGGGTTTGGCAGTGTTATTCCTATGATTTCAGATGCCGTGACAGAATTAGAAAATGAAGGATATTCCATAGAGATTATTGATCTAGTTAGTGTTGCACCATTAGATATGGAAACGATTGTGCATTCGGTAAAAAAAACAGGTCGCGTTTTAATTGTGCACGAAGCCCCGCGAGCAGGCGGTATTGCAGGTGAAATTATTGCAGAAATTCAAGAAGAATGTTTTGCGCATTTGCAGGCACCTTTACAAAGGTTAACTGGTTTTGATACGCCTTTTCCTTATAGCTTAGAAAAAGATTACATGATTTCTGCTGATAAGATTAAATATTATGCTCGCAAAGTAATGCAATATCAATAGGAGATTATAAATGTATCAATTTATTTTACCAGACATTGGCGAAGGTGTCGCAGAGGCCGAAATCATTAAATGGCGTGTTAAAGTTGGTGATTTTGTAACGGAGAACCAAGTGATAGCTGAGGTTATGACGGATAAAGCAACCGTTGAGTTATCCTCACCTGTGACAGGTGTTGTTAAATCATTACCTTGGGCGGAAGGAGCTTTAGCCAAAGTGGGCCAGGTTTTTGCTACCTTTGATGTGCAGGTAACGGAAACTCCTGTAAAAATACCTGAACATAAACCAGTTTTAAAAAATGAACCTAAAGCAAACCAAAGTAAGCCCGAAAAAACTTCGACTGTTAGTCACCCTCCTGAGTTACCTAGTCGGCCATATTTAAGAGAAAAAGAGCCTCAGCAAAAACAAGAAAATTTGGTGTTAGCTGTGCCAATAGTTCGTGCCTACGCATCTGAGAAAAAAGTAGATTTAAAACAAGTAAAAGGCTCTGGCCCAAACGGTAGAATATTAAAAATAGATATCGATCAGTTTTTATTAAATGGCAAAACAGTTGAAAGTAGTTTAGGGGGTGAGGCTACGGAAGCGAAAACTTCTTCTTTATCTCCTGACCCAGAAGATTGGCAACGAACACCGCTAAGAGGTTTGCGTCGTGCAATTGCCAACCGTATGAGTATATCGAAAAAAATGGCGGCTCATTATACTTATGTGGAAGAAATAGATGTTACGGCTTTAGAGACTTTAAGGGAAGCGCGCGAAAATTCTATTTCACCCCTTTCTTATTTTGCATGGGCTGTCGTAAAAGCGTTAAAGGAGCTTCCTGATATTAACGCGAGTATGGATGAAGAACATGGCGATATTATTACTAAGGGTGATATTCATCTTGGTATTGCAGTAGAAACAAAAGATGGGTTGGTAGTTCCTGTAATTCATAACGCGAGTACATTAACTATTGAGGATATTGGAAAAAAGATCAAAGATTTGGCGGAGCGTGCAAAAGAGCGTCGATTAAAGGCGGAAGAATTAGGTGGTGGCACATTTACCATTAGTTCTTTAGGTAAGTTTGGAGGAGTAATGGCAACGCCAATTATCAATTACCCTGAAGCCGCAATAATGGGAATTCACACCATTCGCAAGCTACCAAGGTATGTTAATGATGTGATTATGCCTCGATTCATATTAAATATTTCGATTAGTTTGGATCATCGATTAATCGATGGCGGTGTTGCTGCACGGTTTGTGTCTCATATAAAAGACATAATTGAAAACTGTAAATTTCATTAGAACCCTTTTGTTTCCATGTGTAAAATTTTCTTTTGGCACAGCTGAATATAGAAGCATTTTATTTGGGGGCAAATATGGAAGAAAATAAAACATTGAATATGATGGGAAGTTACGGGTCATATTTTTCAAACCAAATTTTAGGGGATGCCCCTGGTAACTTGTCTTTTCGTTCTGGTAAATGGAAGGATGCCAAGGAATGGAGAAGCCTAGCTCGCAAAAGATTGTTGGAGTGTATGGCTCCGATTAAAATTGATAAAAGGCCAGAGGTAAAAATCGAATCAATTAAAGAATTTGATGGTCTACATGTTGAGCAACTTTCTTGGCAATTGCCTTATGGCCCGCGAACGGAAGCTGTATTTCTGAAACCCGCTGGTTGCAAAGATAAACTACCTGGCGTATTAGGGCTACATGATCATGCGGGAAATAAGTTTTTAGGTTGGCGAAAAATAGCACAGTGTGATAACAACCCTTGGTTAATTCAAAAAGAGCATCATAAAAAGTATTACAGTGAAAGACCTTGGGCAAACGAATTAGCGCGTTCTGGTTATGCGGTGTTAATACATGATGCTTTTACATTTGCCTCGCGTCGGGTGCGAGTTTCAGAAGTGCCAGAAAACTTGCGAGGTAATGGTGTTGACCCTGAGCCAACAGATTTAGAAGGCGTTAATAGATATATTGCTTTTGGGGGAATACATGAAGCTATTCTGCAGAAAAGCTTAATGTGTTCAGGCACAACTTTTGCGGGGGTTTATGCTGTAGAAGATCAATGTGCCCTAGATATTTTAGCAAATAGAACCGATGTAGATACCAGTCGTTTAGGGTGTGGCGGCCTTTCTGGTGGTGGTATGCGAACGGTTTATTTATCTGCCATTGATGAGAGAATTCGTTGTGCAATACCTGCAGGGTTTATGACGACTTGGCGAGATTTTTTACTTAATAAATGTTATACTCATACTTGGATGATTTATTTATCTTTGCTGCCACAAGATTTGGATTTTCCAGAGATCGTTTCATTAGGTGCACCTGCGGCAACACTAATATTAAATTGTAATGAAGACAAGTTATTTACTTTGTCTGAAATGAAAAGGGCAGATCAAATAACGCGTGAGTTGTTTGAAAAGTGTGGTGATGGTGATAAGTATCACTGTAGTTTTTACCCAGGGGGTCACAAACTTGATATTCCAATGCAAAATGAGGCTTTTGCTTGGTTTGATAAGCACTTAAAAAAATAATTTTAAATTCGTATGCTTGGTGAGTTAGACAAATAACTATTGTGATGTTAATGCTAATAGTTTAGTTTGCGGAGTTTTAGTAAAAGGGGAGCAAAGACTAATATGAGTACGGTCAAACAATACCAGCAAAATGAATATAAATCGAAGTTGATTTCTTCTTTGATTTGTTGGCTTAAAAAATAATTTGCGACAAGATGTAGGCAAAAAGTGGCTAAAATTAAAGAAATAAAATAAAATGTTTTTTCTAAAAAGTCTACCAAAAATATTTGATTTTGGTTCATACTCATAGATTTCAATAAATAATGCCTTTGTGTTGTATCGCTTTGATTGGCTAACAAAGTGGAAGCCATTATGACCAAAGATGAGATAATGCATAAGGCCGAAGAAACCACCAGCACTTTTAAAACCTTTTCGAAAAGAAATTGTACCTTCTTAAAGATATCTGTTAGATCAATGACTGAAATATTCGGGTAATCAACCACTAACTGATTTTGAAAGGTGCTTAGGGCAGTGGGGTTAACATGAGCAGACCCAATGATAAATTGTGGTGCGTTTTCGAGTTTTTTTTCAGGAAAGATAACAAAGAAATTTGGCAATAAACTACCCCAATTGATAGTGCGAATAGAAGTTACTTTGCCTTCTATTTGGATGCCGGCAAGGTCAAACCCTAGTAGATCACCAATGGTTACACCCATACTTTTAGCGAATTCGGCCTCTAAACTAATGTCTGGTCCATCATAACTTGGTTGCCAAAACTTACCTTCAACAATTTTTTCGCTTTTATTGAGATTGTCTTTGTAGGTAAGATTAAAAGTTCGGTTCAAGAAATTCAATTTTCGGACATCATTGTTTTGTTTAGCTTTTTCTTTTAAAGTAACTAGAGGCGTATCGTTTATATGGGTTAAGCGGGCACGAATTAAGGGGCTTTCATTAAAATTGGAAGTGTTTGGATTTTTTACAATCAAATCTTTTATATCATTTAATTGTGTTTTTTGGATATCTACCATAAAAATATTGGGGGTATCAGAGTGTTTGTCTAGTGATAATTTTTGTTTTATGGCATCACGCGATGTTATGATGCCTAAGACTAAAACGCTACTCAAAATTAAACCTAGCAGGCTTGGAAAATGTTGCCGTTTGTTTCTAAAAAATTCAATATTAGCAAAATACATGATGGGCGACGAAAGAAAGGGCTTGTTTAATAGACGCAAAATAAATAAAAGTGAAAGAGTAAATGCGAATAAGAGAATAAGTAAAAGTAAAATCGCTCCATTTATCGCAAAGGAAGGCGCCCAAACACCAGTCTGCAAGACTGAAAATACAAGAAGTAGTCCTAATACAAATAATAGGTAAAAAACCATACCCTTGATAGAAAAATAATTAGGTGAAAAAGCCATTTGATATTGTAAGGGATTTAAATTTTTTAGCCAAGTGTTGATAATCATTCGTACTATAATGCCACCTGAAGCAAAGCAAAATATAAGTGTAAATAATATTAATTGCCAATGCCATTTGTTTTGTTTTACTGTTACGACTAGAGAATCTAATTGACTAACAATATAGGTTTCGCCAGTTAACCCAATGACAAGACCAATTAATGCACCAGAAGTAATTATAAAAAAAAATAATTGATATAAGCTTTTTGCTAAAATGGCTTTAGATATGCCAAGCCCATATAAAATGGCGCTATCTGAATGAATCTTGAGAACAAAGGCGCTTAACCCAAGATAAAAACCAATGGAAGCTAGAATTACTGAAGTGTATGTTAATAGATTGAAATAGGAGCTTAGCCTGCCAAAAAGGGTGCGACTAATATTTTGAGAATCCTTCCAAGTAGAAACTTGAATTCCATCGGTGTTAAATTTGCTTTCAAGATTTTCGGCGTCTTTTTCAATTTGTTCTTGGGTTAGATTTGGGTGGTTACCTTTGTAGAGTTTCATGTAAGAAACTCTGCTACCAAATTGTAAAAGCCCAGAAGCGTTTGCTTCTTCTATACGGATTAAGACGATGGGGTTGAATGCCGAGCTATTTGAAATACCTTGATCAGGCAATTCAATAATTACACCTTTGACTTGTAAAGATTGTGAGCCAATCTTTAGGAAATCGCCTGGCTGTATGTTAAATCTGTTTGCTATTTCTTTGGCGATATAACATTCATTGGCTTGTAAAGGTTTAAATAGTTGATCTTGCAAAATGGCTGTGCCATAGAAAGGGTATTGAGTATCGACCGCTTTGATGCTACATAAAAATGCATCGCCTTGATCTCTTTGGGCCATAGTGGGAAAAATAAGCATATCGCTTGTCAAATACTTGTTTTGTAAAGCATGGTTGATTTTTTCTAACTGTTCTTTGTTGAAATTTTGTGTTGATGAGATTTTAATATCGCCCGAGCTGAGATTACGGGCAGAATGATAAAGTCGATGTTTTAGCGTTTCTACAAAGCCATTCATTGTGTAAAATGATGCGCTGCTGATAACAATAGTCAACCATATCAATATAAAACTAATCTTTTTGGTTTTAAAAAAATATTTGATAAGAGCGCTTGTGTTCAAACCAATACGCCTTGATGCATTGAAATTTTATTTTGTGCAAGGGAAGCAATGGTGAGATCGTGAGTAACTAGAACCAGAGTGGTTTTATTTTTTTTCGTTAAAGAAAAAAGTGTTTCAATAATTTTTTTTGCTGTAGTTGCGTCTAGATTGCCCGTTGGTTCATCTGCAAAAATATATTGTTTTTCTTTTGCAAAAGCACGCCCTAATGCAACCCGTTGTTGTTCGCCACCAGATAATTTGCTAGGGTAGTGCTTTTTGCGCGACTCTAGGCCAAGTTCGTCTAAAATGGCATTAGCTTTTTGTAAGGCAATGCTTAATTTTTCGCCAGCTAATTGTAAAGGAAAAGCGACATTTTCTTCGGCAGTTAAACGCGGTAACAAGCGAAAATCTTGATAAATATAACCCGTTTGGTGTAAACGCCAATTTGATAATTCTTCATCCGAAAGCTCATATAAGTTTTTGTTGTCACAGATGACTTGACCTTTACTTGGTTTTAACATGCCAGAAATGATGTTTAATAAGGTAGATTTACCACTACCACTTGTGCCTGTAATGGCATAGCTTTGACCTTCTTGAAATTGAAATTGCAGCTCTTGCAAAATGGGTATTTCGACATGTTCATTATAAAAGCTGTGTGATAGATTTTGACATTCAAGCATTTCAAATACCTTTTTAGACCAAATTTGTTTTATTCTAGTATATCGTTTTTTTTAAAAAAGTTTTTCAAGTTTTCATAAATCACTTTATGGCCTTTGGCATTTGGGTGCACAAAATCATCTTGGTTTAAATCAGAACGAGCCGCAACCCCAGATAATAGAAAAGGGTAATATAATAATGAAAATTCTTTTGCAAGGTTTTCGGGTATTTCGCTAATTTTTGTAGTATATTCCAAGCCATAATTAATGGGAATTTTAACCCCTGCCAAAATAAGTTTGATGTCAGCTTTTAAGATTTTTTCAATTATTGTTTTTAAGTTTTTTTGAAAAGTATCTGCTGGTATGCCTCTGAGCCCGTCATTGGAACCAATACATAAAAAAATCATTTTTGGTTTTGAGGCAATTAACCAATCCATTCTTGCTAAGGTTCCTGAGCTTGATTCACCTGATATTCCTGCATTTTTGATTTGCCAGGAACTGTTTGATTTATCGAAATCTTTTTTTAAAAGAGATACAAAGCATTCTTCAATATCTACCCCAAGCCCCGCTGTTAGGCTATCACCAACAAAAAGAAAAACAGGTTTCTCCGTTGTTTCGAGTTGTTTTTTACCATGATTTGAGGATGTATCTTCGGAAGTATTAGAGCCACAACTTAATATTAAAAACAGTAAAGGCAGCAAAAAGTAAAAATTCATAGGTTGACGATTCAATTATGTAAATTTTAAGTATCTAATCCGTAATTTATAGCTTTGCTAAAGTTAGACGAATTTCAAACCTATTTCACAATGCAAATTACAAAATAATTAAAAATGAGCTGTTTTAAATACTTGCTTTAAGTATGGAATTGTATCTAGTTTTAATTAACCTCAATGAGATTTAAGGAATAATTTTTGACAAAACCTTCTCTTTAGCATGAAGTTATCGTTCCTGTAAAATAGTATTAGCCTTAGCTTAGATTTTGTCTGAAAGATGTATAGGTTGTTTTATTTATGTTTTTCTATTTGTGATTTTTGAAGCGATGCGTCTATGAGTAAGCGCATGGGAGCTATTTTTGAGTTTGTCCATTTTTCAGCTAGGCGTGTAATGGCAGTTTGAGCCATCATTTCAGGGCTCCATACAATAGTTGCGGGTGTTTTTTTGCCTTCAAAAGCTTGGGCATATTCTTCTTTCTTATCTGAGGTTGTCCAACCAACCATATCGAAATCGATTCCTACTTTTAACTTTAATTCTTTGGCGATTTTGGCAACCATTACAGCTATTTCGCTCCATAAGCAAAGAATTGCTTCAGGCCTTTTTGGCAGAGCAAATAATTGTCGCACCGCAGCTTCGGGTTGATTTTGATGACATTCAAAAGTTAGTTCTGACGCAAGTGGTTTATGGCCAGCAACTAAGGCTGAAACTGCTCCACCATACCGTTCCCGACTAATTGCAGATGCCCCAATAGGCCCAACCCAAGCAATTTGGCTATAACCTTGTTTTATTAAATATTGCCCTGCTTGATGACCCCCTTGGTAATTATCTTGTAAAATAATATCAAAGGGGGCATCTTCTACCCAAGCATCTATCATAACAGCCGGAATGCCCATGGCTTTAATGCGATGCAGTAGTTCAATATTGACAGTGTCAAGGAGAACCCCCCAAGCTCTAGAAAGTTGAATTTGTTCGACAATTTCTTCAATTGACTTGTTGCCGGTGAAAATTGTTAAAATGGAAAAAGACTTTGTTGCTAAGTATTTCTCCATTTCGTTGCGCAAGGTGTAATGTAGCGGGGCTGATTTGCTAAAATCTGTGGATTCCAAAATAAAAGCCACGGGGCAACCTTTGCGGGGGTCCTTTGAAGTTGCAACAACGCGATAACCTTTGCGTGGCTCGGCATTTAGCAAACCATCTTTTTCTAATGCGATTAATGTTCTATGAACGGTTTTGGTGGCAAGCTTATACTTGACGCTTAATTGCCTAACGCTCGGTATTAAATCGCCAATAGGAATACTGCCGGTTAGAATTTCTTTACGCAAATCACTAAGTAAAGCGGAAGTAGGTCGGCCTGTACTCATAAACTCTCTATTTTGTTGTTTTTTCTGTGGTATATCTGTAGTATTATTCAGAATAAAGAGGAAAAGTCAATGCTTGATTTAGAGTTTTTGTTTGGCTTTATCGAAGATAATAAGAGGGTTTAATAGATAAGTCGCCCAGTTCTTTTTGCGTTGCGATCTAGAAAGACCAAAACGAATCGGTTTTGCGTCAGGGCGTAAATAACTTTTAAAAAGAATATCCCAGATGGCAAGACAGGAGCCAAGATTTTTGGAGTTATATTTATAAGCTTTAGAATGATGGGTTTGGTGCATGATGGGGCTAATGAATATTGACTCCAAATAATACCCAAAGCTAAATGGTACATGAGAGTGTCTTAGGTTTGAGCCAAAAAAGTTAAAAAGAAACCCAAAAATTTGCACGCCTAAAACGGTGAGTATGGGGTAATCTCCATTGATAAAAAAAGAGAATACCCCTGCCACAAAACCTACAACTAGTATTTGTCGAGCAAGAGAAACGATGGATTCAATTGGGTGTATTCGATATAGGGTTAATGGGGTTAGAACTTTAGCGCTATGATGTACTTTGTGAATTTCCCATAAAAATGAAATTTTATGAAAGGCATAGTGAATGATAAATCTTGAAAAATCGGCAGTAATAAAAAATATAAAAGTATAGAGTACGCTATATGGAATAAAACTTAGGTAGATTGCATTGTGGGTTGGGAAGAAACTTTCAAGAGAATTTTTAACTAAATGAATGATTTTTACTTGAGTAAAAATGATTGGTGCAATTAAGAATGCTTTTACCCAAAAATTAAATAGGAATAAATACAAATCGGTTCTGCTAGAAGGGTGAAATAAAACTTTTGGGTTAAAAAAATACGAGAAAAACCCGTTTGTGTTTTTTGGTTTTTTTGAAAATATAAAAAATAAGTAGGCCATTACGAAAGAAGACAGTAAATAATAGTAGAAAATCCGATGTTCAGGATTGGTTAAATATTGAACAGGAAGACTATTGAATATTGTTGTTTCCATCGACCTTTTATTTACAATATGAAAATTAACGCATAATATTTAGACTTAGTCTAAATATAATTTGTAAATCCGATTTGTCAAATTTATAATGCCCGCGCTTAACTTATTTAGAATATTAAATTTTATTGGAGAAATATAAATGAAAACATGGAAAAGTGTTTTTGCAATTGGGCTGTTCATTTTGGCTGGTTGTGGTGGTAGTTCAAAATCAAATTCAGACAACAAACCTATAGATGTATATGAGAATATTACCGTGCCAACGACATATGCATTCAATGGAAAATTTGATACAACAAAGAGTAGTGTTTCCTATAATGGTCAGACATTGCGTCAAGTTTTAATCAAAGATCTATCGACCTATATTCGTTCGCTTACAGCAAAAATTGATACAAATGTGATAACACCAAGTACTGGCGAAACATTATCTGCATTAAATTTTTATTATGAGTTTGATAGCAACACAAGTGGTACAAATTCCATTAGTTTTACAACAACCCCGCCATTAAAACAAACCATTTTTAATGATGTTTCCACAGTCAAGAATTTAAAAGAAAAATTTGCAGGTAATGATTTAAAAGGTCAATATAAAGATTGGTCAAAAGATTTTAAAGGTTGGGATGACACAGGTGTAACAGGCGAAGCAGGTAGTGTTAAAAGCGCCGAAGATTTGCTAATGTCATTTTTCAATAGATTAGACCAGATTATTGCTGAAAGGGCGGCAGGTAACCCTCAATTAGACCCAGATGGTGTTGCGATAACTTCAGCTCAAATCACAAGCGAGGGGTTAAATTTACAAGAATTAATTGATAAATTTTTGCTAGGTGCAGTTAATTATTCTCAAGCAATTGATGATTATTTAGATGATGATTTAGAAAATCATGGAATCAACTCTGATAACATAGCACAGGCTGGCACATCAAATTTCACAGCTTTAGAGCATGTTTGGGATGAAGCTTTTGGATATTTTGGCTCTTCAATCGATTTTGAAAACTACACAGATGCTGAATTAGCTGCAACAAATGGAAATTATAAAGATTCGAATAATGATGGTTTTATAGATTTAGGAACAGAATACATTTATAGTTTAGCTAGTTATGGTAATAAGCGAGATGTTGCTAGTCACGCAGATGCGCCAACTAATTTCACTAAAGATATATTTGATGCTTTTTTAAAAGGCCGTGCGTTAATTACAGGCACAGATGGGGCTTTGAATGCTGATCAAATGACGGAATTAAAAAAACAAAGAACAATTATCGCAAATACTTGGGAAAAAATAATTGCTGCAACTATGGTGCGTTATTTAAATGGAGTGATTGTTCATATGAATAATATTGGAACTTCATCCTATAGTTTTACTGGGCATGCAACACAGTGGTCTGAGTTAAAAGGTTTTGCTCTTTGTCTTCAGTTTAATTCTAAAAAACTAATTTCACAAGCAAATTTTGAATTAATTCACGCTAAACTTGGCGTAAAACCTGCTATTGCTAGTGATGGAGCAGAAAAAATTGCGGAGTACAAAGCTTTGTTGTTAGAAGTCAGAAGTATTTTGAAAAACACATATAATTTCGACTCTAAGAATATTGGGGATGAAAACGGATTAAACGGTTGGTAATTTAAGAAAGGTTTATTAAAAATGAACAAGGATCTCTTTAAGAGTATTTTGGGTTTAGGCGTTTTGGTGTTTTTACTTGCGGGGTATGCAGCAATTTTCTCGGGGTGTGGAGGCGGTGGGGGTGGTTCAAGTACACCAGTTGTAACCGTTGATGCCAACCACACTTCCTTTTTAAATAGTTTTAGCAGTAAAGTTCTTTTGCCAGCACTAGACGATTTTGTGATAAAAGCAAATGTCTTAAACGAGAAACTGATTGCCCTAGAAAGTGAAATTGTTAGTAATGGTGGCAATGGAGGAAACTTTTTAACCGAAGCTCAAACCGCATGGCAAGATGCTATGCTTGCTTGGGAATCAATTGAAATGATGCAGCTTGGGCCAATTGGAACATCTAGCGCAACTTTAGGCGGAAAAGGGTTACGAGATGAAATTTATTCTTGGCCGACAACTAACCCTTGTGCCATAGATCAAGAAATTGTTAAAAACAATTTTAAAACAGCTAATTATTTAGATTCGAAGTTAATTAATGTTTATGGTTTAGATGCTTTGGAATATTTACTGTTTAATGAAAGTCTAGAGAATTTGTGCCCCAGCTTAGTCGATATCAATGCGAACGGTACATGGTCTGCATTAACCCAGTCTGAAATTTATCAGCGCCGCGCTGGTTTTGCGGTTGTGATTTCAAAAAAAATTACAGAAGATGCTATACAAGTTTTAAATGAATGGGAATCTTCGGGTTCAAATTTTGTGGCAAAACTTAATAATGCAGGAACGGATAAATCAATTTACTCAACTTCTTCAAAAGCAGTGAATGCCGTATATGATGCTTTATTTTACTTGGATTCTAAAGTAAAAGATAAAAAAATAGCACTACCTTTTGCTTTAGGTTCATCGGCTGATAATAATTTAAGCCCAAATAGTTTGGAGTTATCCTATAGTCGTTTGAGTCGAAAAAGTGTAATTGCCAATTTAAAGACTTTTCGTTCTGTTTTTCAAGGAGGGTCTAGTACAAGTGATTACGGGTTAGATGATTTATTGATTGCGAATAATGCTTCAAATACGGCAACAGAAATCTTGCAAAAACTAAATTCCGTTATTACTACTTTTGAAGGATTGTCTGAGTTTGAAGATATTATTACGAGCAGCGATACAACAGCCCTAACTGCAGCATATAATGAATTGCGAGCTGTAACAACTCTACTTAAAGAAGATTTGGCTGTTGCTTTAAATTTACAAATACCAAAAGAAGGTGCGGGGGATAATGACTAAATTGTTGTATGTCTTTTTACTAGTAATGCTTAGTAACTTTGTTTTTGTGCTTGGTCAAGATTCTGAGTCAAAAGAAACCAAAAAAGAAGATTCTAATGCTGCTACTGAATCAACGCCTAAAGCCACGGAGTCAAAAAATATTAAGAAGTTAGAAAAGGAGATGATTTATGAAAGTAAGGAGTCTCTTCTTCGTATACCTGGGTCTGGTACATTAATTGAAGAGAAGGAACTAGAAAAATTTGAGTACAACGATATACATCGCGTTTTATTTAAGGTACCAGGCGTTTATTTTCGAGAAGAAGATGGGTATGGTTTACGCCCAAATATAGGTATAAGAGGTGCAAACTCTGATCGTAGTAGTAAAGTCACTATTATGGAAGATGATGTGTTACTAGGCCCAGCACCTTATTCTGCGCCTGCGGCTTATTATTTCCCGATGGTTACACGCATGACAAATGTATCTGTCATTAAAGGCCCAGCAGGTATTATTTACGGGCCAAATACTATTGGTGGGGCAGTACAACTTAAAACACGCGATATTCCAAGAAAAGGTCAAGGTCAATTAGACTTATCAGTTGGGTTAGATCAATTTTTAAAAGGCCATGTGTATTTTGGAAATTCAATAGGGTCATTTGGGTTTTTAGGCGAATTTGTCCATGAATCAACTGATGGTTTTAAAGAATTAGATGGGGGCGGCGATACTGGTTTTGTAAAAAATGAAGGTATGGTTAAATTGGGTTATGTGTTGGATAAAAACTTGGATTTTTTTCAGCAATTTGAATTTAAACTGGGGTATTCTTCAGAAATCAGTGATGAAACTTATTTGGGGTTAACAGATGAGGATTTTTCTAAGTCTTCGGTTCGACGCTATGTAGCTAGTGAATTAGATAAAATGGAGTGGGAAAGAACCCAAATTGTAGGGAAGTATGTTCTTGGTATTGGTGACAATATCATTATCAAAAATAGTATTTATCGTCATGATTTCAGTCGTAAATGGAATAAATTTAATCGGTTTAAAAATGGTCCGAGTGTTATAAATATTTTGGAAAACCCAAGTCGCGGGCAGGAAGCAGTGTATTATGCTATATTAACAGGCGATCAAGATAGTGCTAATGATGGGCAAAAACTTCAAGTAGGCTTGAATGACAGAAATTTTGTAGCTCAAGGTGTTCAATCAGATTTGGAATGGGAACTTCAAGGTGATAAAGTAAAACACCGCGTCTCATTTGGTTTGCGTTTACATTATGATGAGATTGAGCGCAATCACACTGAAAGAAGTTATAATATGCAGAATGGGCATTTGGTAAGTGATGGGTCTGCCAAAACCCTAAATACGCTAGAAGAAGCAAGCAGCCTAGCTTTTGCTGGCTACTTAAAATACGAGCTGGAATGGAATCGGCTAAAAATTATACCTGGTTTTCGTTATGAAAAAATATTTTCAAAACTTGATAATCAATTGACTAATAATCAAATAGAAAACGACCAATATGCCTTTGTTCCTGGTATTGGATCCTTTTATTCCTTTACAGAGTCATTTGGAATTTTAGGTGGAATTCATAAAGGTTTTAGCCCTATTGCCCCAGGGCAGACAGGTGGCGTTGAACAAGAAAAAAGTATTAATTATGAGTTAGGGTTGCGATTAACCAAGGAAACTTTTTCGGTGGAAGTTATTGGTTTTTATAATGATTACTCCAATTTAACGGGCATAGGTTCTTTTTCTTCTGGCGCAACGGATGTTGAACTAGATAGACAATTTAATGCTGGTTCAGTAGGTATTTTTGGGTTGGAGCTTAATTTTTACAAAGAATTCCAAATCAATGATCGATATAAATTGCCCTTACAACTAGTGTATTCTTTTACGGATTCAGAAATAAAAAGTAATTTTGAATCTGATGACCCCCAAATTGGTGTGGTTAAAAAGGGCGATCGGTTGCCTTATATTCCGGAGCATCAACTAAACTTTTCAATTGGTATAGAACACAAAAAATGGGGTGTTTCGGCGAACTTTAAATATTTGAGTTCGATGAAAGAATTGGCTGGTTCGGGTAGTGCCTTAGAAGGAAAGGAAACAGATGACTATTTTATCACGGATTTAGCAGGGTTTTATAGTTTCAATGAAAAGCACAAATTATATGCTAATATCGATAATTTGTTTGATACGGAATATATTGTGTCGCGAAGACCTTTTGGTGCTAGACCTGGTATGCCATTTCACGCAACTTTAGGCTATAAGTTTAGTTTTTAAAGTGAATAGCATTTATGGTGCTAAAGCTCTTACTAATAGCGTAAAGTCAAAATTTGAATAAAATGTTCAGACTAAATTTGAATTGTTTTCAAATAGAGAATAATATGAAAATTCCTATACATTATATGATAACTTTTTTTATGTTCCTTAGCTTGGGTATAAAAGGTAATGAAAAAGTTGTAGAAGCACGCGAAAATATTCGCAAAACATTATTAATTGAAACGGAGTTAGTATTAAAAGAGGAAAGCTGGCAAAAGGAAAAGGCTCGAATTATTATGGAGCAAGAGCTTTTAAAATCAAAAAAAGATGCAATTCAAAAAGAGATTCAAGATTTAGAAGTATCAATTCAAAAAGCCAAAGAGGAGGCTCAAAGTGATTTGGATTCTCAAAAAGAATTAAATAATAAGCATCAAGCCCTGATAGTAGAATTAAAAGAGAGTGTCGCTTTACTTGTAGCGACGCCATCCCCTTTGCCAGAAGATGGGACCTTGAAACAGATAGCTAAATCTTTGCAAGCCCAAGCCACAAATGAAAACCTGAACCCTGCGGTACTTTTTGATGATTTGTATGGGTTCCATGGGCAATGGTGGCAAATGGGGCAGAGTTTTCAAATTAAGAATGGAAATATCGCTATTGATGGTAAGGAGTATCATGGTGCTATTATTCGTTTGGGTTTAGTGTATCAGTTTTTATTATTTGAAGATCAGGCTCGCTGGGCATATTATGATATAGCCGAAAAAAAATGGAAATTTGGTAGAGAAGAAGAAACACCAAAGCTTATCAAGATTAAAAACATTTTGCAAAAAAACGAACCGAATCAAATTGTAGAGTTGCCGAAAAAATAATATGAAAAGTTTACATTTTAAATTCTATTTATTCTTTTTTTTGCTTGTTTGCCCATGTATAAAGGCAGATGAAAAATTGTTAGAAAACTCATTAAAGGAGCTGGAAAACGCAAGTCAAAGGTCAAAAGCTGCCGCCAATCAGCGGCTTGTGGAACGAACTCAATTATTGCAAACGGCGGAAGGTTTGCAGAAAGAAATTGATGCGTTAGAAGAAAAAAAGAAAAACCTAATTAAAGAAGAAAAGCTGATTAGCAAACAACGCCAGGATGCTTTAACGGGTAAAAATCGTATAGCTCTAGAGATCAGAGATTTTAATCAGAAATTTCAAAGTGCAAAAATAGAACACAATATGAATCGTCCTTTGACAGTAATTGGTGCGGCTGGGTTTGTCAAAGAACTAGGTGATGTTTCGGTGAAAGAGTTTTTTCATGCTCTAACGGAAGAAGAAAAAATCAGCGGAACTTCGCAACAAGTCGAACAATATTATGTGAATGAAAAGCAGGAAAAAGTAAAAGGTCAGTTGGTTGTTGTAGGGAATTTATTGGGCTATTTAATAGAAGAACCAAAAGGAATGTTATTGCTTAGTGATAATACTTTTGTTGCGACTAAGAGTTTATCGCTATCGGCCGAAAATCTAAAAGAACTTAAAACTGTTCAGCCGTTTGGTGTGCCATTTGATGTTTCTGGCGGAGGTGCCCTAGCTTATTCATCAGAAAACCCATCTGTTTGGTTACGCTTACAGGATGGTGGTGTAGTTGTTTACCCTATTTTGGCAGTTGGGTTAATTGCTTTAACTATTATTTTGATCAAGTTCTTTTATTTAAGTAGCGTTAGCGGAAATGTTTTAGTTCTTGAAAAGAAAATTAGAGATTCGATTGTATCAAATCAGTGGGATGATTTAGAAGCATTTAGTCGCAATAAAAAACCTATTGTGTATCAATTGGCATGGTCAGCCTTGCAAAAGAAAAAAGAATTAGGCGCTTTAACCGATGCTTACTTTGAAGAAAAGATTTATTCCTATATTCCAAAATTAGAAAAAATGATGCCAACCTTAAATATATTAGGCGTAATTGCCCCTTTATTGGGTTTGCTCGGTACCGTTACAGGTATGATTGCCACTTTTGATGTTATTACGGTACATGGTTCAGGCAATCCTGGTTTGTTGTCAAAAGGTATTTCTGAAGCTTTGATAACTACCAAATTGGGGTTAATGGTTGCGATTCCTGTGATTCTTTTTCATTCGCTACTTTCGAGTCGTATAGAAAAAAACATTAATGATTTAGAAACAATTGCGAATCTATTGGTTCCGGCAAAATCGCCTGAGGAGAATAAATTGTGATAGATTATTTTCTAAACCCGATTATGGCTGGTGGTGGTGATATCATGGTATTAATTTTAATATGCAGTTTTGTTATTTGGTGGTTATTTATTGATAGTGTACTCAAAATTAATGCCGAAAAAAAAGCCTTGTATGCTTTGCAGAAAAATCAATGGGAGGAAAGTAAAAATTTCACACATTCACTATTTTACCCTTTCATTTTAGAATGCATTAAAAACAAAAAGAATGGAATTCCTTTGCCTTCTTTCTCAAAAACTTTAGATATTGTATTGCCAAAATTGGAACGACGACTTCAAATTGCGGGAACCATCGTTCAGATAGCGCCCTTGTTAGGTTTATTAGGAACTGTATCGGGAATGATCATGACATTTGAGAATTTGCGTTTGCAAAATGTTGCGGGTGTGCCTTTTGCAGCTGGAATTGCAAAGGCTTTATACACAACGGAATTTGGATTATTAGTAGCTATTCCAGGTGTGTATTTTGGTTTTTTGTTAGGCCGTATGGTCGATCGTTTACAAGAAGGTTTTCGACTTTATTTGTTTCAAGATACAACATTGCTAAAAGGTTTTAACTAAATGATTAGCATTCAAAAGTCTCGACGAGAAAATCGAAAAAAAGCACAAAGCCTTGATATGGCTCCGTTGATAGATATGGTTTTTATTTTATTGATATTTTTTATCGTTACTTCAACTTTTGCACCTGCAACTTCTGTAGATATCAACCGACCTGAAGTTAGCATGGTTACAACGGTGCCTTCTAAAAGTCTAACCATTACGATCGATGCAAGCGAAAATATTATGATTGAGGATAACCCGTTATCGCTATTGCAATTAGAAAGTCGCGTTCGTCAAGCTACACAAAAAAACAAAGATATTAAAGTGCTGGTTTTATCTGACAAAAAAGTTTCAATTGATGTTGTGCTTAAAACGCTAGATGCTTGTCGCAAAGCAGGTGTGGAAGCTAGCATCGCAGCGCAGGAGTTGCAATAAATGATACTTAGATTGCTTTTTGCGACTATTTGTTCCTTGTTTTTGTTAGGGGTTATGCCTTATTTGAATAAACCTCGAACTACAAAGGAAAAACCAATTGTCAGTTATCGTTTGCATTCTTTTGAGGCGAAATTGGTACCTCCAACTCAGCCAGAGCCTGAGCCGCAAATGGTTGAAAAAATAGAAAAAGAGGTTGAAGTATTAACGACGATTCCAAAGCCAGTGGTATCGCAAACGGAACAACTTGTACCAAGAATTGTATCGTCTGAGTTAAGTTTTTCTTCTAGCGCATTTGCAGGCAGTTTTTCAAGTGCTGAGGCAGTTGTTGTTTCTAATGCCGTAATAACTTCTGTTGTGGAAGGGCCGACTTTTCAGATTGATGGTTCGGACCATTTGCTGTATGCGCCTAAACCAATCGTTCCATTGCGTGCGAAACAATTAGGGTTGAGTGGTTCTGTGAATGCTCAATGGGAAGTGAATGAGCTTGGTCAAGTAGAAAACATTAAAATCATTAATAGCAGCAACTCTATTTTTGATAAGGGTGTGATTCAAGCTTTGAAACAATATCGTTTTAAGCCATATACTGATAGTGATGGTAAATTGATGCGAGTAACTCTAACGAAGGAGTTTCAAATTGAAGTGCATTAGTTTTATTTTTATTGGTTTGTGGATTATTTTCTTGGGATATATTAACGCTGAAGATGTGAAGGTTTCAGAAAAAGAATTTCAAGTTCGCACCCAAGCCCAGGAATTATCAGAAAAAGGAAAAGTGCCAGAGGCCATTCTTTTGATTGATGAATATGAGAAATCATTGAAGGTGCCAATGCATTATATTTTATATGAGTATCGTGGAAGTTTATGGGCTTTGAGTGAGAAATACCCTTTTGCCTTAAAGGATTACCTAAAGGCTTATCGTATTCAAAAGACTAGAGAAAACATTTCGAGTTTAGGTTTATGTTATTTATATATGAAAGATTATTTTAATGCGGAAAGTCTTTTCCGCGAAGGTATGTTAATTTCAGATAACCCGATAAACTTCAAAAAAGGGTTGCTTCAATGTTTTTTACAGCAAGAAAGGTATAGAGAAGGTGTTAGTTTAGCAGAATCTCTTTTGCTGGAGAGCCCGCTCGATAAAGATCTGCTTTCGCTGGCGGCACAGATTTATCGACAATTAGGGGATTCAGATAAAGCATGGGAGAATTTAAAGTTGTTGCATTTACAAGGTAACGCGTCTAAAAAAGATTTAGATATGATTTTTGATATTGCTCTGCAAAAAAAAATGCATTTTATTGCAGAAAATATTGCTTTTGAAATAATAAATCGCAAAGAAGAAGTTTCTATGGCACGCTTAACTAATTTGGTGATTAGTTTCTTAAATTTAAATCAAACAGAAAAAGCAGAAAAATGGATTGCAATTGCCAACAAACAAGGGAAGACTGAAAAGCTAACGCTATATTTGGCGGAATCGCTGCGAAAAAAAGACCCTGCTCGTAGTTTGAATTTGATTCAGTCTATTAAAGATTTGTCTGAGATGGATGGCAGATATTATTTGGTGCTTGGCGAATTGATACTGAAGAATGGCGATCATAAAAAAGCTTTGGCGTTATATAAAGAGGCCGCTACTTTTGAAGATTATCGAAAACCCGCTCTATGGCAAATCTTTTCTGTTTATCGCAATAACAAAAACAATAAAGAGTGTCATGCAACCTTGCTAGAATTGCAACAGCTAGATCAAGGCAACGAAACAATTGCCCAATTACTGCAATTCTACCAAGGAAAAGAATAGCCTAGGATATTTATTGAAAGTATTGCATTTTTTAAGGCAATTTGGGTGAAACTTAATAAAATGTTAAAGATTTTCGATTATTATGTTTGATAAGTACAACAAACACTTGTTTTTTGTATTTTTTAGCTTACATTCAATCAAAACACCCAACAAAATTTTCAAAATGAAAACTTTTGAGTGTGGTTTTGTGAGCAATAATAGTAATGGTAAAACTTAACTATTAAAAGGAAAACTATTATGGACGCTATATTAAAGGTTTGTGCTTTGATTCATGAGATTCCGCCTTATTGTTTGTTAGTTGTTATTCCCTTTTTGATTTATGGTGTATTCAAGAAAGAGTTTTTTCATGTGGGAATAAATGCACTCGTGATTGTTTTATCGTATGGGGCGTTTTGGTTGGCAGAATACCAATATAATTTATGGTCTTATAGTAAGGCGAATTATAGCGAGGTAATTTATCATATTTCATTGGTTTCTTACGCTATTTTATCGATAGTTGTTTGCGTTTACGCTTTTAAGATTTTGATAATTGCAATGAACAAAGTCGACAAACAAAAAAAGAGACAAAAGAATTCACAATCTTTAAGCAGCACACGATTAGAAGCTGTTGGCTAATATTCTCTAAATTTGGGTGTTTTGATATAAGTTAAAACACCCCATCCACATTTTAATTTAGCAATTTTAGTTCTAAATCTTCTGTAATAATTTTAAGATTTATCCTGATAAGTTTGTGAAACGGTAGCTTTCGTAGGTAATTGCAAACACAAAACGATTGAAATGAGTATGATACCGCCTAAATAATTTAGAGTAGTAACGGGGTCTTTACCTGTGATTTTCATGACAAAACCAACAAAAGGCAAAATAAGATTCCCTGCAGCCCAAGCTGCCCCCATTAATAGGGCGCTGACCAGACTTGCGTTGTTAGGCATTAGATAATGCCCAAGAGATACGCCCACAGGGTTGCAAATACCCATCAAGCCTCCTATAAAAAAGAACAAGACCAGTTTAATTTCTAGAGGCAAACTAGGCACATTTAAAAAGACAAAGTATAAGGGTAATAAGATAAAATAGGATATCAATAAAAGCTTTTTGTGACCTAATTTATCGCAAAGTTTACTTGTTCCAATAATGATAATAACTGTGCCCATGACAAATAACAAATGGCCACCACCATTTGCCATTTTACTTCCAAATTGAAGTGCTTCCATCATTTCGGGTATTAAAAAAATAAAACCTATAGTTAGCGCAGCATTTAATACTTCAATAAAATATAAGCCCTTAAGTGATAAAAAGACATTTTTCAGTTCTGGTAAAAAGCGAGAACTAGATTTATTGTTTGAGTTTGCTTCTAAGTTAGCTGGTAAATAAATGGCGCATAAGGCTATACATATGGCTGGCAGAAGTAACAAAATGCTAGTTTGTTTATTGTAGTTAAAATAAATGTAAGCAAAAAATACTTGGCTAAAGGCTAAACCAATGCCACCACCAGCGACAAATAATGCGATCATCATGCTTTTTTTATTTTTGGCAATTTTACCAGCTAAACCAGTTGCCGCAGGGTGAAAAGCAGAGGAACCAATGAAAGTTAAGCATAGCAGAGAAAAATACCAGTAATTAGAATCGTACATGGGGTAAAGGGCTGCAGCTGATGATAAGACTAAGCCTAGTAATATAAATTGTTTTCTTTTGCCTTTATCTGCAATTTGCCCAAAGTATAACTGTAAAACATTGCCAGTTACCCCACCGATCATGCCTATGAGGCTTGCAATAGCAATATCAACCCCGCCAATTTTTTTAAATAATGGCCAGATGCCAGTGAATAAATCAACGCTAATATGACAAAGAATTAGAACAAAAATATTGCGGAACAAATTATTGTGCTCTGGAAAAAATGAAAAATTATATCAAGTAAATTGAATTTTGTCATCTCAAAAACAATAAATGGTTATGACACACCTTGCAGGCTGCTCAAGTTTGACAAATTGGCGTACTTACCGCCGAGATCAAGAAGTTCTTGGTGGGTGCCAGACTCAATTACTTGACCGTCACTAAAAACTAGGATTTTATCTGCATTTTTAATAGTAGACAAACGGTGGGCTATTACTATTGTTGTTCTATTTGACATAAGAGTATTTAGAGCATTTTGCACTTCCGATTCACTTTCTGTATCTAAAGCACTAGTAGCTTCATCTAAAATTAGAATAGGTGGGTTTTTTAAAAAGGCTCTGGCTATTGCAATTCTTTGTTTTTGCCCCCCAGATAATGATACGCCTCTTTCTCCAATAATAGTTTCATAACCCCCAGGCATAGCCTCTATGAACTTATCGGCATGGGCTAGTTTGGCCGCATGAATGATTTCTTCATGAGAGGCTGTTGGGCGCCCGTAAGAAATATTATTCAAAATAGTACCAGAAAACAACATAGGTTCTTGAGGTACAATTCCGATATTGCTTCTTAAATGCCTTAAATTTAATGTGGTGACATCATAATTGTTGATAGTGATTTTTCCCTTTAAGACATCATAAAAACGCGGTATTAAATAAGTTAATGTAGATTTTCCGCTACCTGATGAGCCAACAAAAGCCGTAGTTTTGTTCTTCTCTATTTTTATAGATAAATCTTTGATGATCAATTTTTTTGCATAAGCAAAAGAAACATTAGCAAAGACAATATCGCCAGGCAAATCAACTGGTTTAAGGGCTTTTACGGGTGATTTTACATCAGGCTCTGCATCTAATAATTCGTAGATTCTTTCCATTGCAGCCGTCGCTTCGGCCACTGCCGGAAGCAATTCTGTCATCACTATAATTGGGTCATATACACGACTTTGCAAGAGTACAAATGTCACGAGCAAGCCAGGCGTAACAGAATTAGTCATGTACAGAGAAAAGTAACTGCCGATTGCAATAACTAGCAAAGGGGCAATGCCAACCGCAAGGCTATTTACAACCTGATTCATTGCTTGTAATCGACCTGTTTTCAAAGTTGCTTCCACAATTGCACCTGTATGTTCTGAAAAGCGATTTCTTTCTTCGTTTTCTGCGGTAAACATTTTAACTACACTAATATTACTTAATGTTTCTGTTGTATTGCCAGAAAGGGCAGCAGATTGTGATTGTACTTCTTTGGAGTTTTCTTTAATTCTTTTACCAAAATAGGCTGTCATAAACATTTGAAAGGGCAATAACGAAACAGTTAATAGCCCAAGTATCCAGTTTTGCCAAATCAAATAGGTAATTACAATGGTAACGGTCCCAAAATTTATCCCTGAATTTATTACAACTTGTGACAAAAACTGTTTTGTGGTGGTTGTGTCTGAAATAATGCGAGATGCAATAGTGCCTGCTTTGTTTTTTGCAAAAAAGGAGTGGGATAGTTTTTGAACATGATGAAATAAATCTATTCGCATATTATTGATTACAGTGAGTGTTGCTTTTAGTGCAAACATCGAGCGGAAATAGACAAATACTGGCCCCACTAAGCTAACGCATAAGGCAAGCAGACAATTCATTAGGATTTTATGATAGCGTTCTTCGCTAGTAAGTTCGGCAACAGTTAGCGTTTCTATTACCTGCCCAAAAACATAGGCGTTGACGACTGGTATCGTCATCTTGTAAATGCCACAAAGCACTGCGCCAATATAATAATACTTTACGGGTTTAATATATTTGATAAATCGATATAAGGCAGAATTGCGCATTAACCCTCTAATTTGTTTAATTGCCTACTTAAATTAACCCTTAAGACTAACAAACACCTCAATTTTCGATTTTACATGATATTTCAATAAAGAAATATTTTTATTTTTTAACAAAAGTGAACCATAATTGCGACAAATAGTAAAAATACCTTTTAAAATTAGAGGTAATAATACTTGTTTTGGGCATAAAATAGCGAGAATTTCCCAAACTTAAATTTAGCGAATTCTTTTTTTATGTTTTACAAGTAGCTTTTTTAGCTAGCAATGGTTCTTTGAGTTTAAAAGATAAAACAGAGTATTTACAATTTTTTATGGGCATGAACAAATGAAATATGTATTTTTAGCTTTTTTATTGTTTTTTCAGTTAGGCATCATATATGCAGAGGAAACGGGAGTTGAACTAACGATCAACATAACAGGCATCAAAGAAAATAAAGGTGTTATTCGAGTGGGCGTTTTTAATACAGAAGCTGATTACAAACAAAAGGCAAATCAGTTTCGTCAAGGTAGCTACCCAGCGGAGGGTAAATCGATTACGGTTAAATATCAAAATGTTCCCCCAGGTATCTATGCAATCATTCTTTATCACGATATCAATAATAACGACCAAAACGACTCAAATGCAATCGGAATACCAAAAGAGCCTTTTGGCTTTTCAAATAACATCGTACCAGGCATATCGCTACCGCCGTTTGATAAAACCAAGTTTGAAGTAACTGACAAAAGTGTTAGTCTTGATGTTAGTTTGCAAACCTTTAAAAAAAGATGGAGTGTTGGAGCAGCAACAATAGTTTCCTCTTCACCTTATGTTGATAGAAACCCGCGTTATTTTGCTATTCCGATAATTACCTATCAAGGTGATAACTTAACGGTAATGGGGCCACAAGCAACTTATTCTGTTTATAAAACAGGGCATCTAAATTTTTCATTGGGCTTAAAAGTGAACTTTGATGGCTATAATGAAGATGACAGCGATTATTTTGATGGGCTCAAAGACCGAAAATTAACCCTAGAAGGCGGCTTAGAAGTTCAATATAATTTTCTACCAAAATGGAATTTAAAATTTGATGCGTATCATGATTTGCTTGGGGTAAGTGATGGGCTTCGTAGTAACTTATCTGTGTCTAGAAGTTTTGGGCCTTATAAATGGAAATTATCACCATCAATTGGTCTGCGATTTGAAAACCAAAAGTATGTTGACTATTATTTTGGGGTCGATGAAAAAGATAGTACGCCTGACCGCCCTGAGTATCATCCAGATTTTTCAATTAACCCCTATGTGGGCTGTACATGGATGCACTTTTGGGGACAAAACTGGGTATCTATGGTAAATGTTACGGGAACCTATTTAGACAAAGAAATTCAAGACAGCCCTTTGATTGAAGATGACTTTTCGTTAAGTATTATTATGGCATTTGCCTATCGATTCTAGTTAATATTTTCAAACAGAAAACTATTGTCGTTTAATTCATAAATAATATTCAGAATTTTCTGAATGTTGACGATATAAAAACGATGGAATTTATTGACTTGATGATGTTTTTAGAAGGGCTGTTAATCTAAAAACAATTGAAGCATCAAATTGTCGGGGTAAATCCAGGTACTTTTAAATCATTATATGATAGGTGTTTATGAAGACTCTAAATGGTTCTTATTCAAAGTTTAGGTATATTAGATTTTTTGCGATGCTCTTTTTAGTGAATTTTATTGCTAGTTGTGGGAACCATAATACAGAAGAAGAGCAAGGTGACTTTTCAAGTGGCGCAACCGTTTTGTTATCTGGTACAACTAACAAAAATACACTTGAATTGAATGAAACAGTTCAAATTATTGCGACTACACGCAATGGAAAAAATACACCGAGATATTTTGCGGTTTCAAGCAAGCAAGAGATTGCAAATGTGGCGGCAAATCATCAAATTATAACTATCATAGGTGTCAAAGTAGGTAAAACAAAAATCATTATTATAGACGACGCAAATGGTAGAGCATTAGGTGAATTCGATATTGAAGTTCTAGACCCAGGTGGGGTCATACCAGACCCTGGAACAGATGATGGTGACGATGGAGATGATGATGGCGAAGAACCTGTTGTAAATGAAAATGAAATAGGTCCAGTAAGTGCATCCGTAGCAGTTACGATTGGTTCTGAAATTTTAAATTTTAAATCAATTCCCTATGGAAGATTGATTTTGGGTGATGCAAGCCGTCCTGGTCGAGCAGAAGCGATTCCACGACATTCTGTCATTTTAACAACTCCATTTTGGATGTCTGAATTTGAAATTACAAACGAACAATATTTAGAGTTCCTGAATGATTCTCAAACCAATGTGAAGCTAAAAGACGGAATTATTAAAGGCGATTATAATCATGATGGGGTAGATGAAGTTTGGTTAAAAATCAAACCTGCATCATTAGGATACATTGAGTCGAACTTGTCTGTTTTGCCTGCCAATAAAAATTTCCCGATTGTTGATGTATCTTGGTATGGTGCTATGGCGTATTGTAGGTGGTTATCTGCCAAACAGGCTGGAACTTATCGTTTGCCAACCAATGCGGAATGGGAATATGCAGTGCGCGGCAATCAAACCAATGATGTTGGCATTGTTACTTATTCGCGTTTCCCTTGGGGATTAGACATTTATAGAGATGTATATGCAAATGTTTTTGGAAGAAGTGGAATTGACACTTATACTTCCGCTGCACCAATCAATCAATTTGTACTAGGCAAAACCTTATATGGGCTACAAGACACAATTGGCAATGTAGCGGAATGGTGTTACGATACTTTTGCCAACTATGATGCAATAGAGAAAACCAATCCGTTTGGCCCAGATACGCCTGGCCCAAAAGTCTATCGAGGCGGCTCCTGGGCTGACCCTAGTTCCCAATTATCTGTGTCGAATCGCAGTGGTTTAGACCCCACTAGTACTTCCCCAACACTAGGTTTTCGAATTGTTCGATTTGTGAATCAAACTGATCCAATTGGTGTGCATGCTTCGGCTTCCACTCAATAGCTTTTTGACCGCCAATTTTAAATATAGTTTTGTTTTAGGATAGACGGTTTCTTCGTTTTCATTTTTTGAATATCTCTAAGAACTTTCTTAGATATTTTTTTCGTGCGATATTCTTAGAATTTGATAGAATGTTTTGACGAATTACTATCAGGGTGGAAATCGTATGGAATTAAAAAAGCAATATTTTGCGAGTGATTTAAAAATAGCATCAGTTCGAGTCGATATCACTGATATAGGCGAAAAAACTTACCGCGGTTTTTCTCTTAAGGAATGCGAGATCATTGACCGAATAGAAGCCAAAATCACTTATCTATTGGCTGATGGGCAAAAATTTATTTGGGTCGGTTTAGATGAATGCTCTATGCGTTCGCGTTCAGCAGATCATATCATAATGTTGATAAGTCAGGGGTTAAATATACCTATATCTCATATTATGATGACCTGCGTACATACTCATTCTGCGCATAATACAGGTTTTATAAATTTGCAAATGTTAGCTGATATATTAATTAAAGGGGCTTTGTCGGCATCAAATAGTTTAGTTTCCGTTTCGAGTATAAAACAAACTGTTGGTCAAGTAGAGCATATTGCTAATCGTCGGGTTGAATTGCCAAAAGATTTAGGCGGATATTGCGTGATGTTTAATAATAATTGTGTAGTTGATGAAGAGCAAATAAAAATCGATGCTACGGAGCAAATAAATCAATATTTACAAAAAAATGAAAGTAGCGATTACTTAGGCTTAGATGGTTTTAAAGAATTTGTGCTAGGTAAAAATTTTGATTCGCGTATCCATTTATGGGAATTTTTAGATCAAAAACAAAAACCTATTACAGCCATATTGCGAGTAAATGCGCACCCAGTAGTTGTAAGTCAAAGTCGAGTTGGCGCTAAAGTTTCCGTTGACTATGTACGCGTTCTTGAAAATTTAGTCGAAAAAGATCTTGGTTGTGTGTGTTCTTTGTTTAATGGTGCCTTTGGGGATACGCGCCCCATCACAAATCAATATGGCTTTGAAGACCGTGAGAGATTTGCAAATCGTTATTTTTCTGCGCTTAAAAAAGGCAAAGTCTCTTTGCAATCATATAAAGATTTCACTTGGTATGAATTTAAGAATGTTCAAGTTCCTCTTAGAGATGAAATGCCAAATTCAATTGAAGGTTTACAAACCTTGCGAGATTCCATTTACGCACGCATTAAAGATAAAATTGGCCCTGCCAAAAAGAATTTTGATTTATTAGAGACAGTAGATGGGTTTTTATTAGACAATGGTAATATTCCCTCGGCTATTGTGACCAACAAAGAAATTAAGGATGGTTTTGCCGTTTATCAGATCAACGGATGGGCAATAGGGTCGATGAAAATCTTAGCATTACCAGGTGAGCCTTTAACGGATTTTGCATTAGCGATTGAAAAATTTTCAGGAGTGTTGCCGATTGGGTTGGCTAATGGGTATTTGAGCTATTTGCCTGACCCTTCCTTGCTCTCAATGGGGGGCTATGAAGTGAATCAATGTGTTCTAAATAAAGAAGGTTTAAACGAGTTAATCAATTTAGGCAGTTACTTTTAACGATAAATTTTTTCTAGGGCAGATTAAATGCCCTAGTATTTTTTAATTATGCAGTTAAATTGGTTTAAATCGCATTCTGAATTTTTAAAAGCAAATTTGATTTAAATCTAAAGGTATTGTTTTGATATTCTTATATAGATAATAAAATTAAAGTAAATTTATTTAATCGCATTAGTAAAAAGCATTGCTTTTACTAAGTTTTTTGCATTGGGTTCAGGATGATGTCGCTGTTTCTCAAGTGTTTGTTTGGCGTGTTAGCGGTTCTGCTGATAACTTTATTATCCAAGTCGAAGAGTTTTTTTATAGCGGGTCTTGTACCATTGTTCCTTACCTTTGCTTTAATAGCTCACTATATTGTTGGGACTGAACGGCAAGTTGCAGATCTTCGATTGACAGCCCTATTTGGTCTTTGGTCACTTTTACCTTATGCCATTTATTTAATAACAATCTATTGGTTGAGCATTCGATGCACTTTAATTACTACTTTGGTGCTTGCCACAGTCGCATGGGGCATTGGAGCGATGATTTTGTTGTTGGTTTGGTTTAAGATTTACCCCAATGGTGAATAAATGGATAGTTTCTAGGGTGGCTCTTAAATTCAGGCAAAAAATTGAATTTGGTTTTAAATGTTTGTTTTATTTAAAATAATTACCACAATCAGTATGAAATTTATCGATTGTATTTATAATGCAAAAAGCTATTTATTGTTTGATATATTGAAAATTGCTCCATATTAGAATAGGGGATATCTATGAAAATAATTTATAAAAAGATAATACGAAAAGTTACCGTTATTTTATTTGCTTGTTGTTTGGTAGGGTGTGCTTTGATTTTTTATTGCAATAACAAGGTAGGTAATTATGCCCATTTGGTGGTGGATAGTTCGATGGATTTGCCCAACTCGCGTGTAGCGGTTGTTTTTGGCTGTAGCAAAATGGTTTATGGCAGACCCAATCAGTTTTACCTAGCCAGGATCAATGCAGCCTTTGATTTGTATAACACTGGCAAAGTGCAGAAATTGATCGTCTCAGGGGATAATAGCAGAAAAACCTATGATGAACCTACTGATATGAAGGAGGATTTAATGGCACTCGGTATCCCTGAGTCAGATATCATCTGCGATTACGCTGGCTTTCGCACTCTTGATACTGTAATAAGAGCCCAAAAAGTTTTTGGCCAATCAAATTTTATTGCAGTTACACAAAGGTTTCAATGCGAACGGGCGATTTATATTGGTGCTCAACATGGGATAAATATAACGGGGTATCCTGCGGATGATATTAAGGGCATTATTTCAAAGAAGACATACTTTCGAGAATATTTAGCACGGGTTAGGGCATGGATAGATGTAGATATTATTGGTTCTGAACCAAAATTTCTTGGCCCAAAAATTGATTTATAGTTAATTTCCAACCCTCTATTTTTCTTTTATTAGATTGATAAAACGAAAGGTAATAGTGATGAAGATTGTTTTGTTGCCCGGCATGGATGGCACAGGAATCTTGTTTGAAAAACTTTTGCTTTATTTAAAAGAATACGAAGTAATAGTTTTGCCTTTGCCAAATGATGGCCCACAAGAGTATCTGTTTTTATCAGAATATATTGTAAAGCTTTTGCCTGATGAAAATTATATTCTTGTGGCAGAATCATTTTCTGGTGGAATTGCAGCTTTTTTGTCTCAACAATCATTGCCTCATATGAAGGGTATCGTTTTTGTTGCCTCATTTTTATCTGCACCCAATAAAATTTTAGTAAATATAGCTTGTTTGTTACCAATTCGTTTGTTTGTGCACTTGCCATTATCTGACTTTATTTTTCGCTTTTTCTTTTTGGGTAATGAGCCTAGTCAGACCGAAATGTCATCCTTTCTAAGAGCTTTAAAGTCAGTACCACAGAAAACAATAAAATCCAGACTTAATACAATTGGGAAAACAAGATATGATGGGTTTACATCTTGCATTCCAGTTTTACATATAAAAGCATCTCACGACAGACTTGTCCCAAATAAAAAAGAGAAAGAATTTCAAAAGGCCTATGTAAGCTATGAATTTTCAGAGATAGCAGGGCCACACTTTATCTTGCAAGTTAAGCCGAAAGAATGTGCATCTGAAATATTGAGATTTTGCGCACCGTGTATTAAGCAGAATCAAACAATTTAGGTTTTTTCTGCATATATATTAATTCTCAAAATTAATTCAAAAAATGGGAAATATTTTTATGATTTACTTATATTGTCATAATCATACAAATAAAAATACTGATCAATACACTAGTAGAATTTAAACAATTAAGTAATATGTATTTTTTTGCTAAAAAATCTGAATGATTCGACATAATAGATTAAATTGGAAAAATCTTTGCTAGTTTATGAAAACTGCAGACAAAATACCACAATCAAAGATATATCTCACTTAGATTTGATAAAAATTTAACCGAATTTTGATAGTTTAAGAATAGAGTGCATTTGATATCTAAAAGATTATCCATTTTTGTTGATGCGATATATTTAACAATATGTCCTTATTTTGTATTTAATAATTTGACAACTAGACTTTAAGTAGCAAGCTTACTAGTATTTATGAAAAAATCGATAGATATTACTATTCACCACCTATAATTTTATTTAAAGGTGTGTCGCCAAAAAGTAAATATTTAGAAAGGATTTTTATGTTATTTTTCAAAATCAGATTTTTTTTGATTACATTTGTTTTGCTGTTTTCCTCCTATTTAGTTTTTGGTCAAACTAAAAACGATCCTTTACCTCCTTATGTTCCAACGGAAGGTAGTGTTGCAATATTAACCGTTGAAAATGGTGGTTTAGCCAATAACTTTAGAGATGCACTTTCGCCTTATTTTAACCCATGGTATGGTGTAAAAATTAGAAATGATTATAGTGGTGCAATCTCTAACCCAAATATCGGTGTATTTGGAGCTGTGCATTATTTTGGCGGTGGTCATCGTGCTAGCAACGAAAATACACTAATATCAGCGGTGCCCGGCGAGAAAAGCATTTCTTTTGTAAGGCAAAGTACTGCAACACCTTATTATGGCACGGAAACCGATGCAAAAACCTGTGGTTTAAATTCTATAGGTGAAGCCAATTTTCAACTTGATACAACTTCTGGTGCTAATACAGCAGGAGGTGTTCTTAGACCTCCTGCTATTCATAGTTACCAAATTCCAGTGGTAACACCTGACGGTTTTGAACTGGTTTTTTTGGCGGCAATCAATTATACGAATGATGGAGGAGTGGCAAGCGCTTGGCGATTGCCAATTACCAACACTAAAGATGTTTTTGAATGGCATAGAATGGGGAATGATGTTGTTATGACATCAATTCCACATAAAGAAAATTGGCAAGGTTCTCCAATTGGTGCTGCACAGTGGTCAGCACCTGTTTATTGTGTTTTTGTGCCAGCCCAAAATAGAATTTATATTGAATGTAATAGTTTTCATGAACCAAAATGGTTTGATCGTACTTCTAACAAATATGTTCAAGGCACTGGCGCGAAGAGACCTCGTGCACCCAATGGATACGATGGTGGTTGCTTATTACATATACCAAGTCGATCAATAAATGTTTTTTTAGAGTCTACTACTGGTAGTAATTTAAGATTGCATTGGATGGATGTTTCAAAAGATCAACCTAGTTGGAATCAAACGGCAGTTGCTTTAAGCACATCATTAACTGTAACTCCTTCTTGGAGCACGGCAACATGGGTTCCCGAATTGAATCGTATAATTCTTGTTGGTGTTAAAGATGATGTGAAAGCCTATTATGAAATAGAAGTGCCTGTAAAATTAGAAGATTCGTGGACTGTGACACGCCGGCCTTGGGCATCAGGTATTCTAGCTACTGCACCACAATCAGGCGTTGAAACTTGGCGCGATGGTGGTGCATGGGCTTGGTTACCCAAAATCAAAAGTTTTGTGTATCTTCGTGAGGCTTTACGAGCCGACCAAGGTGGCGACCAAGTTTATATTTGCCGTCCATTTGGGGTTAAATAAAAGTAGAAGTGTAACAATTTGATATTTCCTTTTTAGATCGGGGACAAATTACGAAAGTAAAAACCAGTAATGAAAATCAGGTTGAGGCCATTTGCTTGGAATAAAGAGTGAATAAAAAGCTAAATAACCTCAATTTTGAAAAGACAGTAAGTTTTCCATGGTTCAGATTTTTATGTTATTATTTTGTGGTTTTATAACGATATACTAGGGCTTCCCAATAGGGTTTGTTTTCTGGGAAAAATGTATCGGTTGAACCAAGTACAAAGTGTACATTTAGATGTTCATCGTAAAAACCACTTCTTATTGCAAAAGGACTATAACTGCCTCGAGTATTATCTTTTGTAAAGTACAGCGTTTCACTTGCAGTTAAGGCTGTTGACCATTCATTGCTTTCTGGGTTATATATATAAACGCCACTGCCTTGTTTGCTTGTTTTGAATAGAACAACAACATCATTGGCGTTATCATAATTCATAATGGCATCATTTGTACCGTAACCCGTTTCTCCATTACAAGGTTCACCTTTTGGTTCGGGGTTAACAAATGTGTTTGATTGTATATCATAAATCCAAAATGCGTTCGTGCCTTTTGCCGCTTTTGGGTAGTCGCCACCTGCAAGATACACTCGTTGCCGTTTTGTATCAAAGCAGACATTCATTTCTAGACCAAACGGCGGTTTTGGTCCTAGTGGGGTTATTGTTTCCCAGTCATTTGTCGCAATATTATAATAATATGTACCGCTCCTTGAATATACCCAAATCTTTTTAATGGAAGGTATATAAACTAATGCGGCTCCAAAACCTAATGGTTTGCTGATTTTATTTTTTGTTTTAAAGCGATTCCAACTACCTTTTTTTACATCCCATATCCATGGGCTTGCATGTAAGTTATTTATTTTTGGAGAAAACTCTTCACCTCCTGCCCCTAAGACATCTCTTCGACCAATAATTTTATCCCAATAATTTCCAGGGCATGGCATGAACATGAAGCTTTGAGTGTCTGAATTGTAGATTGTCATTGCATACCCATGTACCATACTCGCAATTGGGGTTGGCGCACCATTAATTGTTTCAAAGCCATCATCATTTATTTTAACATCCTTGTATTTTGTTACATCAAAGCCAGGATATAAACAAACCCACGAATTGCTATTTGAATCGTAAAAAAATAAATCATCAGCGTAAAAGTTATCTTTATACATAACGCCATGAGTCCCTTCTCCAAAAATAAATGCACCGCCTAAATCTTTTGCATACGCCATGCGGCTACTCCATGACCGACCATGCGATGGCCCATATGTAGGGTCTGGTCGAGGTGCGCTTAATTCCAGCCACTTGTTATCGCCGAGAGCTTTAATCTTTTCAATATGTGGTCCTGGATTTGATGGTAATTTGCTCGTTGGGTTGTTGGTATTGTCTTGACTTTTTCCTATGTTATTCAGTAGTAATAATAAAAAAATAATTAAACCGAAAAAAACATTATATTTCATATTTTTTACCTAAAATAAGTTTTTTCGACGAATGGTACTCGAATAAATCTAGCTTTAAATAACAATATATTTTAAAAGTTAAAATCGATCACATAAAAAGCCATTGTTTTTTTTGTCAGGTATAATTTTCGAAACATTATTACATTTTTCGAAACTTTTGAAATTTTTACGACTAGCTTGGTTGTAACCAATAAATCGGGATATTTCTAGAAAAATTAATTGGTGAGATTAAAAATTAAATAAGTCAGCAATGTAATAGTGAAAAAAGTATAATAGTTGTGCCGCAACCCGATTTTTTGGGAAAAATTAAATGTGGGTTTTCTTTTTTGAATTGCTCGAATGCACCGTCGATAAAGTCTTTGGATTCTTTTAGGCCATGACCAGTTGCTTCTCGATAAAGCTTAATCGCCTCGATTTTTTGACCGTTTGCAATACATTTTTCGATTTCCTTCCAAGCTTCAGCCTTAATGTTTTCTGGTTTTCTCATAAGGTCTCAAGTTGAAAGTCAAAGATTTGATTTGAAGGTTAGTCCTTTGGGCCAAATACCTTTGGTTGACAAAATTTTAATTTTGAAATCAAAACAATGTATGCCCAAGAGATATCAAATTCCCACCATTTATAACTGAATTTTGCTGAATTTGGAAAGCGGTGGTGATTATTATGCCATCCTTCTCCAAATGAAAAATAGCCAATGAAGTAATTGTTTTTGGAAGTACCCGTGCTACCATCGACTTCAAAATTTTTATAACCAAAACGGTGACAAACAGAGTTGATGCACCATGTTAAATTGTATAATACAATAATTCTAAAAAACCCTGCCCAAACTAGCATTCCTGCTCCGCCAATTAAACCTTGATATAGTGTGCTGCTTGCTTTAAATTCTGCAGACAAAATATTTAATGGGTCGGCAACACCAATGTAATAACCAAAACCAAAAAGAGATAACAAAAAGGTGGTGTTGATGATTACAAAATATTTTTCCATAAATTTGACATACCAAATTTTTTCTAAGTCTGTGGGAAACTGATATTTATTCATATCCATTTTTTCAAGCATCCAACCGATGTGAACATGAAAAAAACCTTTGTTTTGGTCATGTGGGTCTTGTGGCGTATCTGTGTATTTATGATGTGCACGGTGAATTTGTGACCAAGAAATTGGTCCCATTTGTAAAGCTAGTGTGCCACAAAGCGTATGAAAAAAGCCAAAGAGCGGGTGCACCTCTTTAAAAGCTCGATGGGAAAGCATGCGGTGATAGCCAATAGAAATGCCAAAACCGCCAGTGATTTGTAAAAGAATAAATGCGGCAATTAAATTATACCAATTAAACAATTGTGGGAATATTGCAAACAAAGCTAAAATATGAAAGGAAACTAGCGGTATAACCGTGGAAAAATCCCAATCAATTTTCTTTTTTTCAGTAATAGCTGTCATTCTTTTGAATCTCTTCTCTTAAAATAATATTACAACTTGAACATCTTTAAAGAATCAATTAACCTTACGGTTGTAGATTATAGATGTTTTAAACCAATATGGACCAAAAAAGTGCTTATAAAAAATGCCAAATAATCAGTCAATTTTGAGCGCCCATTTTAAACAATATTTCTAGTAATGCCTAACGCTTTTAAATTTCTTTCCATAAATATTTTTCAAAAAAATCTAAAAGTGGTTCATTTATTAATGTAATTTTACCAATTAGACAGAACTTGCATGCAAAAGCCTGTTCTACTCAATTTTTTCTAGTTTTTCTTTTAAGATAGCACCTAATTCTTTGCTAAATTTCACAGAGTCTTCTGCGCTTAAGTGGGACCATTCTGGGCAGGTAAAATGTTTCAGGGTTTCGTAATCTTCCCAGTAAATACCTTTTGCGCCGGTTTCAAGTAGAAGTCTATCCCAACACGGTTGGCGCGGAGTGATTTTGTTTTCCAGATCTCTTAGTTTATCGGTACTTGGAAAACGAACAAAGATTATTTTTGCCCCTCTACTGGATAATTTATCAACACATTCTTTGGTAAATTGAATTTTGCTAGCGATCATTTTTTCAATGATATCAGGAATTTGTTCAGGCTTAATAAAAGGCGGGAAAGGTGGTGGCGTAAAAAGTGGCAACCAACCATTTTGAATTCCCTCTCTAAAATTTTGGTCGTCTAAAACCTTTTGAATCATTTTAGCTTCACGCCTTTTATCGATTTCGAAAAAGTAAGGTGGTAGTTTTGGTGGCAAAATGACTTGGTCGCGGTTTGGCAAGGGAAGTTGCTTTAGCAATTCTTTTAAAGGCAAATCATCTTGTTTTAAATAGGCCAAATTTGATTCAAGTAAATGATTAAGCATGAGATTGGTTTTTTCTGATGGCGAAAATGTAAGATAAGTCTTTACCCATTCTTTGGGTTTGTTCATAGGCGGTATGTTATCTGGGGTGAAAAATAAACCAGGCACAATGCCACAAATGATTGTGCCTTTGAAGTTGTTATCATTAGCAAGATTTTCGAGAATAGGTGCAGGGCTACTGCCAGTCATTGCTAGTTGTTTAATATCTTTTACATTCAAAGCGATTTCTAATTCATCTAAATCAAGATCAAAAAGTGCTCGAGATGAACCGATGATAACTGTATCATTTGGTTGTACGCTAGCGCGAATTTTAGCCCATAAAAATTTTTCATCGTTTAAAGTGGGTTTGTAACCTTTGCTTCTAGCGAAAACTTCGAACAAACCAACCGTAATAAAAAATATCAAAATGGTTAATGGTAAAATGATGTGCCATTTCGCATTTGGTAGATTGTTTTCAAAATTGGAAGTAGATGAATGCATTGCCTGAACCTTGTGTTAAAAGTATAAAAAATAACATTATTGACCAAGTTAAGATGATAAAACTAGTTGGCTTTTTATCATAAAAGGAGCCTAAAGTTTTATTTCTGAAAAACATTTGTGACAATAGCAAACCGCCCACAGTTACTATGCAAACAACTATATTTGTAGTCGTTAAAAGCTTGTCGCCATTTAAAGACGGGTTAAACATTGAGGATAGTATTTTGCAAGCACTACCAAAGTCTTGAGCTCGGAAAAATACCCATGCTAAACAAACAAAAAAGTATGTGATAAAAAAGATAAAAAGTTTGACTACAAGCTTTTCGCTAAGTTTTGAATTTTTGAAGATTGATTTGATACCTCTTTCTATGATTAAATATAAGCCATGTAAGGCACCCCAAATGACAAATGTCCATTTTGCGCCATGCCACAAACCACCAAGTAGCATTGTAATCATCAAATTCAAAAGCGTATGAAGCAACCCATTTCTATTGCCACCTAATGGAATATATAAAAAGTCTCTTAACCAAGAGGATAATGTGATATGCCAGCGTTTCCAAAAATCAGAAAACCCAAGCGAGGCATAAGGTGATTTAAAATTGTCAGGTAAATGAAAGCCAAGACATAGCGAAATTCCGATTGCACAAGTTGAATAACCAGCAAAGTCACAGAAAATTTGACCTGAAAAAGCGAATACCCCCAGCCACGAATCTAATATGTTAGGTAGTCTTTCATAGTTGAAAATAGAATCACTAATGGGCGCAAGTAAGGTATCCGCCAGAACCATTTTTTGAAAGAGGCCAATTGTGAATAAAAATAAACCCCAGCTCAGTTTGTTAAGATCTAAAAATTTAGGTTCTTTAAATTGGGGAACCAGATTCTCAATTCGTACAATAGGCCCAGCCACCAATTGCGGGAAATAGGCAACATATAAAGCAAAGTCTAGCGAGCTTTCAACAGGTTTCTGTTTTCTATAATAAGATTCAAATACGCAAGAAAGGGTTTGGAAGGTGTAAAAGGATATTCCTAGTGGTAAAATGAACCCTAATTTTACGGGTTCAAATTTTGCCCCTAAAGCGTTTGCAATAAACTGAAAGTTTTCTAAAAGAAAATCGCCATATTTGAAAACAGATAATAACCCTATGTTTGATACAATACTAATAAGAAGCAAAAGTTTTCTTCTAGCTTGATTATCGGAGTAATATATTTTTCGATGCAAATAATAATCAAGTACAGTTGAGAGCCATAATAATAGAATAAATGGTGGGTTCCACGCAGCATAAAAGAGATAACTTGCAATCAGCAATAGAATTTTGCGCCAATGCCAAGCAGGTATAAGATAATAAACAGCAAAGATGACTAAAAAAAATACGATAAATGTAGTTGAATTGAATAGCATTTCAGGAACCTGGTAAGTAACAAGAAAGGGGATTTTAGCAAGCTATCAGGTTTTTGGGAATATTTTTTTTAATACGGTCAATAAATGACCATATTATTTAGTATTTTGTAGTTGATATAAAAGTCGAGATTCCATAAAAGGGGGGAGTTGGTGTTTTGCTCGCCCCTTTTATAAAATATTCGTTAGATGGTTTTTGTATCACTGCGGTTAGTTTGTCTTATAAAAATAATTTTATTTATTGCATTTAAAAAGGCTTTAGCGCTAGCTACCACAATATCTGTATCAGCTGATTTGCCATTGACTTTGAATTTGCCATCCGAAATGATAACACTAACTTCACCCACAGCATCAATACCCATAGTGCTTGAGTGCAAACGATAGTCATCTAGGGTAACTTCAATACCTGTGATGCGTTTGATGGCTTGGCAGACGGCATCGACAGGCCCATCGCCAATTGCAGCGTCTTCAAATCTTTGTTCGCCTTTTTTTAATAAAACGCAAGCCATTGGCCGAATGCTATTGCCAGTTTGTGCTTGAACAGATTCAAGTTCGTAACCACCTTTTGATTCGTTTAAATCTGATTCTACTAAACTGATTAAATCGTCGTCGTAAACTTCTTTTTTCTTATCTGCTAATTTCTTAAAATTAACAAAGGCATGCTCTAATTTTTCGTTTTCTAAAATGAAACCTAATTCTTCCATGTGCTTTGCAAAAGCATGGCGACCTGAGTGTTTACCAAGAACTAAGGCGTTTTCTTGAATTCCTACGCTTTCTGGGGTCATGATTTCATAAGTGGCTTTATTCGCCAAATAACCATGTTGATGAATTCCTGATTCATGGGCAAAGGCGTTTTGACCGACGATCGCTTTGTTTCTTTGTACAAAAATACCTGTTGTTTTGCTTACCAAACTGCTGATATGATGAATTCGTTTTGTGTCTATACCAATGTCAAAATTATATAAATCTTTTCTTGTTTTCATGGCCATCACAAATTCTTCCATAGCACAATTTCCGGCTCTTTCACCAATCCCATTGACAGTACACTCGACTTGTCTTGCACCAGCACGAACTGCCGCAATTGAATTCGCTACCGCAAGCCCTAAATCATTGTGACAATGCACACTGATAATGGCTTTGTTTATGTTTTTTACATTGGCGTATAAGTAAGTGATTAAGGAATAAAACTCTTCTGGGGTTGTATAACCTACTGTATCTGGGATGTTAATCGTTCTAGCGCCAGCATCAATGACCGCTTCTGTTACTTTTGCTAAAAATGCCGGCTCAGTTCGTGAAGCATCTTCAGGGCTAAATTCAACATCTTTAATTAAGCCATGAGCATACCTAACGGCATTGACTGCAGTTTCGATGATTTTATCTTCAGCCATTTTTAATTTAAATTCACGATGTATTTTGCTAGTTGCTAAAAATACATGCAAACGAGGCTTCTCGGCATTTTTCAAGGCTTCTGCAGCTCGGTCGATATCAAGAGTTAATGAGCGACATAAACCTGCAACAGTTGCACCTTTTACCGTTTCGGCGATTGCTTTTACTGCTTCAAAATCACCAGGTGAAGCAATGGGGAAACCTGCTTCTATTATGTCGACTTTCATACGAACTAATTGTTTTGCAATCTCCAACTTTTCTTCGGTGTTCATGCTAGCACCGGGGGATTGTTCACCATCTCTTAAGGTGGTGTCAAATATTAAAATTTTTTCCATAAAATCTCCAGTTTTTAAATATAATTTTTGCTTATTTTCAGTTTCCTGATTTTGTTTTTTTAAGTTTGAGTGAATAGAAAATTAGAGTAAACAAGAGGCGTGGAGGCCCCCGAGCGTATTAAGAGATAAAAAAGATATGTTCGTAGAACAAGCCATTTTGGTTTTTTATTAATTTCTATTCAGTAAAAGGGGCAAAGTCTATAAAAATTAGGCTTTTTGTCAAATATTTTTATTTAACGAAATAGAGAAAGCGTTAGAATCTAGCCCTTTTAGAACAAATTTTAGTAAAGAAAGGAAAAATAATGTCTGTATATGATCGATTAAATGAAGAAATTAAGGCAAGCATGAAAAACAAGGATAATGACCGATTGGCCGTTTTACGAATGCTTAAAAGCAAAATCATGCAAGTGGATACCAAAGGTGGCTTGGAAGATTCCGCAATGATAAAATTAATTAGCAGCTATGCTAAAAGCCTAAAAGAGACCATTGAACAAGCCCAAAAACTAGGAAAGGCCGATCACCAAGCTGCTGCCGAAAAAGAATTGACTGTTGTTCAAGAGTTCTTACCTAAACTTTTGACTGCGGAAGAAACCACCGCTTTAGTGGCATCTCTTATACAATCTTTAGGTTTGACTAATCGTAAAGAAATGGGGAAGATCATGAAAGAAATTCAAGCTTCAGGTAAAGCTGTTGATGGTCCCTTGGTTAAAGCAGCTGTTGATGCTTTGTTGCCTGCCTAAAAGATTCTGAATGAAGATGGTAGGTCGTCCTACCATCTCTAAATTTTTGAAAATAAATAGCTATTAAAATGGAAAATTGTTCTTAACAATGAATATTTTGTATTATGTGGCATCCCCAGATGAAGATAGAGAGCTTGCCTATTTAGAGGCGACAGTTCTTTTGGGTGAAAAAGTGGAAACGCCTTTTCATTTTTCTCAAAAAATCGTGGATATTTCTTGTTGTGCCTATGTTAAATTGTGTGGATTGATTGTACTAAAGGCCAATACATTTTTGGAACTAATTGAAAGAATAGCAGAATCAAATTTTAGCTACGACCAATTTAGAATTGAAGTTCATAGTTCCATTCGAATTAGAAATGATTTGCCATCACAAAGTAAAAGCGTGATAGCCATTGCGGATGCCCTTAAACTGGGCAACCCGAATTTGAATCAGCCGAAAATAATATTAGATGTTTTAGCCGATGAGCAAGGGTATTATTTTTTGGAACGCCAATCCATATCAGATAATAGTTGGCAGGCTCATATTAAAAAGCCCTATTCTTTTTCGAGTTCATTGGGTGCAAGACATAGTCGTGCTTTGGTAAATATTGCCTGCCATCAAGCTAAAACCTTTTTAGACCCTTGTTGTGGGTTTGGGAATGTAGTGCTTGAAGCTGCTTATCTAGGGTATGAAGCGATGGGTAACGACTTAAACCCTAAACAAGTTTGGTATGCCGAAGAAAACCTTAAACATTTTGGGTTTGCTAGACACATTTTGCAGCAAGATGCCTTATCTTTGTTACCTGATTCTCAAGTTGATTCTATAATAGTTGATTTCCCTTATGGTCTGAATAGCCACGCACCAGAAGAATTTTATTTTGAATTTATTAAGTATTTTTTTACGCGAACTAAAGTGCTGGTTACTTTGACAATGGTTCCATTTGCGAAAGAATTAGAGCTTGCTGGCTATCAAATTTTGGGTGTGGCGGTGCCTTATAAAGGGTACCGTTTTAAACGATATGTGACCCTTGCCAGAACAAAGTTATTGTAAACGAAATTTGCATTGATCTTAATGGTATCTGCATGAAATTATGGTTATAGTTGATCTGTCGCAAACATAAACTAAACGGTTGACATCATCTATTCTTCTAGCCCAAAGACCAGCTAGATTTTCTTTTAAGGGTTCGGGTTTTCCTTTGCCATTAAATGGCTTTCTTATGGTTTCTGTGATGAGTTTATTAATTTTTTGTATCTACTCAGTGTGTTTTTATTTTTTTACAATTGGCGCAGTAGAGACGGGTTTCAAACCCAATGGTTGTTCAAATAAGAATTTCTTTTCAATGGAAATGAGGGTAAAAGCATCTAGCCTAGTCAGCTAGACAGAAATTCGTTCCAGTAAATTTGAAGCTCGTTATTTTATTCAACCGAAACACCGCAAGTGCTAGCGAAGTTAGTAGAAAAAGTACTAAGGCGGTTGTTAGCCTACTTTTTTCTCTCTTTAGTCTTCTCTGCCAGACCGCGGAGGGTCTGGCTACGCACCATTAAACTGCGTAGCCAGACCCTCCGCGGTCTGGCAGAGGAGACGAAAAATGAAAGGAAAAAATCACAACAAACAAGCAAGCATTAAGCTTCTTATTTGAACAACCATTGGGTTTCAAACCCGTCTCTACAATTTGCTGAGTAGTTACATTTTTTAAAGGCTTTTTATCTTGAGTTTACCAGTACTCATAATTATTTCAGGCTTCAAGAGTCCAGGCTAGTATTTCAGCCATCAATGGATCCGTTTGTTTTGATTTTCCCCTTTTTAAATTGATCAATTGATTTAATTAGGTGCTTGGCATCAGCATGGTTTCCCAATAAATATTTTGTGCTCATTAGACCATTAAAATAATCTAGGGTCATAACAACTGCATCTTCAGGCTGTCTGCGTGAGATAATTGTAAATTCCGAATCTTTTGAAACCTCATCTAGAACCAGTTTTAAATTGTTCCTTGCTTGAGTGAAGCTTACAACTTTCATGTTAATACTTTCGAAAAATTTTTTGATTTAATTTTAATATGTGTATTAATAAATAGCTTAAGCGATTAGCGATTAAGCCCAAAGCAATTATTTAAACAACTCCTGTTAAGTTGCTATTTGAAAACTATGTTGATTTTCTATAAAAAAAGAGGTATTCTTCTTAAAACGAGATGTAGGTTGTAAAAAAATTGACCAATTTGAACCATTATAGGGTTATAAAGCGTATTAAATGGGTCGATGAATGTTTAGGTAGGTAGATGAGGATAATGTATGCATACTTATATGAATGATAAGGATTTGAATTCGCTAACAGACGAAGATTTGCTGTTTTTAGTACGCGCTTTTGCTACCAAGCATAAGGAGTACCGTGAAATAATTGAATTTGCTCGATCTGATAAAAAAGTATTACTTCAAATGATTGACGATCAGCGCGTTTTTTCTGCTTTAACAAACCCTGAACAGCGCGTGCTATCGGTTTCTACTTTTTTCTTTTTCTTTCAAATCATTCGTCATGCTTTTCATGAATATGCTCATTACCATGATTTTCTTAAAAAAGTAAATTTATATCGAGAATCTCATGGGAATTATATTTTAAGCGAAGAAGAAATTACCAGAATATTAGATGACATTCAATTGCAAATCTATATGGCGAATATGTTGACATTTTTTTCAACTTCTGCAAAAATGAATGACCCGCAAAAAACACAAAATGGTTGGATTTACATTACAGATTTGCTACAAAAAATCGAAGAAGCATCACCTGTAAATGAGTTTATGCTGAAAGCCTTTATCGGCAATTACACACTTTGTTTGACAAGCCTATATAAGGAATTTGTAGAAGAAAAATATCGCTATGGCAAACGATTGCTCGATTGTGAATACTATGCTGAATTTGGTCAAAAATATTTTGTTTCAGCGGCACATTCTAAAATTGCTGAAGAATCAGGCTTAAGTAATACTTTGGAATCACTAGGTGTTGGTTTTCATATTGTGCGTTTTGCATTAGATGAGCTAAAGCACAAAGATCATTTTTATGGTTGTTTTGTTGCCTAGTTATTATGTTTTGTCTTTTCTCTGATTACATATTTGGCAAGATAGGCACAAATTTTGTTTTGCAATTGTGTTAATAGTATTTTATTGCTATAATTTTTGGCTCTATTTAATATTTAGGAAAGAATATGAGCCTTGATAATGCTGTCAAATTAGTGCGCGATATGGTTGCTATTCCAAGTGTAAACCCAATGGGGCGTCCCATATCAGGGGATATTTATTTAGAATCACAGCTTGCCGACTTTGTTGAGGTTAAGCTGAAAGATTTAGGCATGGATGTTGAAAAATATGAAGTCATGCCTGGCAGACCAAATGTGGTTGGCTTTATGCAAGCAAAAGGCAAACCTGTTCTTTTGCTTGATTCCCATTTAGACACTGTTCCTGTTGAGGGTATGGTAGCACCTTTTGACCCTATCATTAAAAATAATCAGATTTTGGGTAGAGGTAGTTGTGATACTAAAGCTTCTATGGCAATGTTTATTACAGCCATATCTGAATTAAAACAAGAAGGCAAAGAGTTGGAGTGGTCGATTGTTTTAGCGGGAACGGTTGATGAAGAGTTACATGCTAAAGGTGCCCATGCTCTAGTCGATAAAGGTTTGCGCCCAGCCTTAGCGATTTTAGGGGAGCCGACAGAATTAAATATGATTCACGCCCATAAAGGGGCTGTGCGCTTTCATATTGAAACATTTGGCAAAAGCTGCCATTCTTCCATGCCACATTTAGGCAAAAATGCAATTTATACAATGTCTGAAATTTTGTTAAAGATAAAAGAATTAGGCGATATTCAATTGCCTAAAATTAAAAACCCTGATTTGGGTGCGCCAACTATTAATCCAGGAACTATAACAGGCGGGATATCTGTAAATGCTGTTCCTGATTATTGCATGATTGATGTTGACTTTAGAACTATCCCTGGCCAAACGGTAACTGATATTTATGAGTTGATAAAAGGTGTGCTAAAAGATATAGACTCTTCGGAATATAAAATTAATAGTCCACACCTGGATGCTATGGCAATGTTTACGCCTCAAAATTCACCCTATAGCCAATTGTTGTGTCGCTGCTGTCGAAAATTTCACTCTAAATCAGAATTTCAAGTAGCTTCCTATGCAACAGATGCTCAAGCCTTTAGCCCTATTAATACCCCGTCTCTTGTTTTTGGTCCGGGTACCATTAAAGTCGCTCATACAATTAACGAGTTTTTACCAATTAACGAACTTGAAACATCCATTCACATTATGAAAGAATTTTTGACCAGCAAAATAAACCTGTAGAAATGAAGGCGAAACATTTTTTAAAATTTTAATCATATAATGTATAGTGAGCCTAGTTCGTAAATTTTCAATATGAAAACTATTAAAAAATTTCTTTTGTTTTAAATATTTTTGCAGAATAATGTAGGTGTGACTTGACCATTAAGTAGGCATGGGAAATGCCAAAAAAGCGGAATTTTTAATTATGCAAAATCATTCAGATGAAGAACTGGTAGCACTATATAAAGAGTCGAGCGATCCGCAGTTTTTGACAGCTCTTTTTACACGGCATAGTGATATTGTTTATCGTTCTGCCATGCGCATCATGAAAAATGCTTCTGACGCAGAAGATGTTATGCAGACAAGTTACATTAAAATGATTAGGGATTTACGCTTATTTAAGGGCACTGGTAGCGTTCTTGGTTGGATGTTACAAGTGGTAATAAATACTTGTTACCAACATAAAAACTCAGAAAAAAGTAGATTCAATAGGGAAAAAATAATTATGTCTGAGCGACCATCAACTACAAATCCAAAAAATAGTGAATTAAGCGAAACAATTGAAACGCATCTGAATAAGCTACCTGAAATTTATAAAGTGCCCATCACTTTGCAAATTATGGAAGGTTTAAGTATCAAAGAGGTTTCTCAGGCGTTATCTATACCAGAAAAAACCATACGCTCACAAATAGCAAGGGGTTTAGAAAAGTTAAAAGTTTCTTTGCAAAATGTTGGAATTACAGCCTCAGTTTTAACAATAGGAGATGTGCTAAAAGGTATTCCTATGCCACTGGCACCGGAGGTGTTAAAATCGAATTCCTATTTTCAGACTATTTTTCAAAGCAATTCAGGGGTTTCAGCCAAAATCGCAATGGGGTATAGTTCTAAGAATACAATTTTTTCTAAAATAATAATGTTGTTAGGGGTATTAGGCATATCAATTGCTGGTTATTTTTATATAAAAGCACCTGAAATCAGAACACAGTTACCAATTAATGTAGCTAGTAAGAATTGGAATTTTGAAGATACACGCGATATCACCAAATATCAAGATATAAATTTGGTTTACGGTGGTATTACATTAGTTGAAGGTATGGGGGTTAATAAAACAAAAGGTTTGGTGATAGATTCCAATACATTGTTAGAAGTAAATGTTTCTAATTTGAAGTGGCCATTACGAATTTCGTATCAGCTCGATATGCTTGTTGCTAATTCAAGTGCAGGGCAAATTGTATTTAAGAAAAAGTATGTAAAAGATAAACATTTAATGTTTGCGTCAGAATTACGGCCTAGAATTATTGTTACTAATCAAGACGAAAGTAGTAATTCCTACCTCGGTAGCATAGGCTATATAGGCAATTGGATGAATATGAGTAATTATGTAAGTGAAAATAGTGTAGAACAATTGGTCGAAGGTAAAATAGGCCAAATATTTTTTGGCACATCAGAAGAAAAAAGTTCAATTTATTTACATTTTTCTGGAAATTCAATTATAGACAATTTAAAGATTGAATCGATTGATGTTACAGAATTACCAGATAAGTCGAAAATAGAAAAAGAAATATCGTCGGTAAAAATTCAAGACAATGTTTTCTATTACAAGTTAGATAAGACAAAAATTGATATACCGTACGATGATAATGCTATGCCTTCTATGCGGCTTTATGACCCTGGTCAATTTGAAAGAACCATGGTTGGTAATACCTTGCCAATACCCCCAAGGCTTGGGCAAACAAATTCGGTAGAATGGTCAAAGCCTCGTGAAAAAAGATATAAGAAGTGGTTGTTTGAATCATCAGATAGTTTAAAAGATATTAAGGTGTTACAAGGCGCAATTGCCGTTGTAAACAAAACCGGAATTAATAAATCTTCTGTTTTGGAAATATCACCTAATACAATTCTTGAGTTTGATATATCTGAATACGAGTTGCCCATTCGGTTCACACAGATGTATGATGTAAAATTACCTGATAATGCCAAAAGCAACGGAGTTTTGCTTATAAAAAATAATTATGATGTTCAAAAAAATATTTTTAATTTTGCCAATTTAAATGAAGCTAAATTAATTAATACTTCTTTGCAAGCAAAGAAAAATAAAAACGAAAATGTAAAAGAAGGCTATTTTGGGCAATGGTTTGAAAGAGTTGATTATATTTCAAATGAGTGCATTGATAGTTGGACATTCGGTGAGCGAAGTGCTGTGTTTTACGGCACATCTTATGATAATAAAAAAATAATATTTGTAGCTTTTGACCAAACAATTATTGATCAAATAGTTATTGAATCGATTGCTAGTACCGATTTGCCTGATGTCAGCGCCTATAAAACTTACGCCAATAAAAGCCCCTTTAAACAAGGTGCAAAAAGCTACTCAATTAAAAGTGAATTGCTGAACCTAACAAAAGAAGCTTCTCCCAAACTTTCTGTTTTTGATAAATATTCCCTAGAAAAAGGCATTAAAGAAATTAAAGCTCCTATTATTGAAAAATCTCCTAAGTAAAGACTACAATTCCATCTAAAAATTACCTATTGTTGTACTCAGAAGCAAAATCTGAAATTGTGTTGTACTTTATGTTGGATGCTAGAAAACTTCTAACTACAATGTATGCCCTTTTATTATTTCTTTGTGCAATTTAGCTTTTTTAAGGAATTGCACAAATTAGGTGCTTTTTCAGAATAAATCCTTAGATGAAACAATTCTACAAAAATATTTTTGAATTTGTTATCTTAAAGCTAATAAAACCCATTAGTTATTTAAGGCCACTTTTTGTTTTTTTTATTATTGGATTACTCATAACAACTGTTAGTCGACTTTTTTTGTTATTGTATTTTCAAGATCGAGTTATGGATACCCCTAATTATTGGATGATTTTTCCGATTGGGCTTAGGTTAGACATTATTACTTTTTCCTATATTTCTTTTTTACCTTTGATATTGCTTTCCATATTTCCAGAAAAGTATTTTTTGTACTTAAGAAAATTTTTGATTTTCTATTTTGGCTTTTTTCTTCTAACCATTTTTTTTATGGAGATGGCAACTCCAAGTTTTATTACTCAGTTTGATACGAGACCAAACCGATTATTTATTGAATATTTAATATACCCTAGAGAAGTGATTGGTACAATTTTGAAAGGTTATTTATTAGCCATGATTTTAGCGATAGTAGTACTGATAGTAGTTTTATTTTTATTCATTAGATTTTCTTCCAAGTTATTTATTATGCATTCGGTTTCCTATAAAACTCGTTTGATATTATTTCCTTTTTTTGCCTTTTTACTTGTATTGGGTGCCCGCTCAAGCCTAACTTCCAAGCGACCTATTAATGCAAGCAATGCTGTATTCTCTGAAGATCAATTAACTAACAATTTAGGTTTAAACTCTTTTTATACAGTTGCCTCTGCTGCTTATTCATTAAAAAATGAAACTAACGCCAGTAAACTTTATGGCAACATGAGCCCTGAGGAAGCTTTGCTAAGGGTGAAAAAATATATCCCTGCAAACGAAACAGATTTCTCAACCAAAGAATTACCAACACTGCACCCAGTTATGTCAGCTAATGAAAAAGGTAGGCAATATAATGTAGTTATATTTTTGCAAGAAAGCTTAGGTGCTGAATATGTAGGTTGTCTAGGGGGGTTGCCTTTAACCCCTGAATTTGATAAGCTAACGAAGGAAGGGTTGTTATTTACTAATTTGTATTGCACAGGCACTAGAAGCGCTAGAGGGATTGAAGCTGTGATTAGTGGTTTTTTGCCATCGCCATCAGAAAGCGTATTAAAATTGGGTAATTCTCAGTCTGGTTTTTATACAATTGCTCAATCCTTTAAAGACAATGGATATGAGACAAGTTTTATTTATGGCGGCATGTCAAATTTTGATAATATGGCGTCCTTTTTTAATGGTAATGGAATTGACGAAATATTAGACCAAGAAGATTTTAGTGAAAAGGCAACTGGGTATAGAGGCATTTGGGGTTTTTCTGATGATTTTTTGGTAGAGAAAGCAAATGAGTACTTTAAGGGACTAAAAGATAAACCTTTTTTTTCATTAATGTTTTCTACTTCTAATCATGATCCTTTTGAGTTCCCTGACGGTTGCATTGAGTTGTATGAAAAACCAAAAAATACAGTTAACAATGCAATTAAATTTGCGGATTTTGCCATTGGTAAGTTTTTTGATTTGGCAAAAAAAGAAGAGTATTACAATAACACCATTTTTATCGTAATTGCAGATCACAATACGCGTACCAAGGGCAAAAATTTGGTTCCAATTCCCAAGTTTCATATTCCTGCTTTGATCATTGGCCCTGGCATTGAGAAGGGTGATGTTTACTCAAAGTTATGCAGTCAAATTGATATTCCGCCAACTTTATTAAGTCTAGCAGGTATTCAAACCCAAACACCAATGGTTGGCAGAAATTTAATGCAACTTTCTAGTGAAACACCAGGACGGGCAATAATGCAATTTCATGATATCAATGCCTTTCGCCTAGAAAATCAGGTCGTCATTTTGCAACCTAATACGGTTCCTTTGCAATTTGAAATGGTGAACAACCAGGAAATGAAAGCAACTAAACTTAACCTTGAACTTGCAAACGATGCCTTAGCCCATGTGATTCTCGCAAATTATCTATATAGCTTCCGCAAATATAAAAACAAAAACTAATTTTCGCTTAAAAATTGACTGTTTGAAAATAAATCATCGTTTTTTTCTAATTTAGAAGTTTTTTAAAAATTTAAATTTTTTTGCAGAATTTTTCTGGTTGTCTTGACCTTTACTGTAGAAACAAAATAGGGGGTTAAAAATGACAATTAGAAATCATACAATGCGAAACCATGAAAATAAGGTTTCTGTCTGGAGCGTCGATCGAATTGGTCGACTTATAGTCGGGGTTCTAAATGTTATATTGGTTATTGCAGTACTAAAAATTTCTTCCTATTTTTTAATTGGGTTATGCCTTGTTAATTTAAATTTAATTTTCACAAGTTTGACAGATCAATGCCCTATGCGAAATTTTTTAATGCGCTTAGGCGCAAAAGAAAGAGAAAGTTTTTTTAATGCAAATGGGGATTTAATTAAAAGTAATCACTCAAAGCAGTTGTTGACTGAATTTTCAGAAACTAAAAAAATGGAAGTGTAAGGAGTTGATATGAAAACTAGAAATACAGTTTCCGGCGTTTCTACAGCGATTATTAGAACAATGGCTTCTTATGAAAATAAGATAGCTTTACTAGAAAGACAAGCCAAGTCTGAATTTTCGATTAAAATTGCTAACTCTCTGGAAGAGAGAAAGGAAGCCTTTCATTTGGCTTATCAAGTGTATTTGGGTAAAGAATATGTAAAAATAAACCCTGATGAATGGTTGGTTAACGAATATGATCAAAATGAAAGCACGACTGTTTTTATTGTGAAAGACAAATCAGGGAAAATAATAGCCACCGCCACACTGGTTTTTAGTGATGATTCCATTTTGCCTGCCGAACACATTTATAAAAATGAAATTCAAGAAATAAAGAAGTCCGGTTCCAATATTGTTGAAGTGTCGCGACTAGTAATTGATCAGGATTATCGAAATTCAAAAGAGATTCTAGTATTGCTTTTTAATTATATGTTTATTTATGGTTATCATGTAAAGCGTTTTGATAGCACGATTATTCAAGTTAACCCTCGGCATAAAGATTTTTACAAAAAACTTCTTAATTTTAGAGAAGTAGGGGAGGAAAAAAACTGCCCCATTGTGCAAAACGCACCTGCTATTTTATTGTTTTTACCATTGAGTTTTTATTACTCAGAAGTTATGCGCCAATCAAGTACTTTGCAAGAAAGCAAAAAGGATCGCTCTCTATACCCGCATTTTATAAATACCAGTCAGGAATCTCTAGTAATACACTATTTAAGAAAAATGGCAAAGCCCATTTCATTAGAAGAAAAAACATACTTTGGTTTTTCGGAATCTGGCTTTTCCCGTGCTGTTTGTGTTAACTGAAGTTGTTTCGAAGAATAGACTAACACGGACAATCATGGACAGACACGGACGAACAATCGGACGGTAGTATCGGGTGAAATATTTTTGTCGAATTTAAAAAAGGGTTAATAGCCTTTGTTTTTAATTCGATTTTCTTTTCTTATACGGTACAAGCGTTCTGTAAAACCGCCTTCACTGATAAAAGTTTCAGCTAATTTATTAACTTGTTGATCGAGTAAATAACATGCTAAATTTAAAAGCGAGAGCGTAGCGTTTGCGACCAGGCAATCGGAAGATAAGTTTCGACTGCTATCGACTTTTAAGCCCTCTTTTTCTTTTTGTCCTTGTTTGTCTGTGTAAGTCCGTTTTTTCTTAGTAATGCCCTAGCTCTTTGTTTGTTGTTTAAAACTGATAATTTCAATAAATAATTTTCATTATGAGATTTTATTGGTATTTAAAATAAGATTTGATTTAAAAATATCTTTTTATAGAATAATACTTTCTTTCATATTGTTCTCTTAAAAATATAGAAAAAGGTTAAAATGGAAATAATTAATTTTGATGATTTAGGTGTTGAAGAGCTAAACAAAGAATTAGAGAATGGCAGTAGATTTATCGTTTTTGAATATTGTATTTCAATTATAATTATGACCTTTAAACAGCCTACAGAGATTTATTTTGTCAGAAGGGGTGAGGGAACTTTTAAACATAGTTTTTTCCCATCTTTTATTACATTTATGTTAGGTTGGTGGGGTTTCCCTTGGGGGCCAATATATTCGATAGGTGCTCTGTATTCTAACTTACGAGGCGGTAAAGATATTACCCATGATATCGTGCTTTCGCTAAAAAAATCTGATGACTACCAAGGTTTAAAAGCACCTAGAAGAAAATAATATTTTTTGTAGTGAAATTATAAGGTGCTAATTACATTATTTGCACAATTTTTTTAATTTTACCCATTTTAGCCTCGGTGAAAGTTTTGGTTTTAGCTTGCCCTATAAGCTTGTATTATTATCTTTTCATAAACTGTGTAAGCCTTCTGTAAAACCGCCTTCACTGATAAAAATTTCAGCTAATTTTAAAAGCGAGACCGTAGCATTTGCCTCTTAATTTTCGATTGATAAGATTCAATTACCTTCGTAAAGAAAAATAATGGGTGCGAGGTGATTTTGTTGGTTCTACTTTAGTGATGTAGCTTTCGTTTTGCAGAACTTTAAGATCGCGGCCAATAGTGAGGTCTGGCACACCTGTGATTTGACAGATTTCTTTTCGCGAAAGATTTTTATGTTCCTGAAATAGCTTTTTAAGTATTTCTAGGCGTCGAAAATAGGAGCCGCTGTTTTGAAAAATCTCTTCCCGTGAAGCTGTTGTTTTCTTTTCTGTATTTGCTTTAGGTCCTAAATTAGGCGGCTCTTCTGAGATTATGTTGGTTTTGCTTTTCGCATTTAAAAAAATTGCATCTTCAAGTGTGTAAAAAGATTTCCCTGAATGTAAAAGACGGATTTTTTCCATCTCATTTTTTAGCTCTCTTACATTGCCCAGCCAAGAATAATTTAAAAAGGCTTTCTCTAACTCTGAACTCAATACTGAATTGTTCGTTGGGTCTTTATTGAGATTCAAAAAATATTCCGCTAGGTAAGTAATGTCGACGGGGCGTTCTCTTAAGGGTGGCACCTGAATCACTAATCGTTTTAAGCGATATAAAAGATCTAGTCGAAATGTTCCAGCATCAACTCTTGATTCTAGCATGGCATTTGTGGCGGCAATTATTCGGCAATGGGCTTGACGGGCTTTTGCACTGCCTACTGGGCGATATTCCCCTGATTCAAGAACTCTTAATAACGCAGCTTGTAGATTGCTGCTAACATCGCCAATTTCGTCTAAAAAAACGGTGCCATTTCCAGCTTCCTGAAAAATTCCCTTGTTGGCTTTCGTGGCCCCTGTATAGGCACCTGCTTCATGACCAAATAACTCAGATTGCAATAAACTATCTGCTATTGAGCTACAATTTATCGCAATAAATGGTTCTGATTTTCGATTGGATTCCTCATGTATGGCATTTGCAATAATATCTTTCCCAACGCCTGTTTCTCCAAGTATTAGAATCGGAATATCCAACACTGCGAACTTCTTTATATCTTCACGAATAGTTTTTAATGCAAGACTAATGCCTTTTATTCGATTGACCCCATTATCTTGAACGGCAGGTGTTTTTTGTTGTGTAATATCTTCTTCTACGCCGCCTGTCAGTAGTAAAGCGTTTGCGTTATCAATTAAGAACCGAATTTGCCGCGGTTGTAATTCAATAGCAAGATCCAATTCAAAATCTAATCTTCCCATTGCATTATTTTTTTTACAATAATCCAATACTTTTGCAAAATACTTCACGGCCTTTTCTGGGTTATTACTTAGCATTTCAATTCTGGCCATAAAAAAATCAGAAAAATAATATCGTCTATTTTGAGGTAGCCAAGTTTTAGCGATTAGTTTTGCTGCATCTAAATTTTTATTGGCTAATTGCGCGCGAATGAGGGTATAACGAGTAAAATTTGTTAGTAGTTTATCTAAAGATTGGTGCTTATCGTAAAAAGTTTTTGCATAGGAAAGGGCTGCAATATGGTTTTTGTCTAATAGGGCTTTTACAGGCAAATTTTGATCGTCAAGGTGTTTCTCATCGTAAATACCTTGATACAAGTCAAGCAACTTTATTGAGTTCAACAAACTAATACGAACTGTTTCTGGAATATTTAATTTTGCTTCCAAAACTTTATCTTTTAACTTAAGCGCCTCTTTGGTTTGACCATTTTCAATATAGTTAAAAAAGGAAAACAAGTTGACAAACTCTTTGTTTAACCTTTGTAGATATCTTGGTTCGATCTGATGTAAAATACCGTTACGAGAATATTCGTGAACTAATGATTTTATTGCTGATTCATATAATTGTGAATCTGCTGGTAAATACGAAAAAGATGCAACGAACTCTCGATTCGTTTGCTCATCATGATAAAGTTCGGCTTTACATGCCATTAATAGGAATTTAAGCGGAAGAGGAAAAGTATCTGTAACGCAATTTTCCATTTTGTTAATCAGAATTTGTGCTTCTTTTGCGCTTGCTGTTAGGGTGTCGCTTTGAAACCAATGAAAATAAAATAAAAACACTAAAATTGGCGATTGGTTTTCTGTTTTTATAGAGTTTATTACATTGAGAACGGACTGTTTTTTTTCAGGCTTTCTTTCGTTTTTATAAATTAAAAGTGTGGCCGCATATATTTCGTTAGGGTTGTCCTTTTCAAAGACTTCAAGTTCATTATAAAACCTGGTTCTGTCATAAAGAAATAAATTTAGAAGCTCTTCAATGTTGGTCATATCTACCATGTTGTTTAATGCTCTTTTAATATATGCTTAATATATCATTAGCATATCAATAATAATTGTATAAATCAACAAAATTTTAGGATGTTTTCGTAAGATGTTTGTTTTCAATGATTTACGAAAATTTAAAGCTTTGGCTTCAATTTTGCCTAATACACGAATATAAATCTTTCCATTTATCTGGGGGTAGCATATATGATCAGCAAACATTCAAATCATATTCATTGGCTCGACGCCATAACGGAGTGGGAAAACGCATTAGGCGTTTCTTCTGTTTTGCTAAAAAGACAAGAAATAGCCCCATATGAAAAAAACACAATTGCTGTTTGGCGTGATATTAAGGGCGTATTGCTTCCTCGTTCTACCCAAGAGGTGCAATCGATTGTTCGAATTGCTAAAAAATATAAAACCCCTTTATATCCAATTAGTGGTGGAAAAAATTGGGGGTATGGTAGCGCAAACCCTGTAAGCAGTGTTTCGTTTATTGTAGATCTATCGCGAATGAAGCAGATTACTGATTTTGATAAAGATCTAGGAACAATTTCTGTAGAACCTGGTGTAACACAACAAGATTTGTTTGAGTTTTTCGAAAAAAATGGTGGTCAATTTATGGTGCCAACTACAGGGGCCGGCCCATCTGCCAGTATTTTGGGTAATGCCTTGGAAAGAGGATACGGCTTAACACCGCACAGCGACCATTTTGAAGCAGTAACTGCATTTCAGGCGGTTTTGCCAAATGGTGAATTATATATGCCTGCTTTAGAAGAATCTGGCGGTAAAAAAATAAATCAATTATTCAAGTGGGGCTTAGGTCCTTATCTAGATGGAATTTTTACACAAGGCAATTTTGGCATTGTAACTAAAGGTACGATATTGATTGCTCGTCGCCCTGAACAAACATCCGCCTTCTTCTTTTCCTTGAAAAATGAGTCTTCTTTGGAAGGCGCCATTCTTGCGATCCGGAAAATTAAACAGGAACTTGGCAGTGGTACGGGCGCTATTAATTTAATGAATACCAGAAGAATGTTATCGATGCTTGAGCCTTTTCCTGAAAATAATACGAAAGGCCCAACAGTCATAGAAGATGCCGTCATTGCTTCACTCGCTAAAAAACATCAATTAACGGAATGGGCTGGTTTTGGCGCTATCTATGGCAAAAAAGAAGTAACTAAAGTAATGGAAAAAATAATTTTTAAAGCCTTAAAGCCATTTGTAGCGAGAATTCATTTTATCACTGAAAAAAAGATTCAAATAGCTCGTTATTCCCGTTTTTTATTCCCTGGTTTTTACAATAAAAGCTTAAAGCCTAAGCTGGATATGCTTTCTTCTGCGTTAAAAAATATTACAGGTCAACCAAGCCAGGTGGCTTTGCCTCTAGCTTATTGGCGTTCTTCTCAAAAGCCTGATTTGTCAAAAACAGTTAACCCAGCGCTTGATAATTGTGGCTTGATTTGGCATGCGCCGTTAATTCCTTTAACGCCAGCGGATATTCGTCAGCATGTAAATCTTGTTAACGAGATTTGCCCCAAATACGGCATTAACCCCTTGATAACCTTAACTATATTTTCTGGTCAATGTTGTGATAGCACAGTTCCTATTTTGTTTGACCGCAATAATGAAGTGGAAGAATTAAAGGCAAAAGAATGTCATCAGCAACTAATCATGAAAGAAAGTGCGGAAGGTTATTTACCATATCGTTTAGGTGTAGATAAGATGAGCCAATTGATTGACCCAACTGCGCCTTGTTGGAAGTTAGCTCAAACATTAAAATTGGCTGTAGACCCTGATCAAATCATAGCCCCAGGTCGATACATACCTTCTCAAGAAAAAACAAAAAAAATAGGTTTAAATCACAAAATTCCAAACACAGTTCATATCAATTAAAGGATATTTTATGAAAAAGAGAGAGTCAATATCAAGTGTATCGGTGGCAATTCGCAATACTATGATTTCGTTAAAAAGCGATCAGGCGCTAGTCGAAAATAAAAAAAAATTAGAATTTAGCATTAAAATTGCGAATACGCTTGAAGAGAGGGAGGCTGTTTACCGATTGGCCTATCAGGTTTATAGAGCCAAAGGTTATATTAAAGAAAATAGCAATGAGTGGTTGCTTCAACCAATAGATGCCTCACGCGAAACCGTTGTTTTTATTGTGCAAGATCAGTTTAAAAATATTGCGGGTTCTATTACGCTAGTATTTGATGGTTCGAGCAAATTGCCAGCTGATAAAATCTACAAAGACGAGTTAAATACTTTGCGAAAAAATGGTAAAAAAATCACTGAAATTTCGCGTTTGGTGATTAGTCCTGATTATCGTAATTCTAAAGAAATTTTGGTTTTGCTTTTTAATTATCTTGCGATTTATTCTTATCATGTAAAACATTATGATAATTTGGTTATAGAAGTAAACCCAAGACATAAAGAATATTATAAATCTATACTGTGTTTTGAAGAAATTGGGATAGAAAAACCATGCCCCCAAGTGCAGAATGCGCCTGCGGTATTGTTGAACCTGCCACTTATACGCTATCAAGCTGAAATCCAAAGATGCCATCAAAGCTTAGCTAATGAAAAAAAGGAGCGTACTCTTTACCCTTACTTTTTAAAATCTTCCCAAGAAAATTTGGTGGCAAATTACCTTGAAAAACAAGCTAAACCTATGACGGCCGATGAAAAAATCTATTTTGGTTTTGCGGAATCTGGCTTTAGCAAAGCTGTTTGCGTTAACTAGCCTAAAGGTTTAATTCCGATTGGGTTTCACAATCGCTTACCAACTTGATATTCATAGTTTAGTAAATTCATAGCCAACAGCCCATACATCTTTTTATGTTGATTATTTGAAAATCACTTTAGTTTTCACGAATATTTTCTATTTGCAAATAAATATTTTGTAGAATTTTAAAATTAATTGGTTTTTATGCAGAATTATTGGTATAGGATACTGTCTATATATAGCAAAAGGAGCAGGAAAAGGAAGTATGCAAAAATATTCGGATGCTGAATTAGTAGCTTTATATCTAGAGTCTAGAGGACCGCAATTTTTGACTGAACTTTTTACCCGTCATAGCAATATTGTGTATCGCACCGCATTAAGAATTATGAAAAACCCTGCGGACGCAGAAGATATTATGCAAACTGTGTATTGTAAATTGATATCAAGTTTGCATCTTTACAAGGCAACAGGAAGTGTGATCGGGTGGATGCTTCAGATTGTCATTCATACCTGTTATAACCAGTTACAATCAGAAAAAAGTAGAACCAAACGGGATACTAAAATTATGTCTGAACGAAATCAAACTGTAAGCCCTAGAAATGATGAACTCAAAGAAATTATGGAAGCTCATTTGAATAAACTTCCAGATATTTATAAAGTTCCCATTACTTTGCAGATTATGGAAGGCTTAACCATTAAGGAGGTTTCTGAAGCATTGGAAATCCCTGAAAAAACAATTCGTTCTCAAATAGCTAGAGGGCTAGAGAAGTTGAAGGTATCTTTGCAAAATTTTGGAATTACCGCGTCAATAATTATGATAGGAGATTCACTGAAACAGATTCCATTGCCAGTGGCTCCGGCATCGATAAATTCAAATGCTTATTTTCAGTCACTAATTAAAAATAAAGCTGCGGCATCCACAAAATTAGCTGTGGTAACAAGCTCAAATAGTATTTTGATGAAGCTTGTATCGTTTATTGTGGTCGCAAGTATTTCAGTTGTTACTTATTTGAATTGGCCTATTTTAAGTAGGGTAGATAGTATAAAAAATGAAAAGCAATGGGATTTTGAGAATTCAACTGCAGTGGAAGAGTACCAAGGTATTAGAGTCGTGAAAGGTGCAATTTCCATTGTAGAAGGGCGTGGACTCAATGATTCTAAGTGTTTACAAATTTCAGAAAATACAGTTCTTGAAATTGATATTTCAGAATATGCTTTGCCAATTGCAGTTTCTTATGAATTGGATGTATTGGAGAAAGAAAGCATCGTTAATCAAATTTTATTTGATGACACCAGTGGAGATTTAAACAAAAAATTACCTTTTTTTTCTGGCTTACGAGAGCGTTTAGATTTAAAACCAAGTAAAAGTGTCAACAAAAAACTTGGTTTTACCGGCAATTGGTTTAATCAAATATCATACATCGATACAGATAGTTATGATTGTTGGGTTAATGGTAAACGAAGTCATTTGTTGTTAGGCGCTTCGATAGATCAGCGAAAAATTTATTTATTATTTTATGGAAAAACTTTGATTGATAATTTTAAAATTGAATCTATTGCAAAGGGTCAACTGCCAGATAAAACCTTATATCAAAAAGTTGCTTTGAATTATTCGTACCAAGATGGTATTGTAAATCATCCGATTGAAACAACAAAAATAGGTTTGTCTAAAAAAAGCTCTGCAAAACCCTATTTGAAATATTTGTCGACATCCTTAAAGAGCAGTGCGCCGAGTTATAGTAGCTCCGTTATTTACCCACGACTTTCTGAAAATGGAAAAGTAGAATGGAATGTCAAACGAGAATTTCAAATTCGAGAATGGAGCTTCGAAAACAATAGTGAGGCTGAACCGTACCAAGATATTGCCTTATTAAAAGGTGATATTCAGATTGTAGAAAAAATTGGCATTCAAAATTCAAAAGCTTTGCAAATTAACGAAGAATCGCTTGTCGCATTAAACATCTCAAAATTTCAATTGCCTATTAAAGTTTCTTATAAAATAGATTTATCGATAGATGAAGTTAGTTCTATGCAAAGAATATTTTTAAGTAGTTATAAGAATACGGAAATTAAAGAGTTGTCAGAGTTAAGAGAAAGAATTTCTATTAATATAGGGAATGGTGACCCCAAAAATAAAGTCAATTACTCTGGCAATTGGTTTCATCATGAATTTTTTATAGATGAAAATGCTGTGGATTTTTGGATCAATAATAGTCGTAGTCATTTGCTGATAGGGGAAAGTTCAGCTTATAACGAAATATTTTTGTATATTGGTGGAAAATCTAAAATAGATGACCTAAAAATAGAATCTATTAAAAAAGAGGATATGCCAAATCGTTCTGTTTGTGAGAATTTAGTAAACGAAATCAAAGAGAAAAAGATAGACAATGCTATTGAAATAGACAAGGCCGTTTTAGGTTTGAGTAAGGAGAGTAAAGCTGTTCCTAATATTAAATTTAGAAGAGCAGAATACTTTGAAGAAAATTTTGATTTAAAAAAAACTCCAGTTTTTGCAACTTTAGGCGATAAAAAATTAGTAGAATGGATAAAAACTCGTCAGAAGGTATCAAAGAAATGGGAGTTTGAGATGTTTAAGGAATTGTTAGACTTTAAATTAGTTTCAGGTTCCATTTTTCTTGAAAAAAATAGAGGGGAAAATAATTCTAATTGCCTAGCTATAGATGCAAAAACCATTTTTTCAATAGATATTTCAGAATTTCAATTGCCATTAAAAATAACCCTAAAGTATGATATCGTTTTGCCGCCTAACAGTACCGATAGTGGAGTCGTAGTGATTAAGAGCGAGTTATCACCAGATAAAAATGTATTTAATTTTACAAATTTAGCAGAGACCAAATTAGTGGATGTTTCTAAAACTAGCAAAAACAACAAAAATCAGAATTCAAAAGTTGGTTTTATTGGTGAATGGATGACTAAAGTTATTTATGTTTCAGATGAGTGTGTAGATATTTGGAATGGAGAAAAAAGAAGCGGTTTGACTTTTCAAACTTCACTGGATAACAAAAAATTATATTTTTTAAATTTTGACCCTACGATATTTGACTCTGTGATTTTTGAAACCATAGAAAATAATCAAATACCCCCATATGATGTATATAAAAATTTTGCTGCTACGACACCTTTCAACAAGGGAATGAGAACTATGGTTCTTGATAAGAAAACATTTGGTATAGATGAAAAAAATAAACCAAAAGTTGATATTTATGATCGTGAGTTCTTAGAGGTTAATTTACAATTGAATACAAGTAAAGCGGCAGAGGTCATGGTAGAAAAGGATTATATAGACAAGGCTAATAATATTTTTCAGCGCAAATAAAACTCCCCACATGTTTTATGTTAATTTATTTTCTAATTGTTAATAATAATTTCAAATTGTCAATAATCTCCTGCAAATTTTTAAGAATAAATTAAAATTTTTGCAGAATTTTGCCTAAACGGCTCTGTCATATAAATAAAGACCTTGATAAGAATTCACTTCCCGAGGGAAACTAATGAGCTATGAATCTTCAAAGCGAATGGCGATAGTACGACCAGTTGGCTCAATTTGGAGCGTTGACCGAATTGCGCGATTGATAGTTGGTTTGACAAACATTTTGTTGCTACTAGCGACCTATTTTATTTCTAGCTATTTCATCATTGGTTTGTGTTTTTTAAATCTAAATCTAGTGTTTACAAGTGTAACAGATAATTGCCCTTTTAAAAAATTACTAATTCGATTGGGTGCTAAAGAAAGAGAAGAGTTTTTTAATCTAAATGGTGAACTGCTTGAGAAAATACATGAAAAAAATACTCGCACAAATTTTCAAAACTCAGAGAAGATTTAATTTTTTTAGAGGAACGAATATGTTTGATCAAAAAAAATCATCAGGTCTTTCAATGGCAATGAAGCAAACAATGTCTCTATATGATAAGGGGCAGCCATTACAAACAAAAGAAGATAAAAACGATTTCACTATCAAAATTGCCAATACATTAGAAGAACGCGAAGCAGTGTTTCGCTTAGGTTATCAAGTTTATTTAGAAAAAGGTTATATTAAAGAGAATTACAATGAATGGTTGGTTCAGAATTATGATTCTTGTGAAGAAACGATTATTTTTATTGTGCAAGATCAATTTAAAAATATAGCAGGGTCTGTTACTTTGTTGTTTGATAAAAATTCAAAGTTGCCTGTTGAAAAAATATATTCTGAAGAAATAAAGGAACTAAAAAAGTTAAACCCAAAAATTGCGGAGTTATCTAGATTAGTTATTAGCCCTAATTATAGAAATTCTAAAAGCATCTTGGTTTTATTATTTAATTACTTGGCAATTTATCTGCATCGTGTAAAAGAATACGATGGACTGGTTGTTCAAGTAAACCCACGCCATAAGATTTATTATAAAGCCTTGTTGTCATTTGATGAAATAGGTCGCGAAAAGCCCTGCCCTCAAGTACAAAACGCCCCAGCGGTTTTATTATTTCTTTCGACCCAAAAATATAAAAAAGAGATGAATCGATGTAAGTCAGATGTTAATTCAACTGGCAAAGAACGCACCTTGTACCCCTATTTTTTAAATGCTGAACAAGAAAAGCTAGTGGCTTACTATTTGGTAAAACAATCTAAACCAATTACCGCCGAAGAAAAATTGTATTTTGGCCTGTCGCATTCAAGCACTGGAGAAATAGTCGCGGTGTAATCTTGTGATACTTGTGAAAAAACCGTTGAGCCTTGAAAGTTCGATAACTGCTCTATTTCAGGTTGAAATCACACGAACTTTGGTTTTGACTTTGTATTATTAATTTTTTGTCTTTTATATTTACTTGTCATTGCACTTCCAAATATAGAGCTTCTAGTCTTAGTTTATTTTCAAATAGAAAATATTCTTTAAATTTTCCGACTTTTATCGTTTTATGAAATATTTTGAAGAATAATAAGGGTACTACTTTGCCTATATTTATAAAGAGTGGAATTAAGTTAGATGCAAGAATATACAGACGCAGAATTAGTAAAGCGCTATCAAGAGACGCTTCAGCCAGAATTTATAGGAGAACTGTTTTCGCGGCATAGCGCAATAATTTACAGAACAGCATATCGTATTATGAAGAGATCTTCTGATGCTGAAGATATTATGCAAATAGCTTGCTGTAAGATGATTTCCGATCTGAAAGATTATAAGGGAACCGGTAGCGTGTTGGGTTGGGTATTGCAAATGGTAATTCATACCTGTTACAACCAAAAGCAGTCCGAGAAAAGTCGTCAAAACCGAGATCAAAAATTTATGTCAGAAAGAACAATGGTGGCAGAACCAAAAAATTACGAAATGGCAGAAATGATTGAGGTTCATCTTAACAAACTTCCAGAGATTTATAAAACACCAATTGTATTACAAATCATGGAAGGTTTGTCTGTTAAAGAAGTTTCAGAGGCTTTAGAATTGCCTGAAAAAACGATAAGAACCCAAATTACAAGAGGCCTAGAAAAACTAAAAGCTTCCTTGGGGCGTGTTGGTATTACGGCATCAATCACAACTGTTGGAGAAATGTTGAGTCTAATTAAACAGCCTATGGTTCCAGACCTTTATAAAGGCAATCAGTTTTTTCAAAAGATTTATCAAAGCCAACTAGAAGTAACATCTCAGCAGCAAAGCATTGCAGGTGTTAAAAGTTTATTTAACCTTAAAATGGGTTTGTTAATTTCATCCGTTGGTGTTCTTATGGGCGTTTTCTATTTAGGCTATTTGAAACCGTTTAATAATGAACAAGTAAGGGCAGAGCCTTTGGCTATTTCTGTTGCCCCAACTAAGAAACTGCCAAAAATGTACCGCAAATGGGATTTTGAAAAATCAGATGATTTAAATGATTTAAAGATAATTTCTGGTTCCGCCAAGATTGTTTCAAATATTGGTTTAAATGAATCTAAAGCGCTAGAGGTAGAAAAAGGGTCAATGATGGTCATTGATATATCTGAATATCATTTGCCTATAAAAATATCCTTTGTTTTTGATAATAGGGTAGCAAACGGTGAAACAGGTGGTGGGTTTGCGTTTCTGAAAAGTAACTATGAAAAAGAAAAAAACATTTTTCACTTCGTCAAATTACATTCAGCCAAACTGCCCGAAACCCCAAAGAAAAATCGAAATGCAAATGCAAATGTAAAAACAGGGTATTTTGGAGAATGGTTTTATGCCAATATTTATGTAAGTGAGGAAGCTATTGATTCTTGGTTTCATGATGTTCGGTCTGGCCTTATTTACGGTCGATCCATTGATAATAAAAAAATATATATCACTTTTTATGACCCATCCATCATTGATAATTTTGTTATTGAAACTGTAGAAACAGAAAACATTCCGGAATTCAGTAAATTTTCAGAATTCTCTGGCAAACAGCCATTTATCAAAGGATACAAACCATATTATCATTTGAATTCAGAAAGGCGATTGCTAGGTTTAGAAAAAGACAGTTTTGCAGAGTTAGGTATTTGTGATAGTGAAACAGCAGAACAATCCATCACTTTTCAAAATAAAGATCGTTAATTAAGTTCTATTGTTGGTATATTAGAATTTTGCATTCCCCTCAAAAAAGCACCAATGAATTAAAAAAAATGTAATAACTTAGCGAAAATTTTTGGGTAGCCAGATCGTCCTCGATCTGGCAGCGCAATCAAAATTGAAGAAACACCAGATCGAGGCGGTTCCACGATTGGATGATCTGGCTATCAACTTATTAGCCTTCTGAGTAGTTAAAAACTTATTAAATTTATTTATTTTTTTGAAGAATTTTAATTGTTTTGAACTGCCTTAATTTAATAAAGCATTGGAGATATTGCCATGAATAAGAATCAGTTTTTGAATTTCTTCTCTGTTTATGGTTGGCCTTTTTTAAGGTTTTTTGTTAAGTGTTCCGTGCGTTGCAAATCGTGTATTTTGTCTGAAAAATATACAGAAATATCAGGTGGTTTATGCAGAGAATGTCGCGCATTATATGAAAATGGAAGTCATTCTATTGAAGTAGAACAAATCTTTGATGACGAAAAGGAAAAACTATTGTATAAGATTTTGCAATCAAAAAATAGTAATATGAAATTCGATGCTTTGCTTATGTTAAGCGGTGGCAAGGATAGTGCCTATATTTTAGATCGTATAAAAAAAGAATTTCCTCATCTTAGAATTTTATGCCTTTTCATTAATAACGGGTTTTCTAGTAGTTTTGCAATAAAAAATGTGCTTCATATAACAAATCAGTTAAAAGTGGATTTGATGATATCGAATGATTTTGTTCAAGATTTTTTCGAAACATTTCGCAATGCATTTGTGCAGTTAAATGGGCGTGGTAGTTCGGGGGTAGTTGATAAATCTGATGGAGATAAAATTTTTGAAATTGGTAAAGAAATAGCCAAACAAATGAATATACCTTTCGTAATAGGCGGATTGTCTTGGACTCAAGTTAGGCAGATTCTTAAAGTAAATCATTTTATGGTAGAAAGTGCAGGTTCTCCAACTTTAATTTTTCCTTTAGCAGTGTGGCAAACTAAAGAAAATGAAATTAGAAGTTATGTGAGAAAACATAACTTAGTGCTTAAGGGTACAGATAGCCCCATTGTTAGTAATAATGATTTAATCGTTGCTATGTGTGCAATTGATGTATTGAATAATGGTTACTGTAGTTTTGAGCCTGAATTTGCGCAAATGATTCGTGAGAAAAAGGCCAATCGAAAGGAGTGGTTATACAATTTTGAAATGCTGGAATTTGCTACTTTAAAAGGCTTTTTAAGGCGCGATATAGAAAGTACATTGGCTCGATTGGGGTTAACTTTAAATGATGTTGTGAAGTATAGCAATTAACTTTTAGCGGAGAAAGCAATATGAAAACAGCCGTAATTACTGGGGCAACAGGTTGTATTGGAAGAAATTTAATTGATGTACTTGAAAAGGATCAATGGAAAATAATCGTTTTGCATAGAAAGACTTCTGATTTATCGAAATTAAATGGTTGTAATGTTGAGATGATTGAAGCTGATCTTAACGATAAAGAGTCATTGCTAAAAGCAATTCCTTTTAATGTAAATGCAATTTTTCATGTTGCTGCAAATTTAAGTCATGAGTATGGGGCTGAAAAACAGCAACATAAAGACAATGTGCTTGCGACAGCTTGTTTAGCCGAAGTTGCAGTTCTAAAAAATGCACAGAGATTTATTTTTACATCGACTGGAGCAACCTTGCCCTATAATACGAAAGGTTCAGAAGCATGCCAATCAATAAAAAGTAGTTATGTTCGCACCAAACGACTAGCTGAACTTGAGCTTTATAAATTTATCAGCCAAAATCTTGACTATGTAATTTTGCACCCCATTATTGTTATCGGCAAATATGATTACAATAATTATTCAACAATTTTTGAAATACTAAAGAAAAGCTTTTTCAAATTTGTATTTGATGGAAATTTTACTTTTTGCGATGCAGAACAAATCGCTCAAGCTCATTTAAGTGCTTTTTATCAAGGCAAAAAGCATGAGCATTATTTGTTAGGAGGGGTTTATTCTTCTTGGGTAGAATTATCAAATACCGCTGCAAAATTGTTGAAACTCAACCCAAATGTAAAGGCTGTTCCGTATCCAATTTTAAAAGTAGCATCCTATTTGGCATACGGCTCTGCAGTTGTTCTTAGAAAAAAAATTCATCTTACGCCACAAGTTGCAGATTTAGTTGGGCGTGGTGAACCTGAATTTAACGCCTATTTGCAAAATAAATCAAAATCTGACCTTGGTTATAATGCAGACAATCAAAGTATTGAGCAAATGGTAGGTAGTTGTATCAACTGGATGAAGGTAGCAGGTAGAATTTAAACTTACGGAAGGAAACTATATGCAAAGAATAAAAAAGCCTATTGATTTTCATTCTACATTATCATCTGTGCTTAGTTTGCTTCAGGCAAATAACGATAAAATTTCAGGCAAAACTACCGATGGTTTGATTGTGAAAATTGCCAATACATTAGAAGAACGCGAAGCAGTGTTTCGCTTAGGTTATCAAGTTTATTTAGAAAAAGGTTATATTAAAGAGAATTACAATGAATGGTTGGTTCAGAATTATGATTCTTGTGAAGAAACGATTATTTTTATTGTGCAAGATCAATTTAAAAATATAGCAGGGTCTGTTACTTTGTTGTTTGATAAAAATTCAAAGTTGCCTGTTGAAAAAATATATTCTGAAGAAATAAAGGAACTAAAAAAGTTAAACCCAAAAATTGCGGAGTTATCTAGATTAGTTATTAGCCCTAATTATAGAAATTCTAAAAGCATCTTGGTTTTATTATTTAATTACTTGGCAATTTATCTGCATCGTGTAAAAGAATACGATGGACTGGTTGTTCAAGTAAACCCACGCCATAAGATTTATTATAAAGCCTTGTTGTCATTTGATGAAATAGGTCGCGAAAAGCCCTGCCCCCAAGTACAAAACGCCCCAGCGGTATTGTTATTTCTTTCGACCCAAAAATATAAAAAAGAGATGAATCGTTGTAAGTCAGATGTTAATTCAATTGGCAAAGAACGCACTTTGTACCCCTATTTTTTAAATGCCGAACAAGAAAAATTAGTGGCTTACTATCTGGTAAAACAATCTAAACCAATTACCGCCGAAGAAAAATTATATTTTGGCCTGTCGCATTCAAGCACTGGAGAAATAGTCGCTGTGTAAATTCTACAAAACTGTATATTCCATCGCCTTTTTAGTTTTGTCTCAAACTTGCGTCGATTTATGATCTGGTATTATAAGTTTTGAGTTTTGCTTATCTATTTTGTGTATCTTTTGTTACCCTCTTGTTCTTATATGGATTTTTATTTGTGAAAATTTATCATTACCCTATCTATTGAAAATTGAATCATGGGGTACATTATGAATCTAAAATCATATTTTAGTAATATAGGCAATGAATTTAGTGTTTTACCTTTTTGGTTTTGGAATGATGACCTTAGCAATGAGGAAATCTGTCGGCAATTAGATGACTTTTTGGCACATGGTGTTTACGGCTTTACGATTCACCCGCGGGTAGGGTTGCCTAGAAGTTTGGGGTGGATGTCTGAAAATATTCTTTCTTTTTATGATTTTGCCATTGAAGAAGCCTGTCGCAGAAATATGAAAGTTGCTTTATATGACGATGGTATGTACCCATCTGGGTCAAGTTCTGGGCAAGTCGTTGACGCTAACCCAGAATTTCAAGTTCGCTGTTTAGACCATAAGATTTTGCCAGCAGGGTCCAAGATTCAATTGCCACCAGATTATAATTTAATCGCTTCCCAAATTTTGGATAGCGGTGAAATATTTGTTGCGTTTGATCGTAAAGCCAATGGTTATATTCGTGGACTTCATTTTTTAGAAGAAGGCAAAGATGACGAAGATGAACCTACTGCAGCCGATATCTTAAACCCAAAATCAGTTCAAAAATTTATTGAATTAGTGTATCAGGCTTTTGCCGAGCGTTACCGAAAATATTTGGGAACGACTATTGTTGGTATTTTTACCGATGAGCCAAGTATGCATGGTAAATCGCGCGAGAGAAAAGTCATGCCTGCCACAAAAGGTATTTTACCTGAAATCAATCGTATTCTTGGTTATGATTTTGCTCCTTATTTACCTTGTCTTTGGAATGATCGTTTACCAGATGCAAAAAAAAGAAAGGCGGATTATTTAGAAGCCTGTGAAATGCGATTACTTGAAACCTATTATGCGCCAATTAGTGAATTCTGTAAAAAAAACAATATGTTGTTGATGGGGCACCCTGCTAAGTCCGATGATATTGGGGCTTTGCGTTTTTTTGACATACCTGGGCAAGATCTCGTATGGCGTATGGTGGTGCCTGATTCCCCTACTGCTATCGAAGGGGAAAATTCAACAATGGCAAAGTGTAGTTCATCGGCCATGATACACATGAAACGCGAGAGAAATCTAAATGAATTATGCGGTGCCTACGGCCATGAATTAACTTGGGAAGAAATGAATTGGCTATCGAAATGGTGTTTCATTCGCGGTGTTAATATGTTGTTGCCTCATGCCTTTTATTATTCTATGCGTGGGCTTCGAAAGGAAGAACGACCACCTGATGTTGGCCCGAATTCCCCTTGGTGGAATCAATATAAAGGTTACGCTGACGCTTGCAAAACGATATCCTTTATAAATACTAAATGCAAACATATATGTCAAGTTGCGATTATTGGTAAATGTAATTGGCTACCATGGCAAGCAGCCAAGGTTTGTTTTGAAAATCAAATTGATTTCAATTATATTGATGAAAGTCATTTTAATGGTGATATTCTCGTTGATAGAGATGGGTTGAAAATCGCAGATATGGTTTATCAGACAGTGATTCACGAACATTCCTTATCTGATTCAATATTGAAACAATTGCAACCTTTGCAATCAAAGAATCGCGTATTGTTTTTTGAAGAATCATGCAAGGAAGAATTTCTTAAAGTTTTGGAAAAACAAGTTGAAAAATCGCTAGTGATAACACCTAATGTTTCGGCCTTGCGTCTGCGCGAAGTGATAAAGGATCAGCACCAGTTTTTTATGATATTCAACGAAACATCAAAACCAGTAGAATTTTCAGTTTTCTTAAAAACAGATAAACCCATCACCCTTTATAAGCCCTTTGATAATGTTTACCAAGCATTTGAGAATCAATCAATAATTAACTTGCTAGGGTTTGAGTATATAGTGTTTGTCGTTTGATGGCCAATTGCATCTAAAGAGTCAGCCAAGTGCCTTTCTTGGCTGACAAGATGAGTTTTATTTCCGCAATATTTTACACGCATTCGCTTAAAACAGGTTTTTTCGAAGACCAAATCAGCGGGTTCGATTCTTCCGAGTCTAATACATCCCCGATTTTTAAGCTGTCAAAATATGCTTTTGGCAAGATATTTCTTGTGCCATTAAATGTAGAGCCTTCTGGCATATAGGCACAAGTCATTGCGCGTCGCCAATTCGGTGTCATGTTAACACCTGCACCATGCATAGTATAGCCATTATGAAAACTAGCATCACCGGCTTTCATCTCGGCAATCACAGGGTTTGATTTTTTAAACTCCGGATAGATTTCAAATAGGTCGCCGAAATTTTGGCCGATTCCTAAATTTTTTGTCGTTGTCCATTTATGTGAGCCAGGTATAAAAGATAAACAGCCATTTTGCAAAGTAGCATCATCTAATGCAATCCAAATTGAAATTGCCTGGCGACTAGTGAAAGACCAGTATGGGTTATCCAAGTGAAAAGAAGTCGGGTTACCCCAAGGTTTTTTTTGTAAAGTTTGGTCGTGCCATACGCGCATGCCCTCTGTGCCAGCTAGTTTACATACCATTTCGCCAATTTTAGGACTTAACATATACCGTTTTACTGTATTGTTGACTTTCCACATATTTACTTTTTGTAAAAATACATTGGTGTAAAAGTCATCTTTACTAGAATTGTATTTTGAGCCTTCAATCCCTTCGTCGCCAATGATGCGGGTTTCTGCGTGTTCATGGATACATTCAGTAATTGCATTGATGAGTTCTTTTCTTTCATCTTCCGACAAAAAATTTCTGACAATTAAAAAGCCATCTTCTTGATATTGATTGATTTGGTCTTGCGAAACAGTCGTTCTCATGAAATTTCCTTTCAAAAGTTTTTGTGATAAATATAACTAGTTTTTGTCATAAACTATGTTAATATTGACTTTTTATTGTCTTAGATTGGAAAAACTTATGAAAATTGGTAAACATTCGGCTCGGGCGCAACTTGGGGAGCGCGTTGATGTTCTCGATGAGCTTGGCTTTCAAATGGAATACTTCCCTTGTTACAAGAGTGTGGAAGCAAATAAACCTATACGCCCTGTTTATCTCAAGGAAATTGATGTTGTGCTATTCAGTATTTTTTTATCTGGCGAAGGTACACATTATATTGGTGAGCAATCTTTTCAAGAAAAAGGTGTTTCGATAGGTATTACTTATTATGGTGTAGGACATGATATCATTACTAGTAGCGAAGGAATGGAGATCATGAATTTTTATTTGGATTTGAATATTGTAAAATACCCTGATTTGCCACCTGTTTTACAGCCTTATCTTAAAACATTTTTGCCTTTTCTAAATGAAACCAAAAGCCCACTTTTGCAAATGGTTAGAATTGAATTGCCTGACCCTGATAAATTTAGGCGTTTAACTTTTAATATGTATGACGAGTTGCTAAATAAACCTGTAGGTTATGCAGAATCCGCCCAAATGTATTTTCGCTTGCTGTTGATTGAGTGTTGCCGTCATGCGAAAGAAAATGGAATTATACCTATAAATAAACCGCTAAAAAAGAAGTTCGAAATGATGGAAAAGATACGCCAACATTTAGCGGATAATTTTCAAAAGCCACAATCGCTAGACGATCTTGCTAGTTTGTTTCCGGTTGATAAAAGTTATATGTGCCGTTTATTCAAAGAATATATGGGGCAAAGTATTTTTGACTATTTGTTAGAGGTTCGGTTGCAAAAGGCTATGTGGTTATTAAAAACAACAAATGACAAGGTGTTATATATTGCTTTGCAAGCAGGATTTAGCGATTTGGCTTATTTTAATAGGCAATTTAAGAAAAAATTCAAAATGAGCCCTTCGCAGTATAGGGGTAATAAGAGTTAGAAGTTTTATGAGTTTTTTAATGGTGTATTCGTATTTTATGGTAGCGGCGATAAGGAGCCAATATTATAACTAATGAAGTCAATATATTTTTCTATTTCGCTTTCAAACATTTCCTCTTGTTTTTTTATTAATTTGGTGTTTAGAGAGTAAAACTTTGCAAAGTAAGAAGGAAAAAACCTATCGCATTTTACAGAATACCCACCTAATAAAAAGGCGTAATCTTTTTGGAGATTCAATTCGATTTCCCCCTCATAACTAAAGTACCCATCAAAGCTTGAAAATGAAATTGTGATATCATTATTTAATGAATGAATTGAAGTTATTTTTATCGATTTGGGAGTGTTTGTAAGAATGAAATCTTTAACTTTATTCATATTTTGAATGTTATTTGTGTGATATCGATCATTGTTTTCGTTTTCTTCTAGAAAGACTCGGCCAGTCACTATACCGTTTGTGGAATTCATTGGTAACCTATCTGGATATAAGAAAGGCAATGAGGTGACTAGAATTATAAGTATCATTAGAACGGTTAAAGTTTTAAATATCATTTTGTAACTCCGAGAGCAATTAATTTGGTAACCAGATCGTCCCCGATCTGGTAGTACAATCAAAATTTAAAATACACCAGACCGGGGACGATCTGGCTACCCAAAAAAAATATGCTGAGTTACATCGTTTTTAAAATTTACAAAAAAAATGATTTTACGAATTTCTAAAAAGTGTTGGAGAATCCTTGATTCGTTTACGAATTACTCGAGAAAAATAATTGGGGTCTTCAAAACCACAGGCATTTGCAATTTCATGGATTTTTAAACTTGTCGACTTTAATAACTCGATGCCTTTTTGTATGCGGAGGTGAGTTAAATATTCCGTTGGGGGCACACCTTGTTCTGCATGAAATTGGCGACTTAAATGATTCCTGGAAACCTTTAATTTTTTTGCGGCTTGACCAATGGTCGTTAATGGGCTGGTAAAATTCTCATTTAGATATTCTAAACAATTTTGCACTAAAATTGAAAAGTGAAACTCTTTTTGTTGATGAGGTATTTGGGAGAGCAAAATTAGCTCATAAGCTAAAGAGCTGGCTTTGATTTCTGAGAGTAAGCTTAAGTCTTTAATGTATGATTCTAATTCATGTAATTTTTGAATGGGCACTTCCCCTGCGAAGTTTATGTTTGGTGCATAAGAGATTTTATTTTCTAAGACATACGGGGCTAAGTCCCCATCTATTGTCCAATAATAAAAAAAAACGGGTAATTCTTTGGTTTCTAGTTTGTGGGGCACCATATAAGGGTAGGCAAAAGTTTGATTAGGCCCTAATTTAATGACATTTTCTTTATAATGAAAAAATACTTCGCCCTCTACGCACCAATAAAATTGTATCATGGGTTTGGGTGGGTTTTTTACAACGACAAAAGGTTTTGTTTTTGTAAATGATACAGACCTTGCGCCTAGCAAAATATTTTTGCGTGGTTTAGAGGCAGGGCGCATGGCACCAAAATTAAGTTCGGTCATATTAGAAGCCCTAATGCGATTGTGCTTTTATCTATCCTACTACGAAGCCATTTTAAGTTTACATCACATAAATCCAGAAAAAATCACATTTTTCTTGTAATCCTTTTAAATTTACCAAATAAACTTACAAAATAATATCAAATAAGTATAGAAATGGGAGCTATTATGAAAAAAAGATATGTGGTGGTTGGTTTAGGGAACCGTTGTGGGTTGTTTTTAGATGGTATTTTGCAATATCGTGAAGAAGCCGATTTGGTGGGTCTTTGTGATAAAAATGCTGGTCGCTTGGCCTTAAAAATGGCTTGGGCACAAGAAAAAGGTTTTGTTTGTAAGGGGTATACTGATTCACAATTTGATGCAATGATCAAAGAAGTAAAACCAGATGTTGTTTTGGTTTCTACCATGGATAGCACGCATCATGAATATGTCTGCCGTGCTATGGAGCTAGGCTGTGATGTTGTAACTGAAAAGCCAATGACTACGGACATTAAGAAATGTAAACAGATTTTTGAAATGCAAAATAAAACTGGTAAATCATGCCGCGTAACATTTAACTATCGTTATGCGCCCGCACGAACCCAGCTCAAACAAATACTAATGGATGGAGTAATAGGGGAAGTTTTATCGGTTGATTTTTCTTGGATGTTAAATACCAGCCATGGAGCTGACTATTTTAGAAGATGGCATCGTAATAAGCAAAACTCTGGTGGCTTAATGGTTCATAAAGCAACACATCATTTTGATTTGATGAATTGGTGGTTGGATAGCACGCCGCAAAAAGTATTTGCACAAGGCTCAAGAAGATTTTATACGCCCGAAAGAGGCGATGCTTTGGGTTTAACGAAGAGAACTGACAGATGTTTTACTTGCCCTGAACAAAAACAATGTGCTTTTTATTTTGATATTAGCAAAGCTAAGTTTCATCGTGAAGCATTTTTAGAATGTGAAAAATATGATGGATATCACAGAGATCAGTGTTTGTTTAGTTCTAATATTGATATTGAAGATATTATGAATGTTGCGGTTACTTATCAAAATGGAGTTCAAATGAGTTATTCTTTGAATGCGTTTTGTGGCTGGGAAGGCTATCAAATGGCATTTAATGGCACTAAAGGGCGATTAGAACACAAATGTCAAGAGAGCGTTTATGTTAGTGGTGAGGGTAAAGTCGAAGGTGCAATTTTGGAAAATAGCACCTATACTCGCGTCTACCCAATTAAAGCCGACCCTTATGATGTTAAAATATGGGAAGCGAAAGGTGGGCATGGTGGCGGGGATATATTGCTACAAAAAGATCTTTTTAGTTCCACAAAAGATGCTGACCCATATTCGCTCCGCGCCAATCATATTTCTGGTGCTAAATCCATTTTAACTGGTATCGCCGCTAATATTTCTATGCAAGAAAATCGCGTGGTTTCAATTGGCGAATTTGGTTTGCCAATTCAGTGAAAATCACTTTTAGTGCAGGAGTATTACAATAGGAATTATACATGGTAGAGCCAAAAGGGTGTGTTCGCCTTATGATGTGTCTTTGGTAACACGATGCGGCAAACTCACCTTTATAAAGCTTCACAAAACCTTGGCGTAGAGACGCAATGCTTTGCGTCTCTCATTTTAGAGGGGCAAGAGTCGCGCTTAAAGCACGCCTCTGCAGTGTTTTTAATTATTGATGGGCATCATTCTTAAAAATTTAAAAAGGGACCAGAATATTTTTAATGTCATCTGTAATATAGCGCACAGTGCGACCATCTAGTCGTTCTAAAAAAGGTTTACTACAAACAATTTTGTCGGCATAGTTTGTATTGGTGAAAGTTAAGCGAATATCATAGGGGCCTTTGATTTTGAATGGTTTTAATTTACCTATTAATTTCATCGATTGTTTACAAGTTTCACGAATCAGCAGTGCCGCTTGATCGGGGTGCATGCAATTAACTTTATTTCGGGCATATGCTTCTTTTACAATTACCGACAAAGAACCAGGATATATAGATTCTGATTCTTCACAAGCTTTGCGATCACCAGAGATCATTAATTGCGGTACACCAAAATCACCTGCAAGCAATAATTGTTGTCCAATTTCGCCATAGGAAACCCCGTTAATAGTATAATCAAAAGTAGAAGAGCATTGCGTGTGTTCTAAAAATGCGTGCATCGTACCTGCTTTTGCATGGTGGCCAATGTTAAAGTAGCCGTCAAAAGTACTGTCGATTTCGGCCATTAATTTAAGGATTCCGTTGTTTTCGCACAGGCGAGCACGCGGGTCGAGGTTTGCAAAATTAAAATTAAACCCACCATGATGAGAATCGCAGACCAGAACTTCTTTCGCGCCACCGTCAAATGCGCCAGCAATTGCCGCATTTACTTCTTTTTCTAAGAAGCGGCATGCTTGAGCGTATTCTGGTCTATCGGGAATACATTCAGTTTCTCTTCTTACCCCTGCGATGCCTTCTAAATCAGTCATAATGTAAATTTTCATTTGAAATCCTTAAAAAGAACTATTTTGCCATTTGTTCAAATCTTGATTTTTCTTTTGACTTCATATAAGCATCTATGCCACTAACCTTGCCAGAGGTAACCAATTCATATAACTGATCATCCATAAATTGCATACCAGCTAATTTACCTTGTTGAATGATACCTTCAATTTGGGCAATTTTACCTTCACGAATTAAATTTGCTAAGCCTGGTGCTTCTAATAAAATTTCATTGGCGGGTAAACGACCATTGCCGTCTTTAGTTTTTAATAATAGCTGAGAGACAACCCCTCGCAAAGAATTTGCAAGCATAACTCTTACTTGGCCTTGTTGATCTGCAGGAAAAGAATCGATAATTCGGTCTATCGTTTTGGCGGCAGAGTTAGTATGTAATGTGCCAAAAACCAATGTGCCCATTTCAGCGGCGGTAAGGGCTAGTGCAATAGTCTCCTGATCTCTCATTTCACCTACAAGTATCACATCAAGGTCCATTCGGGTTGAGGATTCTAGTGCATCTGAAAAAGCGTGAGTATCAATACCGACTTCTCTTTGCACAATTACAGATTGTTTATTAGGGTGTACAAATTCAATTGGTTCTTCGATTGTTAGAATTTTCTTTTTTTGGTTGGTGTTGATAAAATCTATGATAGCAGCTAAGGTCGTAGACTTACCTGAACCCGTTGGGCCAGTAATTAATACCAAACCTGATCTAAAATTGGCAAATTTCTTTAAAATAACAGGCACACCTAATTCTTCTAAAGTTAAAATGCGACTTGGAATTGTTCTAAAAATACAACCATAACCAAAACTTTGCATGTGATAATTAGCTCGAAAACGAGCTACATCTTTATAGGAATAAGCAAAGTCCATATCGCCAATATGCAAAAATCTTTGCCAGCGTGATTTTTCACAAATTTCCACCATCATTTTTTGCATTTTGTCTTTTGTTAGTATTTCGTTTGCAATAGGGTGAATTTCCCCGTGAATTCGAATTTTTGGGGGTTGCCCTTCAGCAAGGTGCAAATCTGACCCGCCTTTTTTGACTAATATTTCGAATAAAGAATCTATTTCGGCCATTTTTTAAACTCCTATTTTGTCGGGTTCCCGTGCAAATTCACGAGCAACATCTAATGTAATGATTCCCGCTTTTAACAAATGATTGATGGAGTCATCCATTCGTATCATTCCTTCTTTGACGCTAGTCTGCATGACGGAATCTAATTGAAATGTTTTGCTATCAACAATATGTTTTCTGACACTAATATTATTCAAAAGAATTTCAAGTGCCAAGGCAAAACCTTTACCGTCTTTGCGTGGTAATAATTGTTGGCAGATAATGCCTCTTATGCTTTCGCCAATCATAGCTCTGATTTGAGATTGCTGCTTAGAAGGAAAGGAGTCAATTATTCTGTCTACCGTTCTAATGGCAGAAGTAGTATGTAAGGACGCAAGAACCAAGTGCCCCGTCTCGGCAGCTGTAATCGAGGCGCTTATGGTATCAAGATCTCTTAATTCCCCAACCATGATGATATCAGGGTCTTCGCGTAATGCCCCTCGTAAGGCGTTACCATAACTCATAGTATGTACGCCTAATGCTCTTTGCGTAACCTGGCATTTTTTAGCAGGGTGCAAATATTCAATGGGGTCTTCAATTGTAATGATATGGTCTTTGCGACTATTGTTGATTAAATCAACCATGGCAGCCAAAGTAGTCGTTTTGCCACAACCTTTTGAGCCAGTAACAAGCACTAACCCTTGGTGAAATTCTGTAAGCCTTTTTACTATGGGTGGCAACCCAAGTTCGTGAAATTGTGGGGCCTGATCTGGAATTACGCGAAAAGTGCCATCCCAACCATTTTTTTGACGAATGATATTGGCACGAAATCTGCCATGTTTTTCAGTGGCTAAACTAAAATCGATCCCTAACTCTTTCTCCAGTTTAGCTTTTTGACGATTATTCAAAATACCCATTAGCATTTTTTCTGCTTGACCGTCACTAATATTTGTGTTGTTTATCCTAATTAATTGGCCAAATTTACGAATAAAAGGGGGCGAACCAACGCTTAAATTAAAATCGCTAGCGCCGTGATTTCTGGCGTGTTCCAGAAATTTGAGAAGTTGATCGCCTAAGCCAACGGGTTTAACGATTGGATTAGGGATCAAGCCGATGTCTTCATTTTCGTATACGATCTCTTCGTCGCCTTTGCTGCTACTCTCGTTTACAATTATTTTTTGACCAATAATAATCGGTTTTGCAACGGTTTCAGCTGTGACAGATGGTAGCTCTAAAGTAAATTCGTCGTCATCGTCATTGGATTGCCAGGCCACTGGAGCTGCATGGGAAGTTTGTATCATGGGTGCTGGCCCAGTGGATTTTGGTGCCACTGGTTCTAGCGATAATTCTAGGTCTGGTTTTGCTTTTGCACTTTCATTGGGTTGAATTTCTTCTGTTGGGTTTAATAGGGATTTTGTAAACATTTGCCCCTTATCTTCAATCGCAGTCACAATTTTTTTTATCATGTCTGCTTTTATTAGCCCTTTGACTCTGAGCTCATCAGGCAAACTTCTTGTTGGGCTTTCCCCCATACTTGTGACTACTTTTTGCAAATCAACTTCCGTCATCAAATTATTTTTGACGACTATTTTGAAAAACATTTTTTCCGCTGCATCTAACGCCATAGCAACCCTTTTTTTAAAAATAATGGGGTTCATTTTTGGTAGTAATTTATCCTTAATTTATGGTTCTGATATAGGTTGCTATGAAAATTCAAATACAATTTGTAAAAACCATCAGTTTTTTAAGAAAAAAACACTAAAATCAATTAATTTATTGAAAATAACGCAAATTCGCTAAATTTGGATGAGTTATAAATTGAGTAGATATTATAGTTTAAATTTTTGATTAAATTGGTAAATTGCACCGCTTATAAAAAATATAAACCATACATCATGATATTGTTAAAAAGGGTCTAGCATGATTGACTTTAAGTGCAGTTGCGGTAAGGCGTTACGAGTTCCAGACAGCCTAGCGCGTAAAATAGTTACTTGCAACCAATGTGGCAGAAGAGACATTCAATTACCTGGTGCTGGTGAAAAGCTAGATTTGTCAGATTACGAATTAGAAGATGCCGCGGGTACAATAGTATTAGAGCCCCCTGCTTCCAATTCATTTAAACCTCGTAAGGCTGTATCGCAACCTGCGAAAACGGAAAGCCCTGTAAGAAAATCGCGCAATTTACCGCGTCGTGAAGCTCGAGTTGAGCCAGAACCAGAGCCAGAGTTTGAAGATGCGCCCGTTAGACCTTCTAAAAATACAAAGCGATTAGACACTCGTAGACAGCAAGATGAAGCGCCGGCGCCTTCTAGAAGACCTTCGCGTCGTGGTTCTCAAAGAAAACCAGAGCCTATTCCAGAACCAGTTGAAGAAGAAGTAGAAGAGCCTGAAGAAGTTCAAGAAGAAGCCCCATTACAAGCTAGAACTAGATCTACTTTAAAAGCCAAAAGTAGCCAAGTGGCTTTAAAAAGAAGTAGTTCTGTTAAAAAAAATGTGGGTGACGAAATAGATACCGTCGAAGGCGTACAAGCCCCTCGTCGAGGTTCTAGCCGAGCAGATCGCAATAATCGTAGAAGTTCTGAAGCTCGTGGAAGAAGAACACGCAATGCTTCGGAAGATGATGAAGTGGCTATCGATAATGGTAACAGTCAAAAATTTATTATTATCATACTCGTAGCAATCGTTATTTTAGGTGGTGGTTTGTTTTATTATTTCAAAATGAGCGACAAAAAGCCAAGCACTGCAGCAAAAGGAAATGTGCCTTTAGTTGATGCAAACCCACAAAAAGTTGACAATACTCCAAAGCCAAAACCTGTAGAAGCTCCGCAATACGAAAATATTACAGAAGTTGGCAAAGCCCTGATTGCTCAATTTGGTATCAAAGGTAGTAATCGTGATGCAATAGAAGCTGCCTTGGAAGAAAAAAGAAAAAAGGCAGTTGAGAAAAAGCTTAGCACGAAAAGTTATGACTCCTATATCAAAGAGGTTTTACAAAGGAAACTAGCGTATGTTTTTGCAATTGAACATGCTCTTGAAAATGTCACTTTCGATTCAGAGGAACACAAATTTATTTTGTTTACCCTTCAGAAAAAAATTGAACCAGCTTCTCTAATTGCACAGGACGAAGAAATTATGAAAGATTTTCCGCTTGATTTAAAAGCTGAAAAAATTACCTGGGATAAAGAAACTTTGATTCTATTTTTAGACAAAGTTAAAAAAATATTTGATGATGAATTTAATACAGTTCCTCTCATTAAAGAGAAATTAGATTGGAAGATAATTGTTGAAATTGTCAAAGACGGTAAAGTTGAAGATGATACCTTTAATGGGCCGGCATTGGAACCATAAATAACTAGCTTAGGATATTCGTGAAAAATATTTATGCAGATTATAATGCCACGGCTATCGTAAAGAAAAAGGTAAAAGATTCCTTGGTAGATTGGGTTAGCACCTATTATGGTAACCCATCAAGTTTGCATCAACCTGGTCAAGCCGCCAAACATCAAATGGAAGCTGCGCGAAGTTTGGTGGCAAAAGCCATGGGTGCATTACCAGCTGAAATCATATTTGTCAGCGGTGGTACCGAAAGCAATGTTCTCGGGTTGCTTGGTTTAGCACTACAAAATAAAAATAAAATAAAAAAAGTCTTGGTTAGCTCAATTGAGCATTCTGCCATTTTAGGACAAATTGATTTAATTAAATCGCTTGGGCTAGAGTGGGCTGAAATACCTGTTTTACCAAACGGTGTTGTTGATTTGGTGATGCTTGAAAAACTAGTAGATAAACAGCCTGTGCTTGCGAGTGTGATGCTGGCGAATAATGAAACGGGCGTAATACAACCAATTTCTGAAATTGTAAAAATCGTCAAACAATTTAACGGGCTAGTACACTGTGATGCCGTTCAGGCTTTTGGTAAAATTGAAGTTGCCGTTAAAGAATTAGGCGTAGATACGCTGAGTATCAGTGGTCATAAAGTAGGGGCGTTACGAGGCATTGGGGCACTATATGTAAAAAAAGGATTGGTAGTTAAATCGGTTTTTGGCAAAGGTGCTCATGAAAGAGAAATGCGTCCTGGCACTGAAAATCTAATTGGCATTTTATCGCTAGGTCAAGCATGTGAATCGTTTGCAGATTGGTCACTACTAATCAAATCAAGACAACAATTTGAAACTAAGCTTCTCAGTCAATTCAATGTGAAAATTGCTGGTTATGATGTTTTGCGTATTCCTAATACGGTTTCAGTAAGTTTTAAAGGTGCTAACAAAGATTTGTTGCTTGTGGGTCTTGATTTAAAAGGGATAGCTGCTTCGGCAGGTAGCGCTTGTAAAGCGAGTTTGTCGCTTCCTTCGCATGTTCTAAAAGCTATGGGCTATTCACCTGAAGAATTGGCTGGTGTGATTCGTTTTTCTTTTGGCCCAGAAACAACCTCAGAAGATTTCGATTATATTATCAAGTCTTTAAGTGAATTGCTTAACAATTAAAATAGACACTGTCACAAGTCGTTAAAGATAGCCAACATGTAACAGGGGTTTGTTCGCCGTATGATTTTACCAAAGACACACCATGAGCCGATTACAGCAGTAATAGAAATTAAAATGTAACTACGCAGCAAATTTTAGATTCACCAAGTAGAGACGGGTTTGAAACCCGTCTCTACTGCGCCAATTGCAAAATAATTAAAAATACGCTGAGTAGATACCTTTTGAATTAAATTTATCAGACTTTTACCAGTCTTTTTCAGTGCCTTCAGTGGTTAAAAAATTATTAAGTTATCTATCGTTCACAACCCTAGCAACTCATCTCTATACAAACCCCACATTTGCTGAAGCTTATATAACAAACTATATCCAGAAATTGTGGTGTCTATTTTTTAATAAACCTTATTTTTGGAAAAGCATTTAACCACTGAAGGCACTGAAATACACTGAAAATAAAACTAAAAGTATTTATAACTTTTGAGGTAACTACTCAGCAAATTTTAGATTCACCAAGTAGAGACGGGTTTGAAACCCGTCTCTACTGCGCCAATTGTAAAATAATTAAAAATACGCTGAGTAGATACAATTAATCAAATGATGTTGATTATTGATAAGCCTTCTGACTTATTTTTATGTAATATTGCCAAAAAGTTTTTAGTAAAACAAGATAATTTTCTGACAATTTGGTCTCAAAAAAATCAAATAAATGATGAAACATTTAGCGGCTTAGTAGACGAAGAAAATAAACCCCGTATCAAACAAATTCAATCTGCTATAACAGAATATGGTGCTTTAGAAAACTTAGAGTTAATTGTAATTAGTCTTGAATTTTGGAATAAACTTAAAAAGCAGAAAGTGGAGTGGCTGAGTTATTGTCCTTCAATTTTGATTGTTAATAAATAAATCAGTCAAGGTAACAGGCTTTATTGTTGCTTTATGAGTTCCTCAATTTTGCTTTGATATTTTAGCATTTCAGAAGTAGGCAATGATTCAAACTCGATTTCACGAATTCCAAATGAATTTAAAATAACGCCTATTTTATTGAAATCGCTAATATTTTCGTCTGCTTTTATAATTTTACTGACGATTCCTTGGTATTCTGTAATAATGTATTGATCAATGAAAACAATTGTGGCTGTTTCCTGTTCAAAGATGATATCTTTCTCGAATTTTTTAGGTGTTACATATGTTGATTTACGCGCTCTTTTCTTAAAGTAGACTTCTTGGTATTGTATTGGGCCCGGTAAACCGAAATACACTCCTTGAACAGCATAATTTACACTTCGTTTGGCAGATTCTTGTACGGCATTAATTTTGTCTGATTGATAAACCGCACCCCCTACGACTTGCAAACGGCAAGGGCGTTTAAAATTTGCATCATTAAATTGGATGTAAATATCTTTATCAGTGCTAGGGATCCGCATTTCTTCTTGAAATTCCCAGCTGCCAAGACGAATTTCCGTGTTATTTAATGAACCTTTTGTGAAATCTAGTTTGTATTTTAGAGTTTTTTGTTCCGTTGTATTTTCTGTTTCAGCTACCATAATAGGTGATACTTGCGATTGCATTTTATAGACATAAATACCTGAAGCAATCGCAGCAAATACAAAGATCGAAGAAATTACTTTTACAAAATTAGATATAAAAATAGAGTTTTTTGCGTTTGCATATTTAAGAGCAATTTTAGCATCAAACGCTGGGGGCTGTATTTGAGTTGGCAAGCCGAACAAAGGTAAAAATGCAATGGAAGGCAGCAATTCTTCCATGTCTTTGTCGTTTTTAAACAACATTGTTTTTAATTGTGAAATACCGCGACTCATTCGATTTCTTAATGTGGAAGGGTTTAGCTGTAATATTTCAGCAATATTTTGATTTTCTAACCCTTCTTTGTATTTTAGAATAATAGGAGTTCGATATTTTTCTGGTAAATTTTCAATCGCAACTTGTAGTTCTTTGTTTTTCATTTGGTTTTGTTCACGCTCCATATTTGGCTCTTCCCGAACTTCTTTTTTGTCATTTTCATTTGAAATACTTTCGCGCTTAATGCGTCTGGTCTTTTCTCTTAAATGCATCTTGGATTGATTGTAAACGATACTTAAAAACCAAGATTTTATTTTAATATCCGAGTGTTCATCCAAAGATTGACAAATATTTATTTTTTTGAAAACAATCAAAAAAGACTGTTGGGTAATATCTTCTGCGTCGGCATGGTTTCTTGTGACATAAAACGCAGTGTGCAAAGCCAGCTTATACAGTTCTAAGTAAAAAAAATTAAATGATTCTTCAGTTGATGAATCATAGAAGTCTCGAAGAGCTTCCCATAGTGATATTTTGTTCGACATTCTCTATTCTCTGGCCGCAAGCTCTTCTGTAAGCAATCTAACTCTATTTTTAATTTTACCCGATTCATAAATGGATGCTATTAGCTCTTCTGATAAAACGGGGTTATTTAAGTTTTTGAATTCAGGTTTATTAAAATTTCCTGTTTTTAGGTCTAAATACATTAAAACGGCTGGCGCATTATTAACTCGGCTACATTGCACAACATTTGAAACTACCTGAAAATCAAGAAATCTTTGATAAAACCCTGTATGTCGTGGGTTTACTTCAATGTATAGCTTATCGTAGTTAAAAACTCTAATGGAAATGGTGAGTATGTAGTCAAATAATGTGTTTAATACGCTCTTATTGTTTTTGAATTCATCAGAAACAGCAAATCTTGAAACCTCTGCGCATACGCCATTTGACTGAACGCAATCTTTGAATAGCTCCACACACGGCATATGATTTGGGTCTGTCAAAGTAATGGTGCCAGCTAATTGTTGGTTATGCATTGCATTAATCACAATTGTCTTTGCATAAGCATCATAATCTTGTACCAATAAATCATTCTCGGTGTTTTGAATGTAACCTTTTTTAATGTATTCCAAATAGGCTAGGTGACAAGCGCTTGATTTTTGCATGGTTGTGACAGCAATGCTAGGTTGAATAGACGAATTACCAATGGCTTGATTTTCACTTATTCTTTTAATTAAACCCGAAACTGATGTTTCTCTTCTTTTTTGCATAAGATTTAGCTCCATGTAATTTTAATAGAGCTGTTGCCACGAAAATAAAGCTGTCTCAAAAATTCTTTGAAATTTTTAAATTAAATACAATATTTTAATTGCAATGATTTGTTTTCAAAAAGAAAATTAAAAAGCAATTCTAAGCCTTAGAGTAGAGTTTTTAATGCATCAAGAAGTTCGAAATGGGGGATATGTTCCTGTTCAAGTCGCTTTCCTGATTGTTTGATCAAATCATATAGAAGCTGTTCGTCCGGTTGTAAGAGTAGAGAAGTGTTGATGTTTGAAGGGGTGCCATTCACAACGAATTCATTATATTTTTGAAAAATAATTTTTGACATTAACATTGATTTGGCATGGGGGAAGTGATGCCGTAGTTGAGAGAGAATTTCAAAACCCTGCGCATCTATATCTCCCCAGTAGTATATATTTTTGTTTTTTATCCATGAGATTTCTTTTAATTCAGAAACAGCATAACCTGCGCCGAAAAATACTAAGCTAGCATTTATATCAGGAAAACTTAAAAAGGTCATTTTATTTTCTACAATAAAGATATTTGAACAGGCAATATTTAATTTGTTTAGTTCAGAAGGTAAAGCTGTGATATCCGTAAGAGCGCATTGAATAGCTAGATTTTTGTCTAGTAATTTCATTCTAACTAACTTTTTTTCATAGAGTAGGCCATATCTTTTTTCAAAACCATAATTACTTAACCCAGAAATTTCATTGTTAATACTGTTTTTAGGCAATATGTTAGTTAAGAGTTGGTCAATAATTTTTTTGTTATCTTCCATAAATTTAGTGTGCACACCAATCGGTAAAGTGCGTAAATAAACCATTGGTTTAGGGTTTTCTAGAAAATACGACAAAATCTTTAAAAGGTCTGGCCAAAGCACTTCATGCTCTAAAACCATAGAAGGCTTTTGTATGATGTAATTTTTTAATTGCGGAACTTTAGTTAGAATGTCTTTTATTAATAGTGTGAATATTTTGTAATTTTTTACATTCCCAGTAAAGGTAAGATATTGATTTATCGTATCAAAATGAATCGATGTGATTAGTGTTTGCGAACCAGAATCACGATAATTAATAATGCTGGTTTTTGTTCTAAAATTGCGTTCATCTTGACTTAGCTCTTGTAATAAATGTTGATTGTTTTGAATCAAGGAATGTTTGTATTTTATGTCGTTTGGTTTTGGAATTGGTATTTCGATTGATTTAGGAAAATCAACATGCCCAGTGATTGTGTTTGCCAATATTTCATTCCACCATTTATTCGCAAGTTTTAATAAGTCTGCTTTTTCTAATAACATCAGTGCCATCTGTTAGCCTTCATTTTTTTCAAGATTCGCAAGATGTTTAGATTTTTCTGTTAAATATTTTTCAATGGTAAGGTCATAAACCTTAGAGTTGTTACCGGTAGCGTTAGTTACAAAGTGCACCGTACTAATATAATCTTCAATGACATTTATTTTTTGAAGAGGTGTAACAATAAGCAACTGCAAATTGAGTTTTTTAAAGAGTTCTAAGCCGTACTGCGTACTTTCATCAGAACCACGACCAAAGGCCTCATCAATAACAACAAAACGAAAAGATTTAGAGCGAACTTCACCTTGCTCCAAGCCGAATTGATAAGCTAGTGCTGACGCTAAGATAGTATACGCTAATTTTTCCTTCTGGCCGCCAGATTTTCCTGCAGAATCACTGTAATATTCTTTTTGAAGATTATTGCTACGCCACAATTCTGTAACGGAGTATTGATACCAATTGCGCACATCTGTTACACGACGCGTCCAAAGTTTTTCTATATTTTCACCACTGCTAAAGCGCTCTAAAATGGCCTTAACTTGCAAAAACTTTTCTTCCGTGTAAATATCTTCTTGATTCAAAGTGTTTTCAATACAGCTTCGAAGTTTTCTTCGAAAGTCTTGAATATCATTATCGTGGTTCGTTTCAAAATTAAGTTTGATGTAAGAATCGTTAGTATAATCAATGCTAGCTAACGACTTGTTAATAATTTGGATTTTATCACTAATTTCTTGGGCGTAACTTTCCAGCTTGTTTTTAAAAATGAGAATTCCTTGAATTGTTTTTTCATTTAAAAGGTCTTTGAATCGGCCTTCAAATCGAGGCAAATCATCTTTCTTTAGTTTTTGTGTGATTTTAAAAAATTCATCTAGAGCATCCGATGAAGCATCAATTTCAGCAGTCTCAGCAGGGTAGGTGTTTTTATAAGATTGCATTTTTTTGTTTATTGAAATTTCAAGAGGCGATAAAATGTTAACGGCTTTTTTGTAATCCTGATTTAAATTTGTGACAATTTGCCCCGATTCCTTTTCGTATTGAGGCAAGCTTTTGGGTTCAAATGGGTAGGATACAGAAAGAAAATTAAAAACGGGGTCGTTTGGCGTAATGGTTGTGTTTTTTAAAGTGTTTTGACAAACCGATAAACTATGCTGAAGATTTTCCAATTTACCTTCGATTCGTCCTTTTACATTCATTTCGTTATTCTTACTGTTGTTTAATAGCGTTAACTCATCTTTTAGAATATGTAATTTTTGCTCAATTGTTGCTAAAGTATCTGATTTGGTTTTTAATGCTGTTATTTCATTTTGGCGTTCGTCTATTTCTATTGCGCAAACCTGCCAATTAATTTCTTCAAAGCTACTTATTCGTAGAATATTTTCCAGCGCATTAGTTGAGTTTTGCATTTTAATTCTTTGGGCTTTTATCTCATTCTGTTGTTGATTGAGACTTTTTAATTGATCGTTCAATTTCAATAAATTGTTTATTAAGGAATCAATTTTTGATTGATTATCCCACCCTAAAACATAAAACCGACCATCGTTGATTTGGGTGCGGTCATCTTTTTCATGCCTTTCGCCGCCTTTTTTAATTTGGCCTTCTTTCGTAATGGCATTACTGCGCTGGTGAAAATCAGAGATATCATCGCAACAAATATAATCAAATTGCTCTATAAGTTTTTGTTGTAACCATGTCTTGTTGTGGCAAGAGTTTTTGATGTTTAATTTGTTGACAAGGGATTGTTTTTCTGTTCGCTTCAATCTGATCTCTTCATTGTCTTTTACATGAAAGTAAATCAGCCGACCTTTTAAGTCTGTATGGTTGACAAATTTGCTAAGTTCATGATAAATAGAATCCTCCGCAATTAAGCTTAATGCAAAATTATGCAATACTTTTTCTGCGGCTGGCTCCCAAATTTTTTCTGTATCTAATACTTGTAATAATTCACCGATGAATGGTAGCTTTTCTTCGCTAATGCCCAAAGCATTTGTAATGCGCTTTCTCATTTCTAGGTTTTTAGTTGGTATTTTTGACTGCCGATTTTTAATTGTTTCTAATTCTAATTTATCTTCATTAATGTTTTTATATAAATGGTCTAGCTGAATCGTTATTTCATCCCTTTGGGCTTGAAGATTTGCATCTAATTGTAAATTATTACTTATTTCAAGTTTTGCTATTTCAGAATTTTCGTAAAATTTTTCAATGGAAGTAGGAATAGGTAAACGACAATCGCTAGCCCATGTTTTGTATTTTTCAAAAGCAGAAAGTCTTAGGGCTTTATCTTTATTCAATTGAGAAATCTCTTTTTCTAGATTTGCTATTCTCTGGCCTTCCATTGAATTTTGCTTTTCCACTTCTAATGCAACTCGGCTTTCTTCTTTTTTGAGTATGGTGGTTTCTAACTGTCTAATGCGTTCGTTGGTAGCGTTAATTTCGCTTGAGCGCAGTGATATTTCAGATAAGAGTAAGTTTTCTTGTTTGTTTGCCAAATAGATTTTGACAATATTGCAGGCCTGATCCAGCTGCTTAACTTCTTCTTTTTTTTTTTGAAAAAGATTGCCCTCGTCAACAAGTGGTTGTAAGTATTCAAGTTTGATCTTTGCAGAAATAACGGTATCGTGGGCTTTTTTAAGTTCTTCAAAATTAGATTTAAGTTCTTCTATGCGATCTTGAATATCAGTTTTATCTAACATTTGATTTCGAACAAAATCGGTGAGGTTGCCGACTGATTTCATGGAGATCGTTTGATTAAATAGATCTAAAGCATTGTCGCTTTGAATACCAACTAGCTGTTTGAAAGCATGGCTGTATGGCTTAAAATTGTCATAGATTTCAATCTGCTCAATTTTACGCAAAGATTTCTTGAATAATTTTATATCATCAAAGTTATTTAAATCATCACTAATTGTTAGAGGTTTTTTGCTCACAATGAAAACCCGTTTTAATTCAGATTTATCAAGCCATAATAACTGAGCAATCGTTACTGTTTCTTGATAACCTTCATTTTCAAAACGGGCTAGTAAAATAGTATAAGAATCTTTGCCTCTTATCGTAATTGCTTTTGATGTTTGAGTTTCATTATCTAATTCGTTTTTGTATTCACCCAAGATATAAGATTTTAGTGTGCGTTCTTTGTTTTCAGCGCCAGCAGCTTTATTAAATATTATTTTTTGGCTAGGCACAATAAGCGTAGTTATCGCATCAACAATAGTTGACTTACCAGAACCGATATCCCCTGTTAACAGTGCATTATCACTATGCGGTTCGATACTCCAAATTTTATTGTCAAAAGTTCCCCAATTAAAAAATTCTAGCTTGTGTAATCTAAAACCAGCTTTAGCGTCATCGCTTTCAAATTCAAATGATAGATTTGACATGTACCCTCATTCTAGTTTCTATTTCTGCAATTAAATTAGCGTCTAACTTTGCTTTTATGATGCGATTTACTTCAAATTCATCTTCTGATTTTAGCGGCGTTAGTAGTTTTAAATCCACTGCTTTCTTTATCATGGTTTTACAGCGGTCAATTAATTTTGCTTCATTAGTAGCTTCTTGAAGAAATACCCCTAAAGCTTCTGTCATTTCTAAGGTTGTTATAATGGCTCTTTCGTTGTCACCATGCAAATCTGATTCTAGAATTTTTTTTCGTAAAATTACGCATAATAATGTTTCATAGTAGGTTAGTTTGCGTTTTTCCATTAAACTAAAGGGTAGGTCAATATCTTCAGGAATTTCCTTTTCCTTTAAGATGCAATAGCCATCGTTTGTATCTAAAAATAAATACAGGTTCAAAGTATCAAAATACTGATTGATTAATTCTTGATTATCAATTAGAGTTGGCCAAATGCTATCTTCTTTTGTTATAGCGCCGCTCTTTAATAGTTGAATGCAAGCTGACTTGATTTCTATAGAGTGATTCATATAGGTCTCGTAAAAATTAAATTGGGCACACGCATTTTTTTATGGGAAGAAATCGTCATTAATATCTTGTTCGATTCATCTGTTACTACACCATCAATTTCTGAACCCAAAGAATAATAGGTGATGATTTCCGCCACGCCATTTTTTGGAGGAAATTTCAAAATAATTTCTTCTATGTTAACCTGTGATTGACCTTCAAGGCATTGATTCACTTGCTGGCGCAACTGATTTTTATCAATCGATAACTGTGAAAATAAAACAGATAAACCTTCAATTTCCTCTACTGTTTGAGAAGGCTTTTTAGAATGAATGGCAAGCGTTTCGTTAGGCTCCCAAAATTGACGCGAAAAAAAGGATTGTGGTTTTGTGCTTGTTTCTAATTCAATAAACTCACTTTGTGGCGAGGGTGGGCTGAGACGAATTTTAATCGCCTGCTTTTCAATTTCGGCAATCAATTCTTTAATACGCCTGTTTTCTAAAATGTGTTTTTCGCTAATAAATGAGCGTAACTGTGCAATTAAAGTAAGATTAGATTTATAAACCTTTTCACCTGATTCAATCAAGCTTGTTTTGAAGCGCGTTAGTTCTTTTGGCTTAGTAATTGATGCGAACTCTGGTAATAAAGTAATTTGATATAACATATCATCAAATTCATCTTGTTTTTGCATTGATAATAATAGATCCCAAAAGGCATCAAAACTTTTACCCTGGTCTGAATTTTTGATGTGGTCTTGTGCCGAGAAAATTTCTTCTAGTAAGTCTCTTTTCGCAAGGTCATCGGTAATGATTTTATCACGCACATTTTTGTCTAATTCTCTAAAATTATATTCGATTTGCCTAAAGTCGCTGAGCAACATACTTATAAAGTAGGTTAATTGGTCAATTCGCTCTTTGATTTGCGTATTGGTATACTTCTGTGCCCCTTGATTTACTATGCGTTGTATTTTTTTTTCGATTTCTTCTTGTTGCGTTCTAAGATCCTGAATCTGCTTAATTGGGTCGTTAGTAGTATTGAGCAATATGTCTTTTAAGACATCAAGTATGATTTTGAAACGCGATTCTGCACCCACAAAGTGTTCTTGATGAGCAATTGTTTCTAGCCAAGATAAGTTTTTTTCTGTTGCAGGTGTTAGCTCATAGACGGGAATTTCGGCTTTGCTAGGGTAATATCTACGCAAATAACCAGCATCAGACCATTGTTGAAGTAACTCTGAAGCTTTATTTTGCCAATCTTCTTCTCCGCGTTCTTTTAATGTGTAAAGCTCATTTGTAAGTTTATTTTCAAGTTCCTCTTGATCAATTGAAATGCGATTTTTGCTCTTGAAAGTCTTGTGAAGAAAACTCATAATTAAAGGCATTTGATGAGCCCGAAGTATTTTTAGGCTAGGGTGATTTTGGCTTAAATGTGTTAATATTTCGTAATTCATTATTAATGCACAAATTAGAAACTTGCGCTCTTTCTAAAAAGCACATAAGGGTAACAAAAATATCAAAAAATCCAATGAATTGCAACTTCGTACTTTTCCAAGAATTGTTGCATTTTGCCACCAAGTATTTTTGTTTGCAAATGGCAATTTTCGTACATTTAGCTTGATAAAATAACTTGCTCTGAGTTAAGAAAATAGCTAAACAGAAATTGTAAAACAGGCCAGCACAAATGAAGTTAATTTGTTGGCTTCTGTCATATCATGATTGCCAACCACCAAGCCCCGAAATTCAGTAAAACACATCGTCTCACTGCTGTTTTACAAGCACCCCGATCCCTTATTTGAACAATCATTGAAACATGTATCGCCTCTACGATACAATATTTTTTTCTTGCAGAGTCGCGCTAATAGCATGCCCCTGCAATATTTTTTGTTTTTAAATCAATTCATTTCTGTGTCAAATTATCATTTATTTTCATTTGATTTTGAAATTACTGATTTGATTTCGTTAATCAAAAACGGAACAATATTTTCTTTGCTGAATAAGTTCTTAGTAATACCTACAGCTAAATTATGATTTGGGTCGGCATAACCTGTTGACCCGCCGTGGCCATTATGGCCAAATGGGCTAATTGCTGAATCTGTTATAGAGGCAGGGCCGTTTGCTAAGGAATACCCAAGCGTCCAAAAAGATGGGTTTGTTTTAGTGAATGTACCAATTTTAGGGTTCGTTGCAATTTCAATTCTACTTTTCGGTAAAAGCTCAATACCATCAATTCCATTTGGTAATAATGCAGCATAATGCTTTGCAATAGCGCGGGCTGTCATAATTCCATTTGAGCCAGGCACGCAGGCTCGTCTCGCATCTGGGCGATTCATCCAAGTATGTAATGGCCATATCCAATCCGGCACAGATTGCCCTAAAGACTGGCTTTGGTTGATTGGTGTTACGCCTGGGTCTTCTAGAATTGCGATACGATTTTCTACTTCATCAGGAATACCAATATAAATGTCTTTAATGTTTAACGGCTCGCTAATTTCCTTTTGAAGCCAATGGATTAATGAATACCCGCTGGCTCTTTGAATTAGCTCCCCTAAAATCCACCCATATGTCATGGCATGATATTCTGCTTTTAAGCCTGGCGGCCACGAAGGTGTAGATTTTGCAATTGCTTCACAAACAAATTTCCAATCACAGACGGTTTTGATTGTGATTTCCGGGGGTACATTCTGTAACCCTGCGGTATGATTTAAGATATGGCGAATTTTAATATGATCTTTACCGTTACTTGCAAACTCTGGCCAAAATTTGCTGATAGCATCATCGTAGTCAATTATTTTGCGCTCCACTAGCATGTGTATGATGGTAGCAACAACCCCTTTTGTAACAGAAAAAACAGGAAATAAAGTGTCTCCTGTTACAGGTCGACCTGTTTTTTTGTCGGCAATACCAGCCCAAGCATCGACAACTAATTTGCCATTAAAATAAACAGTGCATTGTATGCCTCTTTCTGCACCTCGATGGACAGCGTTTTGCAAGATATTTTGTATGTGAGTTTGTATTTTCGAAATCAAGATTTGATAGTACTCAAAAAATAGATTTGAGAATGATAACCGAGAAAGTGAAAAGTAACAGTATCTACTCATCGAGTTTTTGCGTTGGTAGCCAGATCGTCCTCGATCTGGTGCATTTTCAAATTTGATTTTGCAATCTGATCGAGGCGTTGCTAAGATTGGAAGATCTGGATACTTCAAAAATATAAGTAAAAACCTATTCAAAACTGTAGGAAGAAATGGCTTTAAAAGGCTTTATTTTAATTGAATTCAAACTAAAATATTGCTTTTTGAAATTCGAGGTGATATATGAAAAGCTTCCTGCTAATACTACTTGTTTGTTGTGCTACTTCCTGTGTAGCAAAAAAAATAGTCTATACCCCTAATCTTACTATTACCAGTGACGAAGCTAAATCTATTATTGAGCAGGTGTTAACGGAGCAGCCGCCTCAGTTATGCCCTGAGTCTTCCGTTATTGCCCATGATTATATAGAAATGAATTATGGCACCCAGACGCGAACGCGCGATGGCTCCTCGGGTATTATAATTTTTGACGGAATCCTATTAAGTAGAAGTGACGCAACTCAAACCACCAGAGAGATTAAAAAGAGAATCTATTACAACACCATCCTTGAATGCAAAATTTTTTCGCGAGGGTCTTGGTTTATTTCGCAAGTGATAGATACTGAAAACCGTGTATTGCATAATTTTTACTGTCGAAACGAAGTAAAAGCAAAACGCTTTTCTGACGCTTTGTTGCATCTAAAAAATGAAATTCACAACTCTTCTCAAACCCCAAGCGACACACCACCACCCCAGAAGAGTCATCAAAATGAATTATACTTGTGTACCTTTGCGTTATTTCGAAAGAAGTTGCGTATTTAAAATTTGAATGTATAAATTTTGCCGTTTCAATTTTTGCTAGGCATTGAGAAATTATGATTAAAAAGAAGAAACAAGTTTTATTGCAAAAACAAGTGAAAGAGCTTTTTGAGTATAAAGATGGTAAGCTGTTTTGGAAATCAAAAATTTCGCATTCGACTAAATCTGTAGGTGAAAAAGTTGGCAGCATTTGTCGTGAAATTCCAAGAGTCAAGATTTATGGGCGATATTACTTAGTGCATAGGTTAGTTTACTTGTATCATCATGGGTTTTGCCCTAAGCAAATTTGGTTTAAAGATAAGACATTGACTTCTGAGGGTATGTATGACATATCAATTGAGAATCTAGAGGTGCCGCCTAAAAAGATAAGAATCAAAAAGAATCTTAAGGGTGAAATATCATTTGCTAAAGCGAATGCTTATTTTAAATATCGAAATGGGCGGCTTTACTGGAAGAAAAAGCCTGAGAATCATTCTGGTATAATTGTTGGCAGTTTAGCGGGAAGTATTTCTAGAAATACACCCTATCTTAGAGTTACCCTTCACGGAAAAACTTACATGCAACACAGAATTGTGTTTTTGCTTCATCACAAATATAGCCCAGAGGTTGTTGCTGTCATTGATAAAACTCTTACCCCTGAAGGCGTTTATGATATTTCAATTGAAAATCTTAAAGAAGAGACAATTAGCTATTCAAGAGTTAAAAACAAAGCTAGAAAAGGGAACACTTCCAAATATAGAGGTGTTACCTTTAACAAAGATTATAAAAAATATGTTGTGCGGCTTTCAGTCGAAGGGGTCAGAAGAGTAATTGGCAAATACCAAAATGAAATCGATGCCGCTAAACGATATGACGAAGTCGCCAAAGAATTAATTGGCGAAGATGCCGTGTTAAATTTCCCTGTAGAAAAATAATTGTCTACTTGAATTTGTTTGTGTCTATTGCATAAATTCGTTTTTGTGTGGTGGAAATAAATAGCGTATCTCCGAAAAGGGTTAGGGGGTTGCGGATGGTTTCTTTGAAGTCAAATTCTTTGATTAGGGTGCCGTTTGGTAGGTTGGCGCTGATGAGGCGGCCGTTTTGCTCGGTTGCGTATAGGGTGTTTTCGGCAATAGCTATGGGGCCTCGGCAGAAGCCTTCTGGTGATTTGCTACTAATTTGCCAAAGAGTATTGCTTGAGTTTGGGTCAATAGCGTAAATATCTTTAGCTTGAATGTATAAAACGCCACTAGCACTTGTTATGGAATCAAACGCGTAGCCTGCTAGTTCCTTTGACCAAATGATACTGCGATCTTTCAGGTTTAATGCGAGTAGTTCTTTTTCGGTGGTGGCTATAAAAAGAGTATCTTTGATAAGATGCATGGAAAGTGGGTAGCCTTTAGGGATGGTGTAATTCCATTTTTCTTTGCCTTCGTCATTAAAACAATGTAACTCACCAGCCACATTGCAAAATAGAATTCCGTTATCTAATTTAATTGCAGGTAAATTAATTCTGGATTCGTATGAAACACCTACTTCTTGGTTGAGTACCCCAGTATCAGCACTTGCAATGTATAAATTACCCCAGAATTTGCTTACATAGAAATTATTCCCGTAAACAGCAATGCACGATATCGATAGGTCGATTTCTGTTGTGGGTTTATCTACAACACTTCTATGGTTCCATATTTCTTTGCCGTCTATCATTGAATAGGCGGTAACTTGGCCGTTGCGTTGTGGCACTAGGTAAAGGCTGTTATACGCTAATGTAGAGCTTACAGGCTGTGAAGTTGTCTTTTGTTTAACAAGAATTTCTCCTGTATCCATTTTAACCTTAAAAGCTTGATAATCATATGTGGCAAAATAAAGGTTCTCGTTTTTAGCTAGAATTGAACCAGCCACGCTTGCACTAAATTGAAGAACCCAATTAACAAAGTTCTCTTTTGGTCTAACCAAAATTGGTTCAATTGATATACTGTCTTCACGATTTAAGACAAACTCTTCTGTGTATAATTCATCTTTTAACTGAATGGGTGTGGTTCTAGCTTTGATTCCATCTACCAGTGGTGCTTCATTGGGGTTTATCTTTTCAGCAGGTAATGGTGGGTTGACCGCAGCATCTTTTAGTTTGGTGTCAGCTTTAATTAAAACATCTTCCTTTTTAGATGCTGCTTCTTGTGTAGTAGGCTTAGTGTCTGGTTTGTTATTTTGAGATGGATACAGTATAAACGCTACTAGTATAATCAACAATATAGATGTTACTGTTAGGCTTAATTTTGAGCTATTTGATTTGGGCATTTAGATTTACCTTGCTGAATAATTAAATTGTTTTTGCTGTTACGCTTTGATAAAATTCGAAGGAGCATAGCAAGAGGTTCGAGTTTATCTATCTTTTTATTATTTGTAATTTTGAGGCATAAAGTACTTTTCTTCGATTGATTTGGTTAAATGCCAAATAGCTAAAAGCTTTCTAAAATCGATTATTTGATAGAAAATGGTCTAAATTTTCTTCTATAAGTGAAGTTCTTGCATTAGCATGGTTTTGACCTTCAGTTTTTTAGTGAGTCATAACCTATTGATTTAAAGATACTTATGATAAATTTTTAATAAATCTCTTACTTGCAAAATTATTAGCTTGAAGTTTTTCCATGAACAATTAAATTTCTTGCCAAAATAATCCCATGATTCTAAATAAACTTTTTAAAAGGCATACCCTTTGAAAAAACTAATATTAATCCTAATAGCTTTGTGTTCAACTATAGTAACATCTTATTCTGCTGAAATCGTTTGGACAGGTAATTCTTCATCCAATTGGCATCAGGCAAGTAATTGGCAGGGTGGGTCGGTTCCAGGGGCAAATGATGTTGCGGTATTTACCTATACTTCAATCGTTAATGCCGAGATAACCTCAAATATTAGTATTAGCGGATTACGCATAGAAGCAGGCTATTTGGGTACGATTACACAGACTGCTGGCACAATCACCATAGGCTCATTTGGCTTTACGCAGTCTGGGGGTAGTTTTGTGGGTGGGTCAAATGCTATCACTATCAGTGGCTCATTCTCTCAAGATGGCGGTTTTTTTACGGCAACTTCAGGTGTGATGACTTTGTCGGGGTTTTCAGTCGCAGTAACAGCTGGTGTATTTAACGCTAATAATGGAACTGTTTTGAAAACAGGTGGTACTGCCATTTGGAATATTACTCAGCCTATTAACCATCTTCAAGTTAGTATGCAAGGTAATTTCACAACAAACACCTTAGTAGTTTTAGGCAATGCAGTCGTTACTGGTTGGAACACCCAACATGGTATCATTGAAGTTCACGGCAATTACACTACTACATTTGCAACCCAAAGTACATCAACAGGTACAATTGTTTTTAAAGGTATAAATAACCAAGTATTAAGCGCAAATGGTGGGGTTGGCTGTGTTCCGAGTATTGAAGTCAACAAGTCAAATGGTTCGTTGACGGTTAATGATACGATAAATGTACTTCTGGACTGGGTTAATATTTC